>MPMF02210380.1_pt1 | contig 10952 bp, 9 predicted proteins | sample 1617271 | NCBI WGS metagenome assembly MPMF02 (sample SAMN05944812, study PRJNA350692) | marine metagenome | biome: marine; feature: ODZ; material: water; isolation source: 120 m water sample prefiltered with 30 um filter, filtered on to 0.2 um... | place: Pacific Ocean | collected 2012-04-09... | reverse complement strand
TAAATGTTGGTGATCCAGATTTAATTAGCGGATACCAGGGCGCGCGCGAGGCCGGGCGGGGACGGCTCGAGGGCAAGGACTACGTACTGAGCGACGGCGATATAATGCACTTTCGCTTCAATGTGTAAAGCGTTTACTTTTCAGCACCTTGTGCAGGCTCGAGCAGCGCGCCCTGCTGTGGCTATGTGGCTCGGCTAACTAGAGCCCCGTACGCACGATGCCGTGGTTACCCCACCCTTAACCAACATATCCTAATACAGCGGGTCTGGTGCCCGGTGGTTGGTCCAACCTGCTCTTCAGGATCCGCGCGGTACAGCGCGCTGTACTGGCGTCAGGCCAACAAACCCTTGGCCACATCAGCGACAGGGTTGGAATTTTGACCTGGCCCCTTGAAGTGATCGTATATTGGGTGCAAAGTAGGCCTCTACAGGACTGAAAACCCGGTGAGGCTAATGACGCCTAGCAGGAGTACAACGCGACAAGTTCGTGAGGAGTTACCAGACATGAATACAGCTCGTTCGATTCTGGCCTTGTTGTTCTCAATCGCCTTGGCTGGTTGCGCTCTAGGTATTGATCATGCTGCCAATAAGTACCTGCCTTATCCGCTTGCCCAAATGAAAGAAAAAGAATATCAGGACAAGTTACAAGCCGCAGTGCACTGGGACGCTCTTGCTGCCAACGAGGCAACGGAAATAATAAAGACAGTAGGTAATGGGGCTTCAATTTCTTTTTCAGCAGATTCACCTGACACTGACTTTGGTAAAGCCTATAAGAAGATGCTCACAGGGCATTTATTGGATAACGGCATCAAAGTGCTTGGCTCAGCCGGGGATTACTTGTTGAACTACCAGGTACAGGTGGTGATTCATAAGGACCGTGATCCACTCAATTGGCCCGCTGGTTCCGTCACGGCAGCAACCGGAGGCGCACTTCTTATTGCCCATGCGTCTACAAATTGGAGCAAGCCTGGTCTTGCTGCCCTGCTCCCTGCCGTAGCCGCAGATAAGTTACTGGAAATTAGTAAAGAGGGCATCACGCCCAATATCGAGGTGTTGATCACAACCGAACTTCACAAATTGGAAGAGATAGTCCAATCAAGCACCCGAACCTATTATTTCAACCCAGGAGACAAAGCTCTGTACGAATCGCCCGAACCGCCAAATCCTAGCCGCTCTTTCCAGGTTACGGATCAAAGTTAGATGAGAACCGGAATAATGAAATCTTTCTTTCACCTGCGTGGGTTGCCCTTATTCCTTGTACTGACGGTCTCGGTGCTCGCATTGGCTGGCTGCCAAACCAATGGGCCTGCAAAAGATGTCAACATGATTCCGATTAGCCATGACGCAGCGAAAAAGATGATTTTTCAGAGCAAGGATCGACTGGAACCAGGCAGCCTTATCCTGGCGAGCTTTGCCGACATAGACAATCTTGAAAATTCTTCCACCTTTGGCCGAATCGTTGCGCAGCAAATTGGTTCTGTATTTTCAAGTCAGGGGTACAAAATTATAGAGATGTTGCTCAGAGGCAAAGTCTATATCGGCAAAGGCGAGGGAGAGTTTCTGCTGTCGAGAGCGCTAAAAGACCTAAGTACCGAACACAATGCCCAGGCTGTAATTGTCGGAATTTATGCTGTCGGTTCGAAGAACGTTTACGTTACAGCGAAACTGATACAGGCAAGCGACAGTATTATTCTGGCTTCGGAAGATTTTGTTCTCCCCCTGGGTCCGGATTTACGAACCCTGGTCACGCAGCCTGGAGAAGCCCCTCCTACATACATCTCGAGTGGGAACTGATTGCACCCAAGGCCAGGACTCGATTAGCGAAACGAAAACGGCATCCTAGGCTGGCACAGTTTGCTGCAACCGGGCGGGGGCGGCTCGCGGGCAAAGATTAGGTGTTGAGCGGCGGTGATATAATGCACTGTAGTTTCAACGTGTGAAGCGTTTACTTTTCAGTACCTTGTGCGGGTCCATCGACGCACGTGGCACACCCCCAATCGTGGCTATGTAGCTCAGCTGGTTAGAGCACGGCACTCATAATGCCGGGGTCGGTGGTTCGATCCCACCCATAGCCACCATCTAATCAAGTAGTTAGGTTTGTTACGCCATGGGGGCAATGTTCCGCGGCACATTCTTGGCACAGCAGGCACGGTTAAAAAGACAACAGGCAACGATCCAGCAACTACCAAGCTACCTCACCTGAATCCTGCCGGTCATCAACCGGTGGGGTTCAGGGAATACCCAGATGCCTTAAGAAGTAGTAGCGTTTAACGCCTCCTAACCACAACCTATTACATACGAAGAGGTGGGTCGCCTCTAGGCTACGGCGTGTACCCTCCCCGGCTGACTCCTTACCCCAATCTCCCCACCAAATCCTCCGCCCTTTGGCCTTTCAATCATCGCCAATTTGAGGCCCGGTTTGAGAATAGGCACTGAGTAAATCCCGGGTTCTTGAGAAGCCCTTAAATAGGCTGATTCGGCAATCTCCTGAAAACACCCTTTCTTTGCCTATTAACCTACAAGAAGTAGGGGAGTAGGATAGGGCTATGCAACGCCTCCTTTTCCTATTGCTGGCCACCATTTTGCTCGCGGGCTCTTATGCCTATGGGGAGACTCTCCACATAGGGGGCGGGACATACACCGGTGAAGTTGTGGCTGGCCGTCCTCATGGCCAAGGTACGTGGACGCACCCTGATGGAGAAAGCTATGTCGGGGAATGGAAGGGCGGCAAAGCGCATGGCCAAGGTACCTTGACAGGGGTCAATGGCGACAAGTACGTCGGGGAATGGAAGGACGACAAAGCGCATGGCCAAGGCACCTATACCTATGCCAATGGAGCCAAGTACGTCGGGGAATGGAAGGACGACAAACAGCAGGGTCAGGGCACCTACACATGGCCTGATGGGGACAAGTATGACGGGGAGTGGAAGGACGACAAAGCGCGTGGCCAAGGCACCTATACCTATGCTAATGGAGCCAAGTACGTCGGGGAATGGAAGGACGGCGAAAAGCATGGCCAAGGCACCTACACAGGGGCCGATGGAGACAAGTACGTCGGGGAATTCAAGGACGACCAATATCATGGCCAAGGCACCTACACAGGGGTCGATGGAGACAAGTACGTGGGGGAATTCAAGGACGACAAAAAGCATGGTCAGGGCACCTTCACATGGGCCGATGGAGACAAGTACGTGGGGAAATACAAGGACAACAAATGGCATGGCCAAGGCACCTATACCTATGCTAATGGAGCCAAGTACGTCGGGGAATACAAGGACGGCAAATTCCATGGCCAAGGCACCTACACATGGGCCGATGGAGGCAAGTACATCGGGAAATACAAGGACAACAAACGGCATGGTCAAGGTACCTACACATGGGCCGATGGAGACAAGTACGTGGGGGAAATCAAGGACAACAAATTCAATGGCCAAGGTACCTACACATGGGCCAGTGGAAACAAGTACGTGGGGGAATTCAAGGACGGCAAATTTTGGGGAGGTATCGAGTATCTTGCCTCTGGCGAGATAGTGGGGACTTACTCAAACGGTAAGGCTGCAAAGCAATAAAGAAGGCTCCAGAAGATTAAGAAGGTGGAGGCAACCTGTAGGTTCTTTCAGAAAATACCCGCACTGGAATTACCCAGAAAATTTAAACACGGAGACAGGACAATGACTTACGAGATGAGATTAGACAAATCGGTAAAGTTGAGTGGTGAGCAGTTGGATGAGATTTCTGGCGGGCCAAGCAGACGACCGTATGACCACTATATAAAACTAGGGTGCGCCCACCTCACGTCGTATATAAACAGCAACGGAATATATATTCAGGTAGTATGCGTTTGATAGCCCGGCTCATGCAGGGCTTTTTTCTGCCCCAACCTTTCCACTAAATCCTCCGCTCTTAAATGGGTGTAACGCAGCAGCACCCGCGGGTCTTTGCGGCTTGTAACTGAGACTGCCTCTAAGCCGTCATCCTTATCTTCATTACTCGGGCGATGGTTTAAGCCCCTCTGGTGGCAAGCCCCTGTTTTCCTCAAAAGATTGCACGACAATGTTTAGGAAAGCCTTAAATAATAGTGTTTTAGGCTTTAAAGGTCTCTGATTCAAGGTGTCATCAAAGCCTTTATATATAGTGTTTTAGTGATAGGCCCGGTTTGGGTAAAGGAGCTGGCTAAATCTCAGGTTCGCGGAAAACCCCTTTAATAGGCTCATTCCGGAATCTTCCGAAAGTGCCCTTCGTTTGCCTATTAACCTACAAGACGTAGGGGAGTAGGATAGGTGGTATGAAGCGCATCAATTACGGCTTCACTCTTATCGAACTGATGTTCGTGGTGGCGATCATTGGGATATTGGCGGCTGTTGGGGTACCGCAGTATCAGAATTATGTGGCGAGAAGTCAGGTGACCGAAGGATTCAGCCTTGCGGGTGGTATAAAGACAGCCCTTGCTGAGTATCATAATATTAATAGTGTTTTTCCCACTGGTCCAACTGATGCGCATATAGCAATAGGCATTGAGCCAGCTGGGAACATCACCGGAAAGTATGTCACTGGTGTCGCGGTGTCCAACGATGGTTTGGGTACGATTACGGCCACATTCGGCTCAAATAGCCAACATGACGGGAAGATTCTTCGCTTAACGCCTACGGCGACTGATGGTGCGGTGCTTTTTACCTGTTCTACAGACATTGAGGAATCCTATATACCAAGCGATTGTGAAGACTTAGCAGCTAAAAAAGCGGCTGAAGAAGCAAAAGCCAAAAAAGAAGCAGCTGAAGAAGCAGAAGCTGATTGCTGCTTGGAGCGTGGTTGGAAGCTTGGTGAATCTGTGATGGAAAGAGTCCGCAGGTACAAAGCTTCTGGGTGTGGTGGCATGACTGGCGGTTATGTGCCGGGCGGTGGAAGTGAAAGTTGCCGTATAGCAATTAACAGAATAAAAGATAAAATTGGTAGAGGTTGTTGGCGGAAACGAGAAGCTTGGTTCATGCGGGCGACGGGGTCAAAGGTAAGGCACGCGGCCGATTTTCATGAAGCAATGAAAGGAAGGGAATGTGAGTGGGAATAAGACGACTATTAAGTTGGTTTTTTTGCTGTAGTAGTTGCGCCCTAACAAGTTGCGTCAGGTTGAAGTGCTTGTCGGCCAGGGAATAGCCAGGATTGATGCGATTCGGCAAATCAGTATTGCCGAACAGACGTACTATCGTTGGCGCAAGTACTATGGGGGTATGGGCAAGGGCCAACTGCAAGAGCTCAAACGGTTGCAGAAAGAGAATGAACGGCTAACAAGGGCGATTTCGTGTCCAAAAGGTTTTGACGACGTACAATTAGTAACTACAGGTTCGTGTCAGCACTGCAACTTCAAGGGTGCAGACCTGAATAATGCCGATCTATATGGGGCAAAGTTACCAAACGCAAATCTGTCAAATTCTCATCAAGAATTAAATTTTATTCAAAAAACATAAATTCTGCGAAACAGTTCATCTAAATTATAAAGGTAATAAAATTATTTGGATTCAACTTCGGGTCTAAATGCGGTTAAAAAAATATGAAATATATGATATTCCATCTAACCGTTGTATTGACAATCCTCTTACTTCCAGTGAAAGCTTATGCTCTTCCTACTCCAGATGTTTTCGTGAGTATTGTCAATATTATTCCCCTGCTTACAGGCACTGTGATAGCCATTACAGGAGGCGCCTATTATGGAATCAGCAAAAGACTGGGACCTCACGCCAGCAAGCTTTTTCTAGGAGGGTTGTTCGGTTTCCTAACCCTTATGATATCGCTTGGTTATTTATGGCATCAGCACCAGCAAGAGAAACGTCAGGCCAATATAGCAATGTACCTGCGCTGTGATCTTGCTTCTCATGAAGCGGCCAGAAAGTTATATCACCCGAACAATCGCAACTCTTTGGCATTGTGGCGCGAATATGGCAATTTCAAACTGATCCCTATAAAAAAAGTCCCTGATAAACTGCGCCAACAACCAAGTGCAACCCTGATCGCCTCTTCCAGTCGTACTATCAAATATCATTCAGGCGTGCCTGCTGTTAAAGTCGATGGCCACTTGTATCCTTTCTCCTACATTCGTTCGTTGGAACTGCCGGATGCCCTTAAATCAAACAATAGCAAAGATCTATACATGACGGATTTTCCCTATATTGCAAGGCTACCGTCCTACTATAAACCTGACAAATCCTTTTTTAAGAAATTTGAAAATATATATATTGTGAAGGATGTAGAAAATATTGATCGCTATGTAATCGGCAAGAATGGTTTCTTCAGACCTGCTGACCCAAAAAATAAAATTATTAACTGGCCGGTAGAGAAGGAAAAATGGATTCTTGATGAGAAACGGATTTATTTCCCAGGAATTGTTAATTTTCTGGCCGACGATAAGGTCGCTGATCTATTTGACCAGAAAGATGTCTACTTGGTGGCGCCGTATAACAGCTTTCGCCGAAGCACCTCTACCTATGAAAGGTATTACCTCAGACGGCTTTTGTCTAAGATTGACCCAAACCGGATTATCAGCATAGATATGAATCTCCCCACTACCAGTCAAAAATTAGAGGAGGCCGCCAAAAAACTTGACGGTGCCAGGTTTGTCGCTATTGGATTATCCAAGACTGACTGGCTCTATGACGGCTTGGATGCAATCTTTGAAATATGGGAACACCTGGATCATGACACTGAACGCTTCAGGCTACTGGGCTTTAATACCCGTCTTCCTGAAGTTGTTGCAATCAGGTGGGAGTCAGGCACCAGAAAAGGAGTTATTGATACCCTGCGTGAGCCATTTTGGGATCTTGTCAGATGGTTCAAACGTCAATTAGGCCACTCAACTGGAGCTGCAATATTTTTTTTAGCTGTAACTTTGCGTTTATTATTTTTTCCTGTCGGCATCTGTGAGGCATGTTCCAGGATTAAGCGAGCAACGATAAAAAATATGCTGAAAAACGAAAACAAACCTTTATGGAGCAGCGCTTCACCTGTCCTGTTACGTCACCTTAAAGTCAGTAGCGGATGGGAGTTTCTCGGAACAATTGTAATGTTGATACTTGTATTGCCAGCATATAAACTCCTTTCATTCCCGCCAGAAGATTTTCAAAACATCAGTTTCCTGTGGATAGACAACCTCACTCAGCCCGACTATTTATTAAGTGTCTTAGCTGGCGGCCTGATTTACTATAAAATGAGTTTAGGTACAACATCCGCAAAACCAATTACCATGTTCGCGGTAACTTTTGCCTTTGTATTACTTTTAATTTACTTGCCAGGCAGCCTGCTGGTATATGTATCAGGGGTTTTAGCTGTTACCATAATCCAGGATATCATTGCATTAAAGCGCGCCGAAAAAACAATCAACCGAGCCTTATTGACATCAGCATAAATATTGAAAACAAAGTGTTTCTCAACCTTGGGGAAGCAGACTGTGAAGGAATCGGAAACAAGGCACGTCATCTTGCAAAGCTTATAAAACATCAACCTCTACTTTTTTCCGTCCCGGCAGGCTTGGTTTTACTGTCCGATTTTTCGATTGAACATCATTTTGGTTATTTGACCAATGCCTTGAAAGATTTAGGAAATGGGCCTTATGCTGTCCGCTCATGCGGTCTGGAAGAAGATGGCGCTAGTGAGAGTATGGCTGGCAAATTTCACACTGAACTTTTCGTTCAACTGGAGGACCTTGCAAGTGCCATTAACAAAGTCAGGGACTCATACGAAAACTACCTGGATACCAGTGCGGTGCTTGTCCAGAAAATGATCGAACCTGATTACTCCGGTGTTTTATTTACACGATCACCGGAGAATAGCGGGCTTGCCAGTTGTGAATACAGCATAGGAACAGCAGACGCTGTAGTATCCGGAAAGGTTGAACCCAAACGAATTGATTACGGACGTTGGACGGGCAACCTTTATCCTGAGCAGAAAGACATGAAGCATATGCTTTCATTGTTGTTTCTTGCCGGGATGATTATTGAAGATAAAATAGGTGCCCCCCAAGATATTGAATGGGCCTTTGAAAAAAAGAAAAAAAAGCTTTATATACTCCAATCCAGAGGCATTACTTCGCATTTATATGATCCCGGCATTGCAGTTGAGCAAGAAAAAACGGCTCGCCAAGTCCTCGCCTCAAAAATTGGTCAAAAAGGCAGAAAAATTTTTCAAAATGCCGCAGTTAGAGAAGTTGTAGTCTCTCCAAGTCGCTTGACTCGATCCCTGGTTGAACTTCTCTATGCACCTTCAGGAGCCTTAGGTCTGGCTTTTGATTTGCTTGGTTTACCCTGCCCTGCTGTAAATCAGCCTTACGTTTCTTCTATTTTCGGCCAACTGTATGAAAATGTTGACGTGAAAAAAAAACTATTTGGTTTCAGCCCCAAACTTTTATGGGCTAATCGAAAATTAAAAAAGAAAATAGAGAACAAACCGGACATCCTGCTAACATGGCTCGCAGAAAGCATAGAAAAATTTCCACAATATCAAGATGATATGCAAGGTATCTCTATTTCGACCCATGAATATGCGCTCGAGATTATGAGAAATGTCAAAACATTCACTGAAAAAATTTACCCTGTTGCCTATGTTGCCACCTTGCTTGCTCAAATTGCAGATGAAGATTCTCAAGAAATATCATTAACCAGTCAGATGATGAGGGACTTGTCCCGCCTGCACCATACCGGTGAAATGGAAGATTTTCTAGAGAAATGGGGACAACGCAGCGGTAATGACTATGAACTTTCTGAACCCCGTTTTTGCGAATCACCCCAACTTGCTCTCAAATTCGCTGAAAACTTTGCTGATTTCCCATGGGGAGAAGTAGCTCCCGGCAGCGGTTTCACTCATTTGAAGGAGGTTGCCAAGGACAGAGCGATCAGATGGCTCTACCCCCTGCGACTCCAAATAGTAGCTCTTGAAAAGAAGCTGCAGTTGGAGACAGGTATGATTTTTCATCTGGATCTTGCGGATATTGAAGCCTTAGGCATGAAAAAGCTTGCGACTGGAGATATCCATACTATTTGCATGAAGCATATGCATGATGAGACCCAGTGGTCATCAATATGCCTTGGAGATGAAATAACCCTTGAAACTCTTGAACGGCTGAAACAGGAAGGTGAAGAAAAACAAGGACTTCATGGCAAAATGGTTTCTGCAAGGGTGTCATTTAAAGGTATCGCTCGTGATGTCAGTAAAATCAAGACAGGAAAGGGGAACGCATCAGAAAATAATGAGGTCATAATAGCTCAGCACCTTGAGCCTGAACTCGTCGGACTGTTCCCAAATTCTGCAGGTTGTCTGGTTGATATGGGTGGAGCTTTGTCACATGCAGCGATCGTTGCCCGAGAACTTGACTATCCAGTATTGGTTCTTTCAGGCTGTAGCTCAACCATACAGGATGGTGATCAGGTAGAGGTCAGCGCAGACGGTGCCATCACAATCACACGGCAGAAATAAACCTGTACACACTAAATTCCCCTCTGCTGTGTGGGCGGGATATATGTATTTATTGAATTTTTAAAAGGGGTGGGTACCCGCCCTACCGTGTGACCATAACGTGACAAACAGGAGTCCTTTCCTGTCCATTTGAGTCACAATCCGTCACAACTGCGTGGGGTCGGTGGACAGTCCTGATGCTATTTGGCCAACACCGTCTCTTCTAATTTGCCTGGGTCGGCTCAGGGCCAACCAAATCCAGCACTTTTGACGGTAGATTTGACGGTAACTATTGGAGTGGATTAGGAATCACATCAACAATTCAATATGTTACAGTCCTGTTCGATCCCACCCATAGCCGCCATCTTTTCAGATGCGTAAAACAGTGTCTATAGCTACTGCCTTTTCCCAGGGCACAGTTGAGGCACAGCAAATCCCCAGATGTCCCGGCAATGCCGGGTATCAAAATGATACGAGAGAACTGCTATGGCCACCATTACAAGCCACAAAGACCCTCGCATGCTGACGTGCTATACGCAATGATGTGCTATACGCAATTAAGGGCGGGGGATTTGGTTAAGCGGCTGGGATAGCGATGCCTGGTGACCAGCTGAGCATGCCTCAAGGATAACCCAGCGAAATTGGCTTCAGTTGGTTATTGACAGGCTTTTATTAAGATGACCGGAATCTATGCTACTGCCGGCTACCCCGACCAGTAGTCCATTGCGCAGTTCATCGGCGGCGAACTCTGCCAGCAGTAGGCGGCAAGCTACTGCTGGACCTGAGGCAAATAGGGCGTTTATTCTTCCTATACACCGGCTGTCGCGATAGTTTTATGGCTATTACTAAGTTTGTACCAGACTGGTAGTTCTTGGCTATATTTTGATTATGAAAACGAGTTTATTTCATTGGGTGAATTCTCCAGTTCGCGTCGTTTTTCTTGGCGGGCTAGTTGCACTTTGCCTGAGTACTTACCCTGTGATATTTATGGGGAAAAGCTTTGTTTCCCCGGGCTATGGCCCAGCTTTACTCTATGGTGGTTTACCGTTTGTTCCCGGGTATAAATCAACAGACCGGGAAAAACTGGCTGCAGATCATGGCGCCATGCCGTGGCAAAATTTGCCGTACTCTCGGGTTCAACACCAAGCAGTTTTTGACTTTGGCGAATTTCCGCTATGGAACCGCTATAACTCCGCCGGAATTTCGCTATTCGGACAAGGTCAATCGCAGATTCTGGATCCGCTCCACTGGATCGTAGTAATAGGCGGAGGTAACGGGTGGGCGTGGGATCTTAAGTTTTTACTGGCCAGACTTTTTTTTCTACTCGGAATTGGCGCCTGCGTCCTCGCTCTAAGCAGAAGCCAGTTAATCGCAGTTAGCCTGACCGCATCTGCGGCATTTATCGGCTTTTTCTATTTTAGGTTTAATCATCCCATATTCTTTAATTTGACTTATGCTCCTTGGGTTACATTTTTTTATCTTCTGTGGATACAGCGAATTCGATTGCGTAACTCCACC
>MPMF02120599.1_pt1 | contig 10969 bp, 16 predicted proteins | sample 1617271 | NCBI WGS metagenome assembly MPMF02 (sample SAMN05944812, study PRJNA350692) | marine metagenome | biome: marine; feature: ODZ; material: water; isolation source: 120 m water sample prefiltered with 30 um filter, filtered on to 0.2 um... | place: Pacific Ocean | collected 2012-04-09... | reverse complement strand
ATATTTTGGAGAATGCTCCTTTCAGAAATCCTGAGATCTATGATTTAGTATGGGGTGAAAATCCATATGTTAAAGGTAAGAAATCAGGGACTAGGAATGCTGGAGATATTCCAGAGATTCCATATCAAGAATGGGTAGCAGAAGGTAAAGGGACTGGTAAAGACATTTCTAATTGGGAATTATTCCATGGACTTGAACCAGTAAATACTTATCCTAAAATTTATTATGAGCCAGAGAAACATGAGGGGTTTGATGATGCATTCATTGTTGATTTCTCATCTATAAGTATAGGTTATGATAAGAATCAATTGAAGAATATTTTTGAAGATATGAAGAGGGAATATCCTGATAAGAAGTTTCTCTCTGTTTATTTTAAGAATGATCTTTTTGTTGAAAAGGATGTTGACAATGTTAAACATAATGTATATGATATAGGGTTTGAGGGGTATGTTGAAATAGAAAATATTTTTAAGTATTGTGATTTGATGTCTTCCGCATATGGTGTTCTCACTCTTAGTAGTGGAGCTAGTCATTTGAGTTCAGCTTTACAACAATACTCACCAGACCTTAAAAGCTTTTGTGTTATGCCAGAAAAGTGGTATAATAAACATAAGAAGATGGGAATCTTTTTGTTTGATAACATTCAACATTTGACATATTAGTATGGCAAAATTTTTAATTACTGGCATCACTGGATTTGCAGGTCCTCACCTAGCAAATCTTTTACATGCTGAGGGTCATGAAGTTTATGGTTTGATTCGTCGTACTAATGGTATGGAAAGCGACATTCGTGATGTCGTTAATGACGAAGTATATGAGTCCATTAAGTTTTTGTATAGTGATCTTACAAACTATCGTTCTTTAAGAAAGGTATTTGAGAATAATTGGTTTGATGGAGTATTTCACTTAGCAGCACAATCACATCCACCCACTAGTTTCATTGATCCAATAGGGACAATGGATACTAATGTTATGGGTAGTGCTAATCTTTTCCAAGTCATTCAGGATCATCAGAAAGAATGTAAGCTTATGTTCTGTTCTACTTCTGAAGTATATGGAAACGTAGGACAGGATGGACGTAAGATTCATTGGGAAGATAGAATATTCCCTGCTAATCCATATGGAGCATCTAAGGCAGCTACTGATGTATATCTTCAGGAGAGAATGGAGAATGGATACATTAAGGGATTCATTACTCGTGCTTTCTCACATACTGGACCACGTAGAGGAAGGATATTTTCCATCTCCTCTGATGCATATCAGATTGCTAGAATGATTAGGGGTTTACAAGAACCTATTCTTAAGGTTGGTAATCTAGAAACCACACGTGTTGTGATGGATGTCAGGGATACTGTGAGAGCTTACTATTTGGCTATGATTCATCCAGAAGTAACCAATCATATCTTTAATATCTGTGGTGACACTCCACGTAAGATGCAGTTCTTCACTGATAAATTGATTGAACTGTCTGGACTTTCAGAGGTGAGGCAAAAGGTTCATGAACCTTTCTGGAGACCTCATGAGATTCATTATCAACATGGGGATTCAAGTAATCTGGTAGAGATGACAGGGTTTGAGGAAGAGTATGATATTGAAACTACTTTGGATGATCTTTTAATGTATTGGTTAAAGAAGATTGATGAATAAAATTCTTGTTATAGGAGATAGTTGCACAGACATCTATACTTACTGTAAGTCATTCAGATTGGCACCAGATAAGCCTGTACCTATCCTAGAGATAGTGAAGGTGAAAGAGAATCCTGGTATGGCATGTAATGTATTTTGTAATGCTGCATCATTGGTAGGAAAGGATGTTGATATAGTTACCAATGATAATTATACAGAGGTTAAAAAGAATAGGTATGTTGATAGGTCAAGTAATCATATGTTCTTTAGAGTAGATTCTTCTGTGAAGATAGATAGAATCAATTCATTAGAGGATGTTTCATTTGATTATGATACCGTTATTATATCAGATTATGATAAAGGTTTTCTAGCTGAATCTGATATTGAATATATTTGTGAGGAGCATCCAAGAGTATTCTTAGATACTAAAAAGGTATTGGGCCCTTGGGCTAGGGCAGCTACGTATATCAAGATTAATAATAGAGAGTATGAAAGGTCAAAGGATTTTATAGATGATCATCTAAAAAATAAAATCATTCAAACTCTTGGTAGTAAGGGATGTCTTTATAGAGGAGATGTATATCCTACTAAAAGTATTGAAACAATAGACCTGAGTGGAGCCGGAGATACATTCTTAGCTTGTCTAGCTATTAGCTATACAAAACATAAGGATATTAAAAAGGCGATTGAGTTTGGTAATAGATGTGCCACTAAGGTTTGTAAAAAGAAAGGGACTTCTATTATTATAGGAGAGAAATACTAATGACTATAAGTAAAGACAATTGGGTCAGTATTAATTTGAATGAGTTGGCAGATACACGTGCCAACTTTCTTCAAATTAAATTGACTGATGACCAGGTTGATGAAGTGGCTTCAGAGTTAAGAGTGCGTATGACCTTTGATAGTTTGTATGAACAGACAGACATGATGATATGGGAGGTAATGGATTATCCAACAGAGTATGGTAAAATAAGTGAGGGTATTCCAGAGCCATTGAAGATGGAAAAGATTACTTCTATGTCAGGAAGTTGGGAGCTTGAGGTTCCATGTCTAAAATAGTGTGGTTGAATGGTACGTTTGATATTTTGCATCCTGGACATATAGAGTTGTTTAAGGTTGGTAAATCCCTTGGTGATCAGTTGATAGTAGGACTTGATAGTGATTTAAAGGTTAATCGGGATAAGGGTTCTGGTCGTCCTATCAATAATATTTGTTACAGGAAAACTATGTTAGAGGCAATTAGCTACATAGATTTGGTATTGACATTTGGTTCGCGTCAGGAGTTGGAAGATTTGATTAAGCTTTATAATCCTGACATATTATTAGTGGGAGCAGATTGGAAGCATGGAGAAGTCGTCGGTAGGGAATACGCTAAGAAAGTATCTTTCTTTGAAAGGTTCGGGGGATACAGCTCCACAGAAGTCATTAGGAAGTGTAAAGATGCCTGATCCTGGACCAACTCCCATTCTGTGGGTTCCAAAAGGATGGGGAGGAGAGAAGATTGTAGTTAATACTCCTCTCTATTGTGGTAAGATTCTTTATATCATGAGGGGTAAACGTTGCTCATGGCATTATCATGAGTTGAAGGATGAGTGTTTCTATATTCAGAAAGGAGCTGTAGAGATTACTTATGGTTATGATGATAACATTGAAGATGCTAAAACAGATATTCTTATTGAGGGAGATAACTTCTATGTTCCTCCTGGATTGAGACATCAAATGTTAGCATTGAAAGATACTGAACTCTTTGAGTTTAGTACACACCACGAAGATTCTGATAGTCATAGGGTTATAGCAGGAGATTGAATTGATTATTTCGTCATGTCCATTGAGAATATCATTGTTTGGAGGTTCAACAGATAATCCTTATTTTGTTGAGAAGTATGGGTATGGTTCTGTCATATCCTTTGCTTGTAATTTGAAAACCTATGTGACTATCAGTCAGGATAGAATAGGATTCAATCAAGACAAACACAAATACATCCTCAATTATTCTAGGAGAGAGGAAGTATCTACCATAGAAGAAATCCGCAATGAAGTTATTAGAGTAGTACTACAGCACTTCTCTATGCCTCCTGTGCAGGTTACTCTCACTAGTGATGCTTATTCACAAGGTAGTGGGTTGGCATCTTCATCATCTTATATTATCAGCCTTATTAAAGCCTGTACTATTTTTCTGGGTATCCAGATGTCACAGAGTGAGATATGTAAGTTGGCTTATGAGTTAGAGCTTAAGTTTAATCCTTACTGTGGATATCAAGATCCTTATGGATGTGGGATGGGAGGATTTAAGAGGATGGAGTTTATGGGTAAGGATAGGATTAAATATGAATATCTTCCTACAGATTTCTTTGATCAGTATGATACTCATCTTATTTTCACTGGTGTAACTAGAAATTCTAGACCTATACTTAAGGATGTCACTAGTAATCTAGACAAAGTAAAACCTATGTTGGATATATTAGAGTTAGCACATCAAGCTTTAAGAGTAAAGGAGTATGATCTCTTTCTAGATTTTATAAACCAAGGGTGGTATCAGAAGAAACAAACTTGTGATTCTATTATGGAGAATAAATCTCTTGGAGAGATGGAACAAGAATTGTGTGATGATCAAAGTGTCTTGGCTTATAAGTTATGTGGAGCTGGTAATGGTGGATTCTTTCTTGCTTTTTCCGGCAAAGATATGTTGACAACTGATCTAAAAGCAGTTAAAATAAATGTAGTGCCAGACGGAGTTACAGGTGAATCCATTTAAGGAATATGTGGAGACATTGCAGACAGCTCATATGGAAGATGAGTTTGCCAAATTTCAGGAAGAGTTTCATAAACATCAAAGGATTATCATCATAGGTAATGGAGGAAGTAATGCTGTAGCATCACATATCTCTCAGGATTATATGAAGTTTGATGGTAAGAAAGTTTCTATTCTTTCAGACCCATCAATGATTACTATGTTGAGTAATGACTTTGGATATGGTAGAGCATATGAAAAGTTTATAGAGTATTATGCTGAGCCAGAGACTCTTGTTATTCTTATAAGTTCTAGTGGTGAGTCGGAGAATATTTTAAACTGTATGTATCATTGTGATAGAGAAAGTATTGATTATGGTATTCTGACAGGGTTCCATCCATTCAATACTTTGAGGAATAGATCGAAGAAGTCCAAGTGGAATTACCATGTGAATAGTAATTCTTATGGTGTAGTAGAATGTGTTCACCAAATCTTTCTTCATGGAGTAGTATGAGATATTGTTTTGATATAGATGATACTATTTGTAATACTCCTAAGATGAAGGATGGTCGTCCTGGATATATGGATGCTACTCCTATTCCTTTTATGGTAGAGGCTATTAATAAGTTATATGATGAGGGGAATTATATTATTCTCCAGACAGCAAGAGGTAGAGGGTCAGGTCTTGATCAGACAGAACTTACAATGACTCAGTTAGATGAATGGGGTATTAAGTATCATGAGATAGAACCTATGTTCCACAAACCCAATGCTGATTTATTCATTGATGATAAGGGTATTAATGTAGAGGAGTGGAAGAAAAATCAACCCCCAATCAAAGGTATAGTAGCCGGGGCATTTGATTTAATTCATCCAGGATATATTAGGATGTTTAAAGATGCTAAGAAGTATTGTAATCATCTTACGATAGCAGTGCATGAGGATCCATCTATGGCACGTCCTCATAAACTTAAGCCAGTACAATCCTTAGAAGATAGGAAGGAAATACTAAGAGCTATTAGATATGTTGATGATATCGTAGTATACCAGGCAGAGGATACATTCCTATCTTATTTGAGGGATTATGATGTTAGATTTCTAGGCACAGACTATATGGATGGTAGTTATACTGGTAGGAATAATCCTATCAAGATTGTTTGGATGAGTAGAGATCATGAATATTCAACCACTAAGTTGAAGGAAAGTATCTTTCAGTCAATAGAATGGAATTATGAGTTGGTGGGAGGATTGTTATGAATGAAGATAAATCTTTAACTTTTAGTTTGGTAACGGGGGCAGCAGGTTTTATTGGATCTAATCTTGTAGATTATCTTTTAGATAAAGGTCATCAAGTCCTTGCTTTGGATAATGAAAGTGCTAACAATGATAATTTTTATTGGAATGATAAGGCAATAAATGTCAGGGGTGATATGACTGATTATGCATTTATGAAGAATGTGATGAGTAGGAATGTGAATTATGTATTCCACTTAGCAGCAGAGTCAAGACTTCAACCAGCCATTGAGAATCCTATTCAAGCAGTCCAGAGAAACTGTGTAGGTACTACTGTTATGTTGCAGTGTGCTAGAGAAGTAGGTGTGAAGAGGTTTGTTTATTCATCTACTTCTTCTGGGTATGGTAATAACCCTTGGCCAAATGATGAGACACAACCAGATGATTGTTTGAATCCTTATTCAGCATCAAAGGTATCTGGTGAGAAGTTCTGTAAGATGTATTATGACCTCTATGGACTGGAGACAGTATCACTTAGGTACTTTAATGTTTTTGGTGATAGATCTCCTACTATAGGACAATATGCACCAGTTATAGGTATTTTTGAGAGACAGAAGGAGGAAGGGAAACCACTTACTCTAGTAGGGACAGGAGAACAGAGGAGAGATTTTGTTCATGTGAAGGATGTAGCTAGAGCAAACTATCTTGCAGCTGTGATGCCACTTAAAGGTCATGAAGGTGAGGTATTTAATGTAGGAAGTGGAAAGAATTATTCTATTAAGGAAATTGCTGATTGTATTGATTCCAATCAAACTAATATCCCTGAGAGAGGTGGTGAAATGGATACCACTCTTGCTAATATAGATAAGATTGGTGACGTTATAGGATGGGCACCTGAGATTGATGTGTTGGAGTGGATAAATGGAAAGGGATAAGAATAAGTCAGCTTATAAGCTGAATGGATTTGGTCCTATCTATTGTATCAATCTAGATGGACAACCAGAAAGATGGGAGTTTATGGAGGACCAGTTTAAGTATTGGAACCTCAATAACTATCATCGTGTATCTGCTTATGATGGCAGAGATGATGATCTAGGACATATTCTTAAGGGAAGATACCCTGACATGATGACGTCTGGTGAGATTGGATGTGTAACATCACACCTTAAGGCTATTAAACATTGGTTAGAGACATCTGATAGTTCTTATGCTATCTTCATGGAAGATGATTGTGACTTAGAGGTAGTTAGATTCTGGGATTTTACATGGAGTGATTTTTATTCTAAGATTCCTTATGACTGGGATGTAGTTCAGATTGCTATCATTTGTACAGGTGATGTTCATGTCAGAATACATAAGAGATTTGTTAATGAGTTCTCTACTGCCTGTTATATTATTACTAGACACCATGCAGAGAAGTTGGTTAGACTTCATACCAGAGGAGATAAGTTTAAGTTAGATAATGGTGTAAGACCTAGACCAGTAGCAGATGATTTGATTTATAATTCGGGTAATACTTATTCACTTCCCCTTTTATTGTATAAGATTGATTTGGGATCTACCATTCATCCAGATCATGTGGATGTATTTCATAAAGGAAATCATGAGGCACAATGGCAGTTCTGGAGTCAGATGGGCGCTCAAAAAACTATTGATGAGTTGATGGATTATGATCCTTACCTTGGAAGAGTAGTGGAATCCTCACAACAACCAAAAACTTGACATAAACCTGAAGTCACGTTAATATAAATAGATGCATCGTAGTGACCCCCCGAAAGATCGTCCGGGTCTGAGTTTGATCTCAACTGCATGTTTAAGAATCCTTGTCGAGGATTTATTCATCCGCAGGTATACACTTGCGAGACACTAGGAAAACAAAAATGTTTAAACCCGTAATCGCAGCTCTTGCAGCTGCACCTCTATTCGCAGGCGCTGCTTTCGCAGGTCCTTACGTTAATGTAGAAGCCAATGCTTCGTATCCAGACGGCGAATACACAACTGCTACGACAGATCTTCATATTGGATATGAAGGCGCTACTGGTGACCTTGCATACTATGCACAGGTTGGCCCTGGATTCGTTCATAGCGATGCCTCTGATGACACCGAGACTGAAATCTCTGGTAAGGTTGGCGTTTCCGTTGCTGCTAATGAGCAACTTGGATTCTATGGTGAGGTCTCCGGCATCACTGGCGAAGATTCCTCCGAAGATGACATCATCAACTGGGGTGCCAAGATCGGTGCTAAGTACAGCTTCTGATCGGTAGACTGCTATAATTAGATTACAAGGAGGGTTTATACCCTCCTTTTTTTGTGCTATAATAACCTTAACTTTTTTTAAACATCATGAAAAAGTTTTTAACAGTCTTGGCTACAATTCCTTTTTTGACTGCATGCGGTCCTTCTAATACTATTATATCTGGTGGCGGCGCAACATTCCCATCAACTTTATATAATAGATGGTTTAATGATTATAATCAAGAAACCGGTGAAAAAGTAAACTATCAAGCAACTGGTAGTGGTACTGGTGTTAGGCAATTTAATGCAGAGACAATTGACTTTGGCGCATCAGACGAATCAATACCAGATAGTAAGATAAAAGCACCTGTAATTCAGATTCCTATGACAGGTGGTGCTATTGCTGTAGCATTTAATAATCCTGGATGTGCAGAATTGTGGTTGACACAAGAACAACTTGCGGGAGTGTTTATAGGAAGATATACAAACTTCAATCAGATTGGATGTAATTCTCAACCTATTACTGTAGTTCATAGGTCTGATGGTTCTGGTACTACTGCTGGATTTACTGCTTCTTTATCTTCTTTTGATACTGAATGGAAGAAGAAGATTGGACATGGTAAGTCAGTTCAATGGCCAGTTGGTATAGGTGCTAAAGGTAATGCTGGTGTTGCTGCAGTTATTAAACAAAATTCTGGTACTATTGGTTATGTGAATGTTGGATACACTCTTAATGATCAATTGAAGGTAGCAAGTATTCAGAATAGTGATGGATTCTATATGGAACCTTATACCACAGCAGCAAAAACTGCTTTGGATGAAATCAAACTTGATGATAAACTCCGTGGTTCCAATCCTAATCCAGAAGGAACAGAGTCATATCCTATTGTCTCATTGACTTGGATTCTTGCACGTCCAGAGCATCCTAATAATGAATCTATGAAAAAGTTATTCAGGTATATGTTAAGTGTTCCTGCACAACTTAAGGCAGGTGAGTTGGGTTATGTACCACTTCCAGACAGCATTAGATTTCCAGCACTTGAGGCTGTTGAATCTCTCAAGTAACAAGTACTTGACGAAACTTAACAAAACATATATAATACTGTAATGTTTCTTTTCATTCCAGGATTGTTCTGATGTCAGAAGTTCAAATGGCTTTGTTATTTCCATTTGTTCCTGTATTGGTCTTCTTGACCATTGAATTTTTATTAGATATCACCAGTCCACCAGATGATGATGATCATGGTGGAGATGGTGGTATTATGACACCTGTTTATTCTCCTTCCGCAAATCCAGCATAATGCAAACGCTATTGATTTTTTTATCTTTTTTGAATTTTATGTTTTATCCATTGATAATAGCAACTATTATTGCTATTATTATAGAGCAGGTGATACGAAAGTATGCAGATTCAGATCCACAGTCTTATTCTGATACCCGTGCTATTCGTATTTCTATGGGAGTACGCAAGTTCTTTTATAGACAAACATGGATTGTTAATTTTTTATGGCTCTTAGGATATATAATTCTTATGTTTATGAATAGGCAAGGACCACAGCAGATGCCTGATATGATTTGGCAAGGATAATTATTATGGAAACTGAACGGTATAGTGATAAACCAAAGACTTATAAGGATAAGAGTGGTTGGACTCAGAAAGCACCTGTAAGTGATGAGAAATGTATCTACCTATGTCTAAAAAATTGTATGAAATTGGATGGGATAAATAGGAAACAAGTGTTTAGACTTGTTCAACAGTGGCAAGTTATATCAGATAATGCTCCTGATCCACCACTACCACCAGACTCAGATGAATATGATGGATGTAATTAAATATCCCTTGACATGAGTCCTTTTTTATAGTATACTATGAAAGTTAAACACCCTCGTTTTTATGGAAGTAATTATAGAAGGAAAAGTAAAGACAGTATTTGAAACTGATGAGGAGGATAAAGTTCTTATTAGGTATGAAGATAAGGTAAGTGCTTTTAATGGTGAGCACATAGAGTATCCTAGAGATAAGGGTGCTATTTGTTGTATGATATCTGCAATTCTATTTGAGGAGTTGGGGAGGGTTGGGATTAAAACTCATTATATTGATTCGCCCACTCTTAATACAATGCTTTGTCATAAGGTAAACATTGTCCCCGTGGAAGTTATTTGTAGGAATCGTGCTGCTGGTTCTATTATTGAACATACTAAAGGTCTTCGGGAGGGACAATCATTTGATCCACCTATTATTGAATTCTTTCTTAAGGATGATTACAAAGGCGATCCTCTCCTAACTCCTGATCGTGTAAGGTTAATGGGTATTGATCCTAAACCTTTTATTGTGAGAACAATAGAAATCAATTGGGAATTGCAAAGGATATTTAAAGATATAGGAATGGATCTTATTGATTTTAAATTAGAGTTTGGACGCGATGAGCGTGGTGGTTTATACTTGGCTGATGAAATTAGCCCTGATAGTATGAGACTATGGAAGATTGGTAGCGATGAAAGGTATGACAAGGATCTATTCCGAAAGGATGAGGGTGATATTGTTCCTGCTTATCGTGAGATTCTAGATAGACTACAACCACTTAAGGATAACCTTTCCTATCAACCCGTTGTTCGGGATCGACAATCCGAAAGGGCCCGTGTAGAAAAGATTTCTGGTTATACAGAGGCAAGGCATGAGGCATCTGATGAACTTTCTATTACTATTGGAGACTAATGAAAATAACACAACAGATAATTGAGGAAGAGTAATGAAACTTGTATTAGCAACTTTATTAGCACTTACACCAACGGCTGTATTAGCAGAACAAACTGATTATCGTCCTGGTGGTATGTCAGAAGAGTCATGCTTTAAGTATGAATATCGTGAAGAATATGTACCAGGAACAAGAAAGAATCCAGGATATGTAAAATCTTATAGAGATAAGGTTGAAGTACCTTGTCGTCGTCCAAGAAGACATGGAAGACATGGACCACATAGACCTCGTGGACATCATGGACATATTGAACAAAGCACTGGACCTATTGATGATAACTCTTGCGTTGAAGGTAGTATCTTAGGTGGTTTAGCAGGTGGTGCTCTTGGTGGTGTATTAGCAACAGAAGAAAATTGGATTTGGTCTATTCCTGCTGGTGTAATTGGT
>MPMF02019239.1_pt1 | contig 10971 bp, 27 predicted proteins | sample 1617271 | NCBI WGS metagenome assembly MPMF02 (sample SAMN05944812, study PRJNA350692) | marine metagenome | biome: marine; feature: ODZ; material: water; isolation source: 120 m water sample prefiltered with 30 um filter, filtered on to 0.2 um... | place: Pacific Ocean | collected 2012-04-09... | reverse complement strand
GATGGTGGCAACGCTCCCGATTCTGCCGCTGATGCCAACGGTGCCGCCGTGGCAACTATCGACGGCGACGGCTTAGTCGCTACGGTATTCGCTGCACTTGACGCCCATAACGGAACAATGGCTACGGAAGATAAGGCCGCTATCCGTTGTGTTGGCATGCTGGCTGATGCGCTAGGTGTCACGGTAACCCACACGCCCGAAGATAGCGTCCTCAAAGATGCCGTCAGCGTCTAATCGGTAGTCACAATATAGAGAATGGGCGGACCCAATAGGGTCCGCCTTTTCTTGTTTTCTTTTCAGCTTGGCTCGATCCTGGTAGTTCGTTGCCATGTGGCAATGAACACTAGGAGGTGGCCCATATCCACTAGGAGGTGGATGTTATGAGTAGTCATGCGTTACGTGTTGTCCATGCAGGCTCACTAGGAGTGGGTGGTTTCTGTTCGTGTCCTGATGGGTGCGATTGGGAGTCCGCTTGGCATGCCACGAAGGATGGCGTGGACTGTGATCACAACAAGCACATCGAGCAGGAGGAGCAGGCTGATGGTTGATAAGGAGTGGACGCACGATCAGCTGATGCAGTTGTGCGATGCGGCGAACAAGTTGACGCCTGACGAGATGCGTAGGCACATTGAATGGTTCGCTCTGATGAGCGAAGAAGGGAGCAAGGCTGATGGATGAGCGACCGACAATCCAAATGAAGCGACCAACAATCCAAATGAGAGGAGCAGGAGCGATGGGTATTTTCCGTGCGATAGTGAAGGGTACGCCTCGGACTGTGTTCGTGGTGGGGGACCAGGTGGAGGTGTGGATGGATGCTCCGACGGGGGATTCGTCGGACTCTATCATCCTGAGGATTCCATGCACCAGTGTGGCTGAGGCTGATGGCCTGGTGCGTGTGTGGGAGGAGGCGTGGGGTTTGTGAGTAGGTGCCGCGCCACCTTGACTGGTGCCACCTTGTCAAGTAAACTGGTGTCTAGTAGGGAGAAGAAGGAGGAGAGGGGGTGATGGTATGAGGAATCCAGAACTGGCCTGTGACTGGTGTGGCGATGAAGTTGCCAACGGTGAGGGCGTAACCGTGTACGTCAACTTTGGCGACGGCACGGGCGAGAATAATCGCGTGTGTTCAGAATGCGCGGAAGAAGGGGTGGTGGTATGAGTCAACTTAGCGTCGAAGGTTTCTTGTTCTTCGTGTTCTGGGGTAGCGCCCTATTGGTTGTTGTCAGCACCGTGCTGGCACTATTAGAGAGGAGAGATGATGTGTGAGGTAGATGCGTGTCGCTTTTGTGGCGACCCGCAGAACTGTGACGACACCTGCTTGCTGGATCGTATCCGCCAGGAGGACCAGTATAGGTTGTTGGAGGAGGATCTGTTTTCCTCGTTCGGACACATGGTGACTAGTTACTATAAGGGGGTACATGGTGCCTGAGTTTGTGACACCTGAGTGGTTGGGCAACCCGCCCGAAGTGGACGATGACTGCGAGGAGTGCGAGGGCGACGGCTGCTTCGAGTGCGACCCGCAGGTCGCTGCTGATTTTGCTGCGAACCTGAGATTCGATGCGATGAGGGAGGAAGGCAATGGGTAATACAACAACGGACCCGCTCATCGGGCATAGGATCGTGATGATCCGCCCGATGGTGGAGTCTGAGAAGGAACTTGTCGGCTGGGTTGATGAGACGGAAAGCGGCGACAAGTATGCGGAGGACAGGGAGTGGTGCGCCGCTGGTGTGGCTGTCCTGGTGTTGAGCAACGGGGCGACGGTGTTCGCTGCGTGCGATCCTGAGTTGAATAGCGGCGGCCACTTGGTGACCGCCTGTAAGGGGTTGTTGTATGACATCTTTGCATGAGCAGCAGGTCCGCATCGGCAAGGTGTGGGCACCCGTCCCACTCAAGGCCAGCGGCAACAGGAAGTTGTCGCCTTGGCAGCATCAGAAGAAGGCGGGCGGGCATGAGGCTGAGGTGGTGGTGAAGAACTCGTTCGGCACCCTGTCGTCGGAGTGCAAGTGGATGACTCCGTTCTGCGAGGGGTGCTATGCGGGGGCAGCGGAGGTGTACCCGAATGTCCGCGCCTTGTTGACGCACAACACGGACCTGACCAGGGGCAGGTCGTTCGATGAGCTGGTGCCCTTGTTTGATCGCCTCGTCCACGATGTGGAGGTGCAGATGGTGAAGCGTGGCGTCCCCGTGGAGGACAGGTTCTATCGTCCGCACTGGGATGGTGAGTTGGATTCGTTCGATGAGTTGCAGGCGTGGAATCAGGTTGCCTTGTTCCACCCTGATATGCGGGTGTTCTTGTATACGAGGGGGCACATGCTGGTGCGTACCTTCGTCGCTAACTGTGTGCCCGCACCGAACCTGGTGGTGTACCTGTCGGTGGACAGGCACAATGTGGACACGGCTAGGCAGGTGCAGGAGGTAGATCCGAGGGGGTGGGTGAAGTATGCGTTCTGTGGTGCCACTTGGCAGGAGACGGAGGAGATCGCTGCTTTGTTCCCGAAGCAACGCAAGGGGCCACGCTGCCCTGAGTTGACGGGCAAGGTGCCTTTGATTGTGTGGGAGTCCGACGAGGAGCGGGCTGCCCGTAGGTCTGATGCGATGGCGGCGGGCGTGAAGCGCCCGCCTGAGCGTGTCGGTAAGGGGGCGTGTGTCGAGTGTGGCATGTGCCCGAAGGGAATAAACAACGTGCGCTTCGCGCAGGAAAGGTAAGGGAGAGACATGGAGAGTTGGCAGGATTACCACGACCCCGACCGTCCTTATACGGAGGAGTCGGTGTGGCAGGCCATTGCTGATTGGAAGGGGCTGGACTACAGCGAGATTGCTGACGGCGATCTGGTGGAGTGGCTATGAGCATCTTCAAGGTTGAGTTCACCATCTGGTTGGGAGACGGGTCGCCTGGTGTTTGCGCCAGGGATCACATCGACCATGACTTGGATTCGTGGATCCTTGATTGGGAGGAGACAGAGATGTACCTCACTCCTGTGTGCGAGGGCTGCCCCGAATGTGGGGGCAAGCCATGAGCATGTGGATGGAAGACCTGACACTCATGGATGCAGACACCTTGGAGGATCTGTGCGATGAGTTGGAAGAGAAGGTCAACGAGGGGCGTGAAGAACTGCGCCGACGAGAGGATGAAGACGATGCCTAAGTACATGGACATGTCTGATCCGTCAGTCCAACAGATGTTGGATGACGACAGGGCAGAGAGGCTGGCCCACATTAGGGCCAGGAAGGTGGCTGAACACAACTGCGATGAGGTGCCGTGGGATCACGAGACAACTGATGGCCCGTTGGGTGACGCCTATTCGTGTTCGATCTGTGGCGCTTTGATGCAGGTCGGCTGACAAACAACAAACAAAGGAGAGAGTGATATGGGTTACTATGTAAGGTTGGAGGAGAGCACTGCGGTGCTCCCGAAGAAGCACCAGGCGGAGGCATACCGCCGCATGTGTGCGCTGAATGACAACGACGACCTCAAACAGGGGGGGTGTTTCGGCCCCGACGGGGAGGAGAAGTGGTTCTCGTGGAGGGACTCGAACTATCCCGATACGTGTGCCGATGCGAAGGCCATCCTCGCAGACTTGAGGTTCTGGTTCGATGAGAACGAGGACGGTGACCTGCTGTTCACGGACTACGACTCCAAGGCGGGGCAGGAAGACTTGTTCATCTTCACCATCGGCAACCTGATGACGGGCTACATGGTGTGGTGTGGTGAGGACGGCGACAAGTGGAGGTGGGAGTTCGGCCCCGACGGGGCGAAGGAACTCTTCCCGAAGCCAGTTGAGTGGGTGGAGGTGAAGGAGTAGTGCGGGTTGGCGCCCTGTGTGCAGGGTACGGCGGCCTTGAACTAGGGCTGCAACTGGCAGGCATCGACACCGACCTGGTGTGGGTGGCTGAGACAGACAAGCATGCCTCTGCCGTGTTGGATGCACGGTTCGGGGTACCGAACTTGGGTGACCTGACCGAGATCGCCGATCCACCGCAGGTGGATGCGATCACGGCAGGGTTCCCGTGTCAACCCGTGTCCCATGCTGGGAGGCGGGCAGGTATAGATGATGAAAGGTGGTTGATTAGAGATGTCGTCTCTGTGGCAAGACGAGCAGGCGCACAGTGGTTGTTCTTGGAGAACGTGCGGGGTTTGCTCACCGCCAACCAGGGTGATGCCTTCGGGCAAGTCCTCGATGCGTTGGCCGAAGGAGGCTTCGATGCGGAGTGGGCATGTGTTCGAGCCGACCAGTCTGTGGGTGCCTGTCATAGGCGCGACCGATGGTTCGCAGTTGCCCACGCCGACGGCGCAGGCAGCGAAGCATGGGGTGACGCCCGACGTGCATCGCAACTCGAAGATGGGGTCGAACCTGTGGGACATACCCCATCTGTTGCCTACGCCTGTGGTGAACGACATGGGGGCGGGCAAGACGGTGGAGAAGTGGGATGCGTGGACGGCGGAGCAGAGGGAGAAGCATCGCAACGGCAACGGGCACGGCAAGTCGCTGTCGATAGAGGTGCAGCGTCTGTTGCCGACGCCGACAGCCCAGGACGGGGCGAACAATGCGGGTCCGTCCCAGTGGAACAGAAACTCAGATCCCCTGAACGTGGTGGCAGCCAAGTTGGGTGGGGAGACTATGCCGACGCCATCGCCCGATGGGAGTGGGCGAGTGGACGATGCGCCCCCGCCCCAGTGACCGACAGCAAGCTGTCGTCACGGTTCGTGGAGTGGATGATGGGTCTGCCTGATGGGTGGGTGACAGGTGCGGGCTTGTCCCGCTCCCAGGAGTTGAAGATGTTGGGCAACGGTGTTGTCCCGCAACAGGCAGCAGCCGCATACGGGTGGCTGCTCGAACAGATAGGAGAGATGGATGAAGGGTAGTGAGATCAGGGCTACTTGCGGCCCCTGCGGCGAGGAGCGGCACCTGGCGGGTGGCGTGCCGACGGCGGCGTGGAATAGGTTTGTGCTCAGGGAGGGGCTGGTTCAGGATCTGTTTCCTGCCTTGTCGTCGGCTGAGCGTGAACTGGTGATGGGTGCCCGCAACGGCTTCGGGTATATCTGCGAGGACTGTTGGGGCACCGTGTTTGAGGAGCTTGCCGAATGAGTTGGAGAGAGGATGCTGCGTGTGCGGGGATACCTGTTGATCTCTTCTACTTGGAGGTGGGTAACGGTGATCCTTCGGAGGCGAAGGCTGTGTGTGCCTCTTGCGTTGTGAGGGAGGAGTGTCTTTCTCATGCGGTGTCGGCGCCTGAGGTGTTCGGTGTTTGGGGTGGGCTTGCTCCGAAGAAGCGGCGTCCATTGAGGAGGGCTGCGCTTGGGGGGGTTTGAACACACACAACGTATCGTACTATGATAGACCGTATATGCACAATGCGAAACGAGCGGAAGGAGAAAGGTGGGGAAACCAAAGAATCTAAGCATGACATACGAGGTGCTGTTGACGGGGCTGATCCCGTTCGTCGTTGATGAAGACGGCAACTTGACAACTGGCCGATGGCAGACATCCAAAGCAGATGTACTGTCACTGGAAGTGACAGAAGGAGAGCAAGATGAATAAAAAGATTATTCCAGCGATCTCCACCCCGACAGGGGTGGACAGGCAGCGGGGTTACAAGACACTTCGCTCTCGTGCCCTGTGGCATCTCGTGCAGGAGGCGGTGAACAAACCAGGCGAAGCGTTGGCGTCCACTGACCTCGTGTTTGAGGACCGACGGAGCGCAGTCGTTGAGGCTTCCCGTATAAGGACAGGCAGGAACGGCACAGTTCAAAACGCCATGTTGGCGGTGGGTGCGAGGGGCCTGCTTGAGGCGTGGGCCGAGGAACACCACTTCGGCCACACCTTGGGTATGAGGTTCCTACCCAAGGCGTTGCCCGCCAACAAGATAAGCAAGGAGGAAATGGCTGCTATCGTGGCCCATCCCGTCGCCACCAATGCGGCGCGGGAGGCAGCGAACCAGTGACCGTCCGCGACCTACGGAAAGAACAGTGTTATACTGGCTGCTAGCAGGCAAGCAGGCCAGCGGCCCACCCCTTAGGGGGTGGGCCTGCTAGCCTCTAGCCCAAGAGAGAAGGAGAGAGAAATGAACGAAGAGCATTACATCGAAGACGGACGTTGGCATCACACCTGGCACCAGTCCGACCTGAAAGCGTTGGACATGTGCCCTGAACGGGCACGTCTCATATGGAGCGGAGAGGTTGCCGATTGGGAGGGGGCTGCCTCCACGTTGGGTACGGCATGCCACAACGCCGTCGAGCACATCATCACGGTTCCCGACGGGTTGATGGCTGCCCCAATCCACCTCTGTGACGAGACTTATACTGCCCTCCATGAGCGGTTCGTCCACGAGTTGGACGACCTCGTTCCGACGATCACCAAGTGGGACAAGTTCAAGTCTCGTTCCGCTATGGAGAAGACGGGCGCAACGAGATTGGATTCGTGGTACGAGCAGGTGTACCCGAGCCTGACCCCCATCGGGGTGGAGGTGGACTTCAACGAGTTGCTGTTCGAGGACGACGAGCGTGTCGTTCGGATGACGGGACGCATCGACCTAATAGATAGCAACATGGGTTTGGTTGATTGGAAGTTCCCTGGCCGTGACTACTTCAAGACCGATTTTCAGAAGTCGGACTACAGGAAATGGGATCCCCAGTCCACCACGTACTGTTGGGCGACGGGCCGTAAGACGATGACGTTCTACTGCATGTACGGTGCGAGCGGTGAGGTGTCGTCGTTGACAGTTGAACGAGGCGAGCAGGACTTCCAGTTCCTGCGACGCAAGGTCGAGGCGGCGAGCCGCCTCGTGGAACAGTCAAGCCTGAAGGTTTGGCCGTTGAATGATGCAGGCTGGTGGTGCTCCGAGAAGTGGGCGCCGTGCTGGTCTGTTTGCAAAGGCAATACGACAGCATCGGAGGATGCAAATGGATAAGGACAAGTTGATAGTCGCGCAGAACTGTAACTCTGCGACGGCTCAGGTAATGGCTGCTTTGGTAAGTGCGGGTGTCTTCACGTATGAAGAGGTGCGTGCCAACTGGAGCGACCTGCATGGCATCGTGAATGCAAACACGTTTGCCACCGCAGCCGCACAGGCGATTGCTGAGGCCATGCCAGGCGTTCAGGCGGTACCAGTCCCCCCAACGCCCCCCGCAGCCCCTCAGGCGCCCTCACAGGGCGGCTCAGCGGCTTCTGGTACACGCCCCAAGTCGCCGTGGATCAGGGAGGATGCCTTTGATTACGTTACTCAAGCCATTGAGTACGAGCGCCTCAGCGGCATCACGTTCGGATCGACGGACTCGAACTTCTACTGCAATCAGAGCGCCAAGTCAGCTGGCGAAGTCAACGGTCGGAAGATCACCAACGTGGCGACCTACCCTGACGCCAAGGTCAAGCCTGTTGAACGGCTAGGAGGAGAATGGGGTGCCCACCTCAACAGGTACGCTGGCTACGCCATCGACTTTGATAAACTGCCTTCGTCCTTCACGCGCCCCCCCGCATACGTGAGGTGACATGAACACGCGGCTGACCCTCGATGAGGCTCAGGCGCGGGTGCAGCAGGCGCGGGCTGGTGATTCGGCTACTCTCTCCCCCGAAGAACCCGCCCGCCCTGTTGCCGTCCCTAGCCTGCCTACCTGCCTAGACATTGCTGAACGCCTGATAGAAGACGCGTCAGATGCATCCAACAAGTGGCCCCTTGGGATCCACGAAATAGACGACGCACTTGGCGGCGGTCTAAAGAAACGTGAATGCCTGGTTGTGGCTGGTAAAGCCCACACGGGCAAGACGCTGCTGATAATCAACGCCGTTGCCCGCAACCCGAACAACGTCGTCATGTGGATGACACCTGACGAACCCGACTTGATGGTGCTGTCTCGCATGTTGAGCATCAGGCTCAACAGAAATCCACGCGAGGTGTACGATCTGGCCCGCAGGGGCGACGACCAGATCCTTGCAGCGATACGTCACCAGTCGGAGACAGACCTCAGGAACCTGCGGATCATCGACCGCTCCACCTTGTCCCAGTACGCCGCAGCGATGCGTAAGGCGGGTATCCAAACAGAGGGACCTCTGGACGTAGCGGACCACATGCTGGGCACATGGGCTGAGAACGCATACGGGCGCAAGGCCGACGTGTTCGTCTGGGACTTTGCTTCCCAACTAGACGACTCCGACCTGGCCGATGACCCATCCCGCATATCGGCTTTGAAGTCGCTGGGGATGAGGCACGATGCGGTGACCATCATCGTGCATCAGGCGTCCCGTGGCTCAGCGTCCCGTGGCTCAGCTCTAGGCATCGAGGCGGGTCGTTACGGTGGAGAAGATCTGGCCCACTTCATGCTGACCGTGTGGCGCCCACACGAAGCCGACGGGTTGGCTCCCGACGAACGAGCACAACTAGAAAACGTGTTCAGTGTGGCCCTGGTTAAGAACAAGAGGTTCGACGGCAAGAAGGTCACCATCAATATGGAGATCACGAAGGCAGGTAAACTGTTGGACCCGTGGGAAGAAACGGTGATCCAGTACCGTCTAGGCGCGCTCGACCATGACTGACCTCACGTCATGGTTCCACATGACATTCCATGGGTTCCCCTATGCGTGGGGAGAATCAGGCGACCACCCGCACGCCATCTGGGAAGACCTCTCGTTGGCCCACTTCCGCCGACACCTAGATGGTGAAGCTCCGCTGGGTATCTACCCGATGGTGTACGACCCGAAACACAAACACGTCGGTCCCAGAGGGTGGGATGAGAACCGCCGATACCCCGACATGGATCCTGCGTTGTGGGTGTGCGCTTGGGGGTGCATCGACATCGACGCCAAGTCTGAGCACCACTCAGGGCAGGGGACAGAGGATGAGGTGGCGAACTATGCGTTCAGCCTGCGCGCCGTTCTCGCAGCGTTGGACATACCCGCATGGGTGGAACGCACACGATCAGGGGGCGCCCACATTTGGGTGTTCTCCGACACCTGGTGCTCCACTGCCGACATGAGAAACTGTCTTCAAGCAGCCGAACAGATCGCAGACGTACCAACCGACTCGCCGTTCCCGAAAAGCGAATCGCTACCAGGCCCCCCAGGGAACTTTGTTAGGCTCCCCTACTTTGGTAACCGACCGCATCACGACAGGCAAATAATTGTCGAAGAGGACGGAACCCCTATACCGTTGGAGGAGTTTCTGCATCGGGCAAATGCCCGACGAGGCAAGGTCGCTGACATCAAAGCGGCTGCGTTGCTGAAGGTAATGCCGCAACGGATGGAGCGACGCCCGCTTTCACATGAAAGCAGGGCTGCGCCGAAGGCAATGTGGGGCACACTGAAAGAAATGTTTGTGAATGGGCCGCCACCGTCAGCGTTCATAGAGAACCAAGGCGCAGGGAAAGGTCGGCACGGATGGTTGTATAAGTTCGCTGCGTTCGCTGCACGCGACGGCCACTCTCTTGATCGTGTAGTGTCTTGGTTGATGGATTTAGACAACAGGTCCACCCACAAATTCTATGTCGGCGGTGAACCCCAGCACGACCAGTTGTATCAGATACGGAAACTTGCAGAGAAAGCATTCCAAGATGCCCAATCAGGAATACGCGTTTATCGTTGAGGGGCGCCCCCGACCCAAGGGGCGCCCCCGCATGACGCGACGGGGACGTGTCTACACTCCGAAGGAGACGTTGGAGTACGAGGCAACAATCGCAGAAGCATACGACGGCCCCATGTTTGACAGCCCGATCCTTATGAGGATCGCGTACACTCCCGAGTATCAAACCATTGAGATCGAGGAGATGCCTGACGCCACGTCGAAACTGCGTTTCGACTTGGACAATGCGATCAAGGCCACGTTGGACGGGTTGAACGGCATCGCCTACCCTGACGACAAGTTGGTGTATCACATCGAGGCGACGAAGCTGTGATAGGTTACGGAGTGGCAGGTCCAGGTGCGTTCAAAACCAGATTTGTGTTTTGTTCATTAGCGCACTTGGGCCTGTCACCACTATGAGCAACGCCCAGTTCTCCGAACAGGAGTTTGGGAAACGCCTCGACGGCATGGGCGACCTGGCTGAAGGCGTGTTCGAGGAATGGTGCGGCGTCAACTACGTCAGGTTCGGGCTGAACCGTCCCCCCATAGCCATGTGGAAACTGCCGCTGCGTATCCGCCACACACCAGACTATTTGACATCCGACTACCTGGTTGAAGTGCAAGGCTTCGGACGCAAACAAATAGTTCAAATGAAGTTAGATAAGTGGCAGACGCTGCTGTGGTGGGACCGCAACGTCATGCCTGTCCGCCTGTTCCTCCACGACTCACACCATGATCGGCAACTCATGTTCCCGATCAAGAAGTTGCGCCGACTCATAGAGGCCGCCGAAGTCCGCGCTTTCCCAGAAGGAAACGAGTACTATGCAATCAAGGCGGGAGAGGTGTGGGATTTGTTGGGATAGTCGATGTCGAAAATGGTCAGTGTGGATCCCACGGGCTGGTTACTTGACCGAGCACTCAACGATTACTACCGCGCCGTGCTCCCAATGGGTGACACCTCTAGACCACTGAACGAGCTTGCCGCGTTGATGCAAACACCACCAGGTCGTGAGCCGCATTCCTCGTCTGCGGCGACGTGGTTGTCACCTCAAGACAAAGTTGTTGTCGAAGCGTTGGCTGAACTCCCCGAACCACACCGAATGGTGCTCGAATGCCGTTACGGCGCCCAGTTGTCTCTTCGTCAAATAGAGCGAGTAACGGGTATACCGAAAACCACGGTGGCGCGCAGGCGTGACGAAGCGCCGAAACTCTTGGCGGAAATTTTGAAACGCAAGATGCCTGCCCTTGCGGACAAGTACCACCTGGACTAGATCTCAGGGTCGGAGCGGGCCTCCAAGGCCCGAAACGTCATGTCCTGAATCAGCCTGCCGAAGAACTCCTTGAACACAGGATGCACAATGAACCCGTGTTGGACGCGCCAAGCCTCTGACACCAACCCCTCGGCTTCCTCCTCGGTGAAAACG
>MPMF02139191.1_pt1 | contig 10978 bp, 13 predicted proteins | sample 1617271 | NCBI WGS metagenome assembly MPMF02 (sample SAMN05944812, study PRJNA350692) | marine metagenome | biome: marine; feature: ODZ; material: water; isolation source: 120 m water sample prefiltered with 30 um filter, filtered on to 0.2 um... | place: Pacific Ocean | collected 2012-04-09... | reverse complement strand
TGTTGCAGCTACGAGAAAAGAGCTCAAAACTTATTTTAGACAAGAAGCTAATATTATTTATCTTCAGTCCAGCGGACGACTCTTCTATGATGCTAATGGCGATAGAAGGGGGAATGGTTGCGGAGGACTTATGGCCAGGTTGACTGGAAAGCCTCAACTCTCAGTTGATGATTTTGGCTTTCTTTCAAGCTGAATGACATCTAATTGTATTGATGGCTTAGAGCCTTGTTCTTATGCAGTGTCTCTAATATCTTGTAGTTTTCTTGGAATTCGAGCTTTAGATTCTTTTTTGCCAGCGCGCTAAGTTCTGCGCTGTAATTGGGGATTGAATCCTTATAGTTTGACTTTTCGCTTATATTTTCGCCTGTCCTCTTGCCTGCTATTCCATAGTTAATCGCGAAATGGCTAACGTTATTGTTGAGGTCTTCAGTGGGTATGGCATGGCAGTTTGTTTTGTTCAATGATTTTGCTAGTTCGATTGGCAAATACCATCTCAGATCCAAATGCATGTGAAGCTTGCTAGCCCTTAGGGCGAGAAATGCCAGGGTTCTGTCAAGCCCATTTTTGCTGGATAATGCTTCTGCTAAGGAATTGGGATTTTGGAAATGCGTGTAGATTTCTGTCCACTCTGGATTCGGTGGTTTCTCTTGCTTTATGATCTTTTCGTATAGATCCCAATAGAATGCAGAGATGTATCTATTTATTGGGTCTCGAACAGCAATTAGAAAAAATGAGTTATCAAGTTGGTTGCGAATAAGATCCTCTATCTGTTGGTTTGAGTTGAAACAATGAAGTCTCTTGAATGGAATGCCAGCCTGCTTTAATTTCTTGCCTATTGAGGTCCCACCACATTTGCCCACATGGATGAAGTAGATTCTTCTGCCATTAAAGGGAGGCATGATTGGCCTGTGCTTTCATAAGCCTATCAAAAGCCATGTGCTATGGATTGACTTGCCTTGATTTGGGAGATAGATCCTTTACTATTTTGATTGCGTGGCGCCTGTGGGGGCTTCCCACTTGGTGATACCTCCCAGATGTTTGAATATATTTGACAGAGTGATCACGATTAGCTTTTGCCTCCGATGGACCATGAAGCATGGCCATCTTTATTTTTAATGAAAATGGATAGTTTTAGCTCTTGGAATGGAGTTTGCGGAAGCCATCTTGTCGATTTCTTGGACCTTCCTTGCCGCTATGCATCCCCCATAAACCTTCCCAGTAGAAGTAAATTACACCATAGCCGCGTTCTTCTGCCAAGCGTACTTTCTCCCTGATCAAAGGCATTGATGTTGTGCGTTTACCAAATCCTGCCAGGATGCCGATGTTCACCGGCAGCCCCCATTGCCTGGCTTTGCGCAGCGCAGGCTGTTCAAGATCCTTGGCATAACCCTTCAGTGAATAGGCATAGTTCTGCACAACCAGGTCGTCGATTAATTCTCCAATCGCCCACAGTTCCCAGTCCTGAAGCCAGAGGTTGTATGCGAAGCGGAACGGACCGGGAGAGAGACTGATGCGAGTCGGTAGATCCTCCTGATCCAGTTTCTCCCTTAATTCGCGAAGAAGTCCGGTGAGTTGGCGCCTTCTCCAGATCATCCAACTTCGGTTGGTGTGATCCTGAGGCGGTGCAATCCCTGTGTCTTTGATGTAACGCGACACCGTGTAGTCGTCATAGCCAAGTTCAACAGGCCAGGCGAAATGGTCATCGAGTTGTATCCCATCCAACCGGCAACGTTTCAAGGTTTCAATGATCAGACCGATGAAGCGTTTTCTTACTTCTGGATGGGCTGGATTGAGCCAGACCCGCTGATAGCCGTGCATCAGCATCAGCGGATCCCCATCCAACCTTTTCAGCACCCATTCGGGATGTTGTTTGACCACCTCTGAATCCGCGGGCTCCATCAACCCGTATTCAAACCATGGCACCACCTTGATTCCCCGTGAGTGGGCCTCGCGGCTCAGGCTGCAGATCGGGTCAAGTTCAACACCGGCCTTGGCCAGTGTTGGTTCTAGGGGGGCAAATCGACTCTGATGAAAGGTGGTGCCACGGCTCCAGACGTTCGGATAGATCACATTGAACCCAGCTTCATGCAGATCATTCACGGCTGTGCGGATCTGATCCTGTTTGTAGTAGAGGGGGCTTGGGCTGTTGGTGAGCCAAACCCCCACAACAGGAGGTTTAAGGTTCAATCTGGCTGGAACATCACGCCTGGCCTGAGGAACTTGCGCAGCCGTCTTCAGCTGAAGCTCCCCGAGCAGGAGCCCAGCCAGGAGGCTGATCGCCAGGGTCGGTGCAAGCACACCGTTCCGCTTGCCGGCGCTCCTGTGCATCTGTTTAGCGGAACATCGAGCTGACGGAACTCTCCTGGTGGATGCGCCAGATCGCTTCACCCAGCATGTTGGCGACTGAGAGCACCTTCAGGTTGGCGAAACTGCGATCGGCGGCAATGGGGATGCTGTTGGTGACCACCACCTGTTCAAACAGTCCGGGCTCCGCAAGGCGCTTGCAGGCCGGTGGGGAAAAAACGGCATGGGAGGCGCAGGCGATCACGCGCTGAGCTCCCTGTTCCCTGAGCAGGCGAGCTCCTGAACAGATTGTGCCGCCTGTGTCGATCATGTCATCGATCAGGATTGCCGTTTTGTCGGCGACATCGCCAATGACGGTAAGGCTTTCGGCCACGTTGTGGCCGGATCGACGTTTGTCGATGATGGCGAGCGGCGCACCCTGCATCTGCTTGGCGAACGCCCTGGCTCTGGCCACACCACCCACATCAGGGGAAACCACGACCAACTGGCCGAGTTCCTGGGCCGAGAGGTAATCAACCAGGACTGGCGATCCATAGATGTGGTCACAGGGGATGTCGAAATATCCCTGGCACTGCGCAGAGTGCAGATCCATGGCAAGGACTCGATCAACACCTGATGCAACCAGCAGGTTGGCCGTCAGCTTGGCGGTGATCGATTCGCGACCAGCGGTTTTTCGATCCGCTCTTGCATAGCCGTAGTAAGGAACCACGGCGGTGACCTGCCTGGCCGAGGCTCGCCTGCAGGCATCCACCATGATCAGCAGCTCCATCAGGTTGTCGTTCACCGGAGCACAGGTGGGCTGGATCAGGAACACATCACAGCCACGGATCGATTCCTGGATCTGTACATAGAGCTCCCCGTCCGCGAAGCGTTTGCAGACTCGCGGGCCGTCCGGTACTCCCAGATAGGCGGCGATCTCTCTGGAAAGTCCAGGATTGGCGGTGCCACTGAAGAGACGCAGCCTGCGTTGATCAGTGGTGCAGCTGTCCTGATCGGCACGTGCTGCTGTCAGGAAACTGGTCACGGTGTCCGCGATCAATCAGCGATCACACAGATGCTAATCCTGTGAGTGCTCCTGCAACTCAATTTTCTTGCTTAGGGTCCATTGATGAAAGACGCTCTTCCGTTCCTGATCGGCGCCGGTCCCCTTGAGGAACTGAAGATGGAAGCAGGTTCTCAGCAATTGGCACGGGCCTGGGGGAAGCGGCTGATCCCTCACTGGTGCGGTGAAAATCCCGATCTTGTCCTGGCTGATCTTCCCGCTGCACAGGCTCTTGTGCAGCTGAATGGCGATGCGGCCATGGCCGGATCATGCGGCAGTTGGCTGGAGGCCCTGGCCGCATGGCGCCAGCCAGTCATCCTGCTGGTCTCCCCGCTGCCAAGCGGTGGGATCCCAGGCATCGCGGCGGCTTATGCGGCTCTCTGCCAGACAATCTCTGTGCCTCTGATTGGTCTGGTGCAACTTGGAGGCCTCTGGGATCAGACCCAACGGCGGGCCGATGGTCTTGCTTGGTGTGGTTGGGTCCAGGCTGATCACGACTCGCAGGGGAGTACCGAGAGCGGCAATGAGGACACTGATCCGATCATGGTGAGCACCCAGCTCAGGCATCGGCTGTTGATGCTTTGAGGCTGTTGATGTTTTGAGGCTGTTTGAGTCTGTTGATGGCTTTAGGCCATCCCGGTCAATGGCTCTCTGGCCAGGACGGCAGCGACTCTTCCTGATTCAACTGACGCAGGGGCTGATCACCGGCACGGCTTGCCAGGGAAAGCTGGCTGATCACAGGCATCGATGGGCTTGTCAGCGTCGCTGCCACCAGGCTGAGGATTTCGTTGCGAGAGAGATCGGTCTGAATCTCATCAGAGAGTTCATTGAGCACAATCGCAAGAGTGCTGACCGTGTTCGGCTGGCGAAGTTGTTCGGCGATCGCCAGAACAAGCAGTTGCTGCCGCTTGCGGCGGTTTTGATCGTCCTTGGGATTGCTTCGGTAGCGGGCCAGTTGCTCAGCCTGGACGCCGTTGAAGCTCTGGCGTCCAGCTTGCAGGTTGATGGCGTAGCCCTGCGTCTTGTCCTGACTTGCATAGGGTTGGCCAAGAGTCACCTCCAGCTGCCCGATGCCATCAACAAGTGTGCGCAGACCTTTTCTTGAAATCACCAGATAGCGCTGGGGGGCACCCTCGGGCAGCTCGACAATTTCACTGATCACATCGGCGGTGAGCGCTACACCCCCTTGTCTGTAACTGGCGGCAAGGGGTTCGATCCTGTTGCTGCCAGGCAGATTGATGCCAAGTTCAGTTGGCAGTTGCAACACCTCAACAGGCTTGTTGACTGCGATCTGAACGAGCATCAGGCTGTCGGCATTGGCCGGACCAAGGGGTGCGGCTTTGTTGTTCATGTCACTCAGCTGATCTGCATCCACGCCGATCACCAGAACGGTGACAGGCTTGCTGGGCAGAGGAGCCAGCGTTGATGGGTCTTCTGCGGATGGAGAACCGATGGCAATCTGATCGGGTTTCGGCCAGATCAATGCGAGTGCTGCAGCGGCGAGCCAGAGGCCGCCAAAAGCGGCTGCCAGTCGCAGCAGAGTTCGTTCAGGATTTTTGCCCAACCAGCGGCGCAGACCCGTCGCGGGCCTGGAGTCGCCAGGTTGCTGTTTGGGCATGACTGACTTGAGGTCTGCGTTGAACCAGTCTTGCGCAACAGCTGGCTGCTTTCGCGAGTTGTTGGCAGAAACCGACCCAGGGATTTGAGCGTGGACTGAGACTTATCCTTTTGGCCTTGGTTTCGGATCCTGAAAGGAGTAAAAGTCTTTGCAGCATCGTGGTGAAATCGCTCCGCCACGAAGTTGCTCTACCTTGGACGCATTAATAATGTTTTATTCTTTAAATTAAGAATCTTTCATTGTCTTCCAGTCTCAATCGATTTTCCTAACTATTGATGCAGATTGATCACTCTTCGTCAGTATCGTCTGTATCGCCTTCGGGAATAAGGCGGATGACCTTTTTGCCTAATTTGATCTGAAAATCGTCGCCAGGCTTGAGGTCAAGTATTTCTGTATAGGCCTTGCCTATTAATAGATTTCCATTCCCCTGGACCTTCGCAATATAGCTAAGCTTTCGTCCCCTTTTGCTAATCCCTGCACTTCCGCTGCCAAATGAGAGGCCTTTAGCATCTAGAAGTGCTTCGTAGAATGCCGTGAAATTGAGGCGTTCATCCCCATCTTTTTTGTTGGAGACATAACCACAAGCTCTGACCAGGTCAGATTTGCTGAGATCACCCATCGCCTTGACTTTCTCAAGGAGTTCGCTGCCTTTAAGCATTTCTTCGTGCTCCTGATCACATTGTCAACATAACAATGCCCTTCCCCATTCCACAAGTGATTGACACCAAACAAGTGGCTAGCGCGTCCGAACAGCTTCTTGCTGAGAGCATGCCTCAATAAGCAGCCGTGCGCAGGCGGCTTTTTGCCAAAAAAAAACCCCATCTCTGGGGCCGGTGTCCGTGTGAGGAGGGCTCGTCATCCCTACTCGCACAATTTCTAACACTGATGTCAGCTGATTGCCAGTTCAATCTGGACGCTTATCGCCGGACAGCTGCCTCTCCAGGTCAGCTGTTGAAGCGATGCGCTTGAGATGGGCCATGGCAGGGGACGCTCCATGCAGGCAGAGGCTTGGCATCGCAAGGACATGCCCCCCCCTTTTTTTTACGAAGGTCCGCAGAGGGCGCTGATCCAGAGGCAGCGTTGCCCTATCGGTTCCTTGCTCCTGAAGGGACCAGGACCAGGAACAAGGCCAGGTCTCGCTGATTCGATCAGCAGGGCTTGTGGCAATGCTGCTGCCGTGAATGGCACGGCTGGTCTGGTTGAAACCCTTGAGCGGTCTGGACGAATCCCTGCAAGGGCCTGGGGGATGTTCAGCAAATCAGAATCATCCCGGCTGCCAAAAAGATCACAGAACTGCACCGCCAATTCCTTATTTGCAGATGCCTTGCTTGCCAATGCCTTGCTCGCCAATGCTTTGCGTGCTGATGTCTTGTGTGCTGATGTCTCGTCCCTGGACAATGTGTGGATGCTGTTGAGAGGCGTTGGAGACAAGGATGAAGACCAGGGCTTGAAATTGAATCGTTGGCATCGGAGGTTGATTGCCAAGTCGATGACCAAGTCGATTACCAAGTTGATTGTCAAGTTGATTGCCATAGGTAATCAATTACGGGCTCAAGGAGGCGCGGCTCATGGCCTCTACCCCAGAGAGCATTGCGCAGAAAGATATTCTTATTTTTCGCAGATTTGCAGGTTTCGATGCTGTTTTCAAGGCTTCGGCTGGCTTGGCTGAGTCCGACCTCGTCACGGGAGCGCTAAGGCCTGACGCGATTGCCCTCCTTGGGGTGCCTGAGTAGGAGGCTTGTCCATTGACAGGCTCTGAATGGCCAGAAGAGGTTGTTTGAAAGCTTCATCAAGAGCGGAAGAAAGCCTGAAGGAGAGAGGCAAGGGGTAAGTGGACACTTGTAGGTTTGTTCGAGAAGTAAGTCTTTGCTCATGGCTAGCCCGGCCATTGCTGTTGCAGATTCCTTGCAGGCGCTGAGAAATGGCACCACAGCTGATCAATGGGCCTCCCTGAAGGAGAACCCCTTGGTCAGGGATCTGCTGCTCAAATGCTCCGATTTGGAGGCTTCAGAGTTGCTCGCTAAAGGTTTTTCAGTCAGCCGCTTCCCTTCCAGGGCCAATGCTGAACTGATTTTCACTCCCTGAGCTGCCCTGTCGATTGATCGGAAAGGCTTTGCTGCGCCTGCTCAGGTTGTGTTGATCAAGGGGACTGGGCAGTCCGGGGCATCAATCATCAGTGCTGGATCAGCCCAGTCCTCAAATAGATGAGCTGAAGTGCTGACCAAAACAGTTGAGGCAGGCTTCGGCAGATCATCCTGGGGCATCCTCCATGAGCTTTTCCCTGCAGGTGATTGATTGATGCATCAATCCAGCTCGTCCCAGGCGCGAACAACGGGAGTGTTGCTGCATCCCACGGCATTGCCCTGCAGCCCTGTCTGCGGCAGCTTCGGTGAGCCTGCCCGCACCTGGCTTTTGGCCCTTGCCGAAAACGGTGTAGGCGTCTGGCAGATGCTGCCGCTGGCACCTCCAGATGGCACCGGTTCCCCCTACAGCTCACCATCGAGTTTTGCCCTCAATCCATGGTTGCTTGACGGGCAGGATCTTGTCTCAGATGGCTTCCTTGACCCCCAGGTGCTGGCCGGATTGCCTGGTGCCGACGCTGGCAAGTCGTTGAGTCGATCCGTTGATTTCAGCCTCGCCGACTCACGCAGTCAGACATTGGCTGTGGCCCTGCGTGAGGCCTGGTCCACCCAGAGTGATGCTCAGAAGGATGCTTTTGACCTTTGGTGTGGAAGTCAGCCATGGCTTGAGGATCATGCTGCCTTCATGGAGCTGAGGCGCCAGCATCAGGGGCTCCCCTGGTGGGAGTGGCCAGAACCGCTCGCTCGGCACAGGTCTGGGGCTCTAAGGCAGTGGCGAAGACAGCATGGTGAGGCACTTCTCGAGCAACGACTTCTGCAGTGGCATCTTGATCGTCAGTGGCAGTCCCTGAGACGGCTGGCCATGGATCTGGGGGTTGTGCTGTTTGGTGATCTGCCGTTCTATGTCGCCCGTGACAGTGCTGATGTCTGGAGTCATCGCGGTCTGTTCTCGATTCGTGCTGATGGGGCGCTGCAGCATCAAAGCGGAGTTCCCCCTGATTATTTCTCTTCCACAGGCCAGCTCTGGGGCACGCCTGTCTATCGCTGGTGGCGTCATCGCCTCAGTCGCTTTGGCTGGTGGCGAAGGCGGCTGAGGCGTCAATGGCAGCAGGTTGATCTCCTGCGTCTGGATCATTTCAGAGCGCTAGCGGCCTACTGGAATGTTCCAGGATCGGATCAAACTGCTGAGAATGGACGCTGGCATTCGTCCCCCGGCCAGGCACTCCTCCAGGGATTGAAGCGTGATTGCGGCGGCTCCCTTCCACTGGTGGCAGAGGATCTCGGTGTGATCACCCCTGATGTTGAAAGGCTGCGGGATCGTTTTGATTTACCTGGAATGAAAATTCTGCAGTTTGCCTTTGATGGCAACCCAGACAACCCCTATCTGCCCCAGAACATCATTGGGCATCGCTGGGTTGTGTACACCGGCACCCATGACAATGCCACCACATTGGGGTGGTGGCAGCAGTTGGATCAGGACTCACGCTGGAGAGTCGGCGAATCTGTCAAGGCTGAGGTTGATGCTCCCGGCTGGCAGTTGCTGGAGCTTGCCCTTGCCACTGAGGCCTGTCTTGTGGTGGTTCCTTTACAGGATTTGCTTCATCTCGGCGATGAAGCACGGTTCAATACTCCAGGCACGGTTGGATGCAACTGGTCCTGGAGATTGTCGTCTTTTGATCAAGGCCTTGAGGGGGCTCTTGCTGGTTATGGCGAGCGGGGAGCCGTCTGGGGGCGTTCGTTGAAATCGGCTTTGGGGTTGCTCGGGGAAGGGGGCTAAGGCTCAGCAACTCCGAATCGGTACAGGCCTGGCTTGGCTGGTTTGGGGCTCTTCCCATTCCATAACACCTGATCAGCAGCCGTCGGTGGCGGCTTGATCGTCAACTGCACGGGGGCCTGAAGTTGCAGGCTGATCTCTCCTTGGGCAGTGCTGAGATGGGTTCGATCACCACCGCCACTCTTGATCTTGACCAGGTGCGGTTGGCTGAGATTGAGCACAAGAAGCCCGTGCCGATTCCCAGGATCCTTGTTCCCCTGTAAGGAATCAATCCATTGCCTGGGGGAGCGTCTGCTTGCATCGGCCACGGGTCTCAGTCCGCGCAGGGCGGCATCAGCGCCAAGCTCCTCCTGCAATGGTTTCAATGACTCAGCCCTCGGGGCTATGGGTTGCCTCGATTGGTTCTGCTGAAATGCCAGATGCCGTTGTTGATGGTTCAGCGCAATCAGGGTGCCGAACATCACCAAGGCATACACCACACTTCCCTGCCATGTGGTGAACACGTCGATATGGCCAGGTGTGAAGCGTCCCAGGCGTCCACCGGAGCGCCTGCTTTTGAGAGGGTTAACGCGCTGCGGTAATGCACCACTGAGGCTGCCGGGCTCAAGTTCGAGTCGTTGTTCCAGCAGTGGCAGCATGGAGCACAGGTAAGTGGGTTCAGGTAGGCGATCGATCCAGCCGCGTTCAATCGCTTCCAGAACCGGGATTGTGATTTTTGTCTCTCTGGCCAGTTCGCGAAGACTGATGCCGTAGCTCTCCCGGCGTTTGCGAAGCAGACGGCCTGCTTCCACAAGTGGGCTTTCAGGTTGCGCTGTGAGGCCCTTTGCTGCCTTGATCCCAGGATTTGATCGCCGCCATGGAAGCTTCATTGCCATCGGGCTTTGCCTGGGACGCTTGCCATAACCCCGCTTCCCAAGGCCCCGCTTCCCCTTGCGACGCGTCTCAATAGCAAGGCTGTCATTGACACAGTTTCCACTTCCAGGCTTTTCACTTCCAGGTTTTCCACTACCAGGCTTGCTTCTGCCACTCTGATCAGGCGTCCGTTGTCATCATCAGCATCGGTTCCCATTCTTCTCTGTTCAGCTGTCGCCAGTGACCTTCAGTGAGGCTGCCAAGCCTCAGGCCTGCGATCGCCGTGCGTTTCAGATCGAGAACGGGATGTCCGAGAAGGTCTGCCAGCCGACGAATCTGACGGTTCCGTCCCTGCCTGATCACCACCTGCAGAAGGCTGCGCTCCTGGCTGCTGTGGATCAATTCCACCTCTGCTGGCAGGGTGCGTTCTCCATCAAGGATCACACCATCACGCCAATGGCGGAGTGTTCGGGGTGAGGGAATGCCACGCACCCAGACTCTGTACGTCTTGCTGTGGGCGTAGCGGGGATGGGTCAGCTGCAGGGTCAGTTCACCATGGTTGGTGAGCAGCAGAGCTCCACGGCTTTCTCCATCCAAGCGTCCAACGGGATGGAGGCCATGTCGCAGAGAGACGGGAAGCAGCTCGAGCACGGTTTGGCGCCCCTGGGGGTCGTTGCAACTGCTGATCACACCCCTGGGTTTATTCAGCAGCAGAACCCTGGCCGGATCCCGTTGCGGCAGTGGTTTCCCATCAACAGCAATGCTGTCGAGCTCAGGGTCTGCCTGGTCACCGAGATGGCTCAACTTGCCATTGACGCAGACGCGTTCCTGTCTCAACAGTTCCTCCGCTTGCCGTCTTGAGCACAAACCGGCTGCAGCAATCAGTTTCTGGAGACGTTGCTGGGTCATGACAGATCAGGCATCCGGCTCAGATGACCAGGCCATTCCCTTTGCAAGCAGCTCTTCCATTCGGGTTCCTCCATCGTGGATGGTTGCGAGCCTGGATAAGGTGAGCCTGGTTGATGGCGACTTGCTGCAAGATCGCAAGCCTCAGTCCCAGTGCGCTGCTACTTCGGCAGGAACGGGCTCGAGAGGGATCTCCTCAGTAAAAGTGATGAAACATTTTGGTGAGGTCTGATTCACTCAGGCCGTGGACATGGCCGCGGATGCCGTGATTGTCTTCGACGCTGAGCAGGTTTGTCGTGCTGGCGGCACTGCTGCTGGCGGCAGAGTCGCTGAGAGCGGTCTCATGGGAAGCGATCACGGGGGCGATGGCCTGCCGGAACCATTCTGAGCGGAGAGCAGGA
>MPMF02167077.1_pt1 | contig 11013 bp, 10 predicted proteins | sample 1617271 | NCBI WGS metagenome assembly MPMF02 (sample SAMN05944812, study PRJNA350692) | marine metagenome | biome: marine; feature: ODZ; material: water; isolation source: 120 m water sample prefiltered with 30 um filter, filtered on to 0.2 um... | place: Pacific Ocean | collected 2012-04-09... | reverse complement strand
TATTCAAAGATGAGGCCATAGCTTTTCCAAAATTTAAACCAACCGTTAAACAAACTATTAATCCAGGACCTGCGGTTGCAGCAATTGCAGAAACTTTATCCAAACTAACACCACTTTCTTCAATTGCTTTTTTTGCGATTAAATCAATTTTTTCCACATGAGATCGTGCAGCCAACTCAGGAACCACACCCCCAAATTCTTTATGAATATCAAATTGACTTGAGATAACATTGGATAGTATTTTAGGTATACCACTTTCATTATCCTGAATTAGCGATACCGCAGTTTCATCACAACTTGTCTCAATGCCTAATATTATTGGTTTTTCAGTCATAATAAATTTTTTCTAATTAATACAATTAAACTATAAGAATGTAATAAAAATAAGATTTATGAAAAGAGAAAAAATTATAATTGGTTCTAGAGGCAGCAAGTTAGCTATGATTTACGCGGAGAATGTAAAAGCTAAATTAAAAGAAGTATTCACTAAAGATATAGAAATAAAAACAATTGTTACTTTGGGAGATGAAAATCAAAAAGATCGACTTTCAAATTTAGGTGGCAAAGGTTTATTTTCAAAAAAAATTGAAAAAGAATTATTAGAAAATAATATTGATATTGCGGTTCACGCCCTAAAGGACATGCCATCTATTGAAACAGAAGGTCTAAAAACCAATTGTTTTTTAAAAAGAAATTCACCAAATGAAATTTTGATTAGTAATAATAAAATTAAATTTAATGATCTTAAATCCAAATCAGTAGTTGGTACGTCATCTTATAGAAGAGAATATCAACTTAAAAATAAAAGATCAGATCTAGAATATAAATTAATAAGAGGAAATGTAGACACTAGAATAATAAAAATGGAAAATGGAGACTACGATGCAATAATATTATCTAAGGCAGGAATTAATTCTCTAGAAATTAATCATAAAATAACAGAAGAGTTTACAACAGATGATTTTATACCATGTGCGGGCCAGGGAATTATAGCTATACAATGTAGAGACAGTGATATTGAAATTAAAAAATTATTGGAAAAGATTAATAATCCTCAATCTAGAATTTGTGCTAATACTGAAAGGGAATTACTAAAAATTATAGAAGGTGACTGTGATACAGCAATAGGTATTTTTTCTAAGATTAATGGCAATAATATTAGTTTAATAGCTGAACTATTTTCAGTAGATGGAAAACATAGATATTTTATAAAAGAGACCAAAGAAATAAACTTTGCAGAAGAGTTAGGAAGAGAAGTGGGTGAAGCATTAAAATCTAAATCTAAAGGAAATTACAAAAGATAAAATGCATATTTTATTAACCAGACCATTGGATGATTGCAAAGAACTAATTTTAAGATTTAAATCTTTAGGGCATAAAGTTTCTCATTTACCAATAATTAAAATTCAAAATGTAAATCATGATAAAGTAAATGTTGATGAATTTGGTGGAATTATTTTTACAAGCGCAAATGCTATTAAAAATCTAAATACATCAAGTATTAATAAACAAATTAATTGTTTTTGTGTTGGTTCTTCAACAGAGAAGATGGCTAAACAAAATGGTTTTCAAAATATTTTTTGTGCAGATGGAAATGTAAATAATTTAAAAGAAGTTATTTTACAAAATTTCGATAATAAACATAGTAATTTACTTTATGTAAGTGGAGAAATTATTTCATCAAATCTAGATAAAGATTTGATTTCAGAAGGGTATATAGTGAAAAGAATAATTAATTATTCTGTAGTTCCTAATGATGAAGTTAGCGATGAATTTATTAGAGATTTAAAATCATCAATTCCCGATATAGTCTATGTTTATTCAGAAAATAGTGCGAGAAATTATCTTAGTCTTTTGAAAAAATATAAATTATCAGATTGTTGGATGGATACTAATTTGATGTGTTTAGGAGAAAAAACATCATCAGTATTGAATGAAATTAAGTGGAAAAAAATTTTTCTATTTAATTCTGGTGAAGAAGAGTTTTTGCTATATAAAATTTAATTATGGGCGTATTTAATAATTTTAAAGATCTGTTTTTATCAGTTTGGGAAAAAGGAATATTAGGAATAGATTTTTTTCAAATTATAATTGGTCTAGGAATATTTTTTCTATTCTTAGTTTTTAGAGGTCTAATCAGCAAATTAATTATAAAAAAATTAGAGATAATTTCTAAAAGAACCACTAATAAACTCGATGATGCATTTGTTAAATCAATGGAAGGTCCAGCTAGATTTTTACCTATCGTTCTAGGTGTTTTTTTTGCAAGCTACTATATGTCTTTTTCTGATGAGACCAGATCTTTTGTTGATAATATTAATAGAACTTTAATTACAATTTTAATTTTTTGGATTATTCACCAAATTATTGAACCAATTTCTTATATTTTAAGTGGATTAGACAAAATATTAACCAGAGAATTGGTTGGATGGATTATTAAATCATTAAAAATTTTAATATTTATTTTAGGAGCCGCCGCTGTTCTTGAATTGTGGGGAATTAAAATTGGCCCAATTATTGCTGGATTAGGATTATTTGGTGTAGCCGTTGCATTGGGCGCCCAAGATTTATTTAAAAACTTAATTTCAGGAATTTTAGTACTAGTTGAGAAAAGATTTAAAATAGGAGATTGGATTTTGGTTGAGGGAATTATTGAAGGTATTGTTGAAAAAATTGGTTTTAGATCAACAGTAATTAGAAAATTTGATAAATCTTTAGCAATAATTCCAAATTTTCAATTTGCTGAAAATGCTGTAGTTAATGTAAGTCAAACTACAAATTGGTTGATCAGTTGGATGATAACCCTTCAATATGACACAACAGTAGATCAATTAAAGACAATTAGAAATCAAATTGAAGAGCATATAAATAAAAATGAGGATTTTGATATTTCTATAGGTCTTGCTGTAAGAGTTGACAAATTTTCTGATAGTTCAATAGATATGTATGTAAGATGCTTTAGTAAAACTGATGACTGGGAAGAGTGGCTTTCTGTAAAAGAAAAGTTAGCACTAGAAATAAAACAAATTGTTGAAAAAAATGGAGCATCATTTGCATTTCCTAGCCAGTCTATTTATGTTGAAAAAAAATGATTGCTATTTATTTTTTAGTTCTTCAAGTAATAAAATTATATACTTATGTAGTTATTGCTTATGTTGTAATTAGTTGGTTGGTAGCTTTTAATATAATTAATACATCTAATAGAATAGTATATTCTGTTTTACAGTTTACTTATAAACTTACCGAACCGGCACTAGCTAAAATAAGAAGATTTTTACCAAATTTAGGAGCTTTTGATATCTCACCCATCATTCTTCTTTTGCTGATATGGTTTGTAGAAATATGTATGAAGCTCTACTTAGCACCAATAATATTTAATTAATTTATGATCTTAATTGACGGGAAAAAAGCAGCAGCAGAACTTAGAGAAGAATTAAAAAAAGAAGTATCAGAGTTAAAATCAAAATATAATAAAGTTCCAGAACTTACAGTTATTTTGATTGGAGACTTGACCCCAAGCCAAATCTACGTTCGTAATAAAGAAAAATCAGCAAATGAAGTAGGTTTAAAATCAGAAGTAATAAGATATCCAGACTCAGTAGAAGAAAGAACTGTTTTGGATAAAATAAATGAATTGAACAAAGATGATACTATTTCAGGAATATTAGTGCAATTACCACTGCCTAAGCATATTGATAAACAAAAAGTTATTGAAGCAATTTCACCAAGTAAAGATGTTGATGGCTTTCATCCAATGAATGTTGGAAATCTTTCATCGGGTTATGAAAGCTCAGTTCCATGTACACCTTTTGGATGTTATTTATTAATAAAAAAAATTGAACCAAACTTAAGTGGAAAAAAAGCAGTTGTAGTTGGAAGATCAAATTTAAACGGAAAACCAATGACTCAACTTCTCTTAAAAGAAAATTGTACAGTAACTATAACTCATTCCAGAACCAAAGATCTGAAGGCTGAATGTTTAGAGGCAGATATTATTGTTGCGGCAGTTGGAATTCCAGAACTTGTAAAAGGGGACTGGGTAAAAAAAGATGCAATAGTTATTGATGTTGGTATTAATAAAACAGATAAAGGTATTGTGGGCGATGTTGCATTTGATGAGGTATCAAAAGTTGCAAAAGCTTTAACTCCTGTTCCAGGCGGGGTAGGTCCAATGACAATTGCGTGCTTGCTAAAAAATACTATTGAGTGTTTTAAAAGATCCCAAAAATAATTAAAATATTTAATTTACTATAGATTTAAATATATTTTCTAGATCACTAATTACATTCTGGTTTTCAAATAAATTTTTTTCAGCCCGCTCTTTGTAATACATTTTTAAATCTAGGCTGTCTTGATTTGCTAATTCTATGGATTTATCAACATAATCATCTACGTTGTTAAATATTGGAGCATCATCAATTTGCATTTGCTTATATGCGCCAGTTACTATTCTACTTTTTAAATATTTAGTAGGCATGGTTACGGTCGGCGTGCCATATAACATTGACTCATGAAATGTGTTGCCAGCGCCAAACCAAAAAGGATCTAACAGCACAGATACCCTTCCACAGTGGTGAACAAATTCTTCTGGAGTTAATCTATCAATAAAATTTATCCTATCTATATTTTCGGGCATTTCTTTTTTTAATCTATCAAAAAACATTTTACTTAAAATTTCTTTTTTATCTTTTATAAAATATATTTGTGCTTTTTTATCTTTATGAAGAATTTTTTTTATAGCTTCATCAAAACTAGGATGCATTTTAAATAAAGATTGAGGACAAGAATAAATATTTTTACTAAGCATATCTTCTTTTTTTAAAGCAAAAGTTACTTTGGGCTTATAAAAATACATTGGTAAATAATTTGATAATAAAACTTTCTCTGAAAAATTATTTTGATATTCATCTGTTTCCATAAGTTTTGATGAAAGAAAGAAATCAATCTTATTATTACCAGTAGTTTCGGGATGTCCCCATGAAGTTATTTGAAATTTGGCAAGTCTTAATAATGTCAAATAATATAAATTTGTTGACATATGAATATCTGGATAAAATAATAGATCTAAGTTTTTATCCCTAATAGTTTTAACTTTTTCGCGAAAATTTTTTGGCAAGATAATATTGTCATAGTTATATAAAACTACAGATTCATTAATTTCATTAAACAGCATTCCCGGCAATGTTTTGTCCGAATGGAATACATAAACTTCAAAAATTTCTTTGTTTAACTTATAAATTATACCTTTGAATAGTTTTGCTATGGTATGATCAGAAAAAAATTGAGATATAAAACCAATTTTTATTTTTTTATTTTTAGAAAAAGAATATTCTTCAATATTTTCTAAGTCAGGATATATTTTATTGTACAACTTGATAAGTTTTTTATTAATTTTTAAATTATCATATCCATCATAAGACAATTTAAAATTAGGAGGTTTAAATAATTTTTCTGATAGCTCTAAATTTGGAACCTTTTCATTTTCAATTAATTTTTCTACTTCATTCGTAAAACTTTTTCTTATCTCATCGATTTCTTTTAATGATCTGAAAAAACTCGGATAAAAAAGTCTACTTTTCAAATGAAATTCATTGTCAAATTTATTCTTGTTTATTGCAGATTTTGTTAAATTTCTAAGTTCATCATATTTGTTTAGTGTAGAATATATTTCGTATAGTAATTTATACGCAATTTGATCATCTTCTTTTTCTAATGAAATAAAATATTTTAAAATTTTTTCTGCTTTATCATAATCTTTAGTTTCAAGGTAGGATTTGGATAAATTTTCCAATGTTGGAGAGCTATTGGGAGCAACCTTTAATGTTTTTTCAAAATAAATTTGAGCTTGTTTAAAATCTTTTTTTTGAAAAAACTTAATACCTTCCTCAAAATTTTTTTTTGCTCGCTCTAATTTTTCCATATTTTATATTAAAAATTAATTATATTATCATTAAACTAATATGAAATTTATAATTTTATTATTTTTATTTTTATCTTATAACTCAAATACTTTTGCTATGAAAAAAAAACCTTTTCATCACTTGCCCGATGGTACATTCCGTAATCCAGAAGGATCTCCGCAACTTTCTTTTCCAGGGAATTGGTCTTTTAGTACATTTAACAAAGAAAAAAGAAAATTGGACATGACAGTTCCAAAAGAACATGTGCTTGATAAAAAAAAAGTTCTGTCTGACTTAGAAAGATACAAAGATGATGACTATATTGCATGGATTGGTCATGCCACATATTTAATAAAACTTGGAAGCACAACAATTATAACTGACCCAGTTTTTTCTAAAAATGCAGGACCTTTAGTATTTGGACCAAAAAGATTTACTGAAGCCGCATTAAAACTTAATGAAATTCCAAAGACAGATTTATTCTTGTTAACTCATAATCACTATGACCATCAAGACATGAGCACGATTAGAAGATTCCCATTTAAAGATTCCAAAGTTTTAGTTCCATTAAAACTTGGAAAATATTTTACCAGATACCGATTTAGAGATGTTAATGAAATGGATTGGTATGATGAAATTAAAGTTAATGAGGATCTAAAAGTAACATTTTTGCCTGCAGTTCATTGGTCTAAAAGAGGTTTAACAGATACAAATAAAACTCTTTGGGGAAGTTTTTTAATTGAATACAAAAATAAAAAAATATTATTTGCGTGCGATACGGGATACGGAAATATTTATAAAGAATTAGGAGAAAAATATGGACCCATTGATCTTACGATGATTAATATTGGTGCTTATAATTTTAAACCAATGTTTGAAAAATCTATTTATCATACTACTCCTGAAGAAGCACTAAATCTTGCTCAGGATTTAAAAAGTAAAAAAGTACTAGGAACGCACTGGGGAACTTTCGTTTTATCTTTAGAACCAATAATGGAACCGCCTGTTAGATTTAAAGATAATGCTGAAAAATATGGCTTTAAAAAAGAAGATGCTATTATTTTTAAAATTGGCGAGATTAATTCTTTAAAAAATATTCTTTCTTATAATTAATTATTATATTTTAAAGTTGAGCCAAAAAAATAAATTGAAAATATTAGGAAATTTTTTTTAAGATAATAGGTAAAATTTCTATAATATCTTTTGCAGTCAAATTCTTATCAATATTGATTGCAGCTTGCGAATGAAGCCAACAACCCAAAGCAGCAGCATTTAAAGCTTTATAGTTTTGTGACAACAAACTAGCAATTATTCCTGCTAATACATCACCAGAACCAGCGGTAGCTAGATAAGGAGATGAAAAATAATTTATATATGTTTGACCCGTTTGATCAGAAATTACCGTATCATTACCTTTAAATAAGATAGTAGAATTTGTGAGTGAAGCTGCAGAGATTGTATCGTTTATTTTATTTTCTGAAGTTTTAAATATTTTTTTAAATTCTCCAAAATGAGGAGTTAAAATTGTTTCTGATTTTCTAAATTTTAATAAAGAAATAAATTTCTTCAAATTTTTTTTAATTAAAGAAAAGCTTGAAGCATCAATTACTAATTTATTTTTGCTTTTTAATAATAGTTCAAGAATATTAGAGTTTTCATTATTTGTTTCTAAACCACAACCAAACAAAAAGGTAGAATTTGCTTTTTTTATGATTTTTTTAACATCATTAATGTTTAAATAAGAAACTATTAATTCTTCCAATACATGAGATTTATAGAAATTTTTACTCTTGTTATTAACTAATAATTTTACAATACCAGCGCCTGACTTTAATGCTATTTGGCTAGCCGCTAATGTAGCGAGCTTAGAAGCTCCAACCATTTCGCTTGCACCAAAAATAAATAATTCACCACGATTATATTTGTGTAAGTTTGATGAAAAAGATTTTAATTTTGGAGGTTTTAATAAATTAATGTTTGTCTTATTATCTAAGTCGGCAAGACCTATATCAAAAATTTTAACTTTTTTAGACAAATCCTTGCCAGGCTGTAAAACATGACATGGTTTTAGTCTATGAAAGGTTAAAGTAATATCTGCTTGAATTGCTGAGTTGCTAATTTTTCCATTATCACAATAAACTCCAGAAGGTACGTCTATTGCAATTTTAGAAAAAGATTTAGAATTTATTTCATTAATTATCTTTGTTAATTTGTGAGAAAATTTTTTGTTAAAGTTATAACCAAAAAGCGCGTCAACAAATAAATCACAATTTTTTAGATCTAGTTTATTTTTGATTATTTTTTTGTTTATTAATTTATTATAAGCCTTTTTTGAGTCTTTGCTTTTTGCAAAACAAATTGGCGCAAAGATTTGTACTTTAATATTTTTTTTTAATAGATTATTTGCAATTAATAGTCCATCACCACCGTTATTTCCTGGTCCACACAAAATTACAACTTTTTTTGGATTATAATTTTTTAATATAAATTTTGAGCACACACTAGCTGCCTTTTGCATTATGCTAAAACTATCTTTTTTTAGGAATGTAAGATTTTCAGATTTAGTTATTAAATTTTGATTATAAATTTTATTATTTTTGAACATTAAGATGATTAAGCACCATAAGTAATATTTTCACAACTAGAATTTAGTATTGATATCTAGCACAAGAATTAGTCCTAAATATTAATTATTAACCAACTATAATTTTTTTTTATGATAATTTATAAATTTTTCCACATTTGACTTATTGAATGTTTTATTTTCTTCGAATGAAACTTTTTTCATTGAGTAAGCTTTACTTTTAGTCAGTCTTGACTGAATAATAATAGTTCCTTTATACAATTTAAGTTTAACCGATCCATTAACTTTGTTTTTTTTAAGATCAACAATCTTTTGAAGTTTATATCTTTCTTTAGAATACCAATAGCCATTATAAATTAATTCTGCATACCTTGGCATTATAGTATCTTTTTTGTGCATTATTTCTTTATCAAGCGTCACCGACTCGATTGCTCTATGAGCATTTATTAACAATGTTCCGCCTGGTGTTTCGTAAACACCTCTAGATTTTATTCCGATAAATCTGTTTTCTACTAAATCAACTCTACCAATTCCGTTCTTGCCAGCTAATTGATTAAGTTTTTCTAAAAGTTTAGATGGTGGTAATTTTTTGCCATTAATTCCAACTGGGTCACTGTTTTTAAAATTAATAGTAACAAATGCTGGTTTGTTTGGTGCTTTTTCAGGAGAAACAGTTCTTTGAAATATAAATTCTGGTGCAGAATTTTTTGGATTTTCCAAAACTTTACCTTCGGTAGATGTGTGAAATATATTATCATCTACAGAAAAAGGAGGAGCTCCTTTTTTATCTTTTGGAATAGGAATTCCATGTTTTTTTGCATAATTAATTAGATCAGTTCTTGATTTAAGTTTCCAAATTCTCCATGGAGCTATTATTTTTATTTTTGGACCAAAATAATGGTAACCAAGTTCAAATCTTACTTGATCATTTCCTTTTCCTGTAGCTCCATGCGATACTGCGTAAGCCTTAAATTTTTTTGCAACTCTAATTTGGTCTTTTGCAATTAACGGTCTTGCAATTGATGTACCCAATAAATAGACACCTTCATAGATAGCATGACCTCTAATCATTGGGTACACATATTCTTTTACGAAAGTATCTTTTAAATCTTTAATGATAATATTTTTAACACCAAATTTTTTTGCATTTTTAAATATTTTTTTTCTATCTATTTCCTGCCCAATATCAGCGGTATAGCAGATAACCTCAGCGTTATAATTTTCTTGAAGCCATTTAAGAATTACAGATGTATCTAGTCCGCCCGAGTAGGCAAGAATTATCTTTTTTTTCGATTTCATTATTTTAAGTGCAGCTTTTTTTTGCAGCGTTGTAAGCTTTAGTAAAACCCATCAAAGAATAATGATCAATAGTTTGAGAGCCTGATTTATTATAAGCAGTAACCATAATTCTTGATGCTTTTTTCATTCTTTTAATAATTCTTTTTTCAATTTTATTACTCGAGATCCATGCAAAATCATCTTGCGCAATATCAAATTTGTATTTTGATTTTCCAGAAGACGCTATTATAGAGTTTTGACTGTTATATTCATAACCAGATGTAGTACTAACCTCATCTGTAATTTTTTCAGCCGGTCTAAAAGTTACAAATAATCTTGCTTCCCTATCACTTTTTTTTGGAGATTGTAGAACAGGCTTTGATTGAGCAAAACAAACTTTATTACTTTCATCTGTGACCATGAAAACTTCCCAGTCTTTAAATTTTTCTAGTTTTTTTAAATCTTCAGCTTGAACAAATTTGAATGAAAAAATTATTAATATTAGTGATTTAAATAAAATTTTATTAATTATGGACATGGGTTTGGATATAATTTTTGAACTTCATTTATTTCTTTAATTATTTCTTTTGACAAATCTACATTTACACTTTCTATATCTGTTTTCAACTGTTCCATAGTGGTTGCACCAATTATCGTTGAAGTTACAAATTTTTGAATTTCACAAAACTTAATCGACATTTGAGCAAAATTTAAATCAAATTTTTTAGATATATTGAAATACTTCTCTATAACTTCGACAGCATAGGGTTTGCTATATCTAGTATAATATTCTCCAAAAAGTTTTTGCCTTGAATTTTCTGGCAAATTGTTATTCATGTATTTTCCAGTCAGGAATCCTCCAGCAAGAGGGGAATAAGCCAATAGTCCACTTTTTTCTCTAATTGAAATTTCTGCCAGACCTATTTCATAAGCTCTACAAAGTAAATTATAAGCATTTTGAACTGACATCATTTTTGGTAATTGTTTTGTTTTTGAGATTTCTAAGTATTTTGACAAACCCCAAGAAGTTTCATTTGATAAACCAACATATCTAATTTTACCTTCTTTAATAAATTTTTCTAATGCTATTAGTATTTTTTCAAAATCATTCCATTCATTGGAATCTTCTTTATGCTCGTATCCCAATTTTCCAAAAAAATTAGTTTTTCTTTCTGGCCAGTGTAATTGATACAAATCAATGTAATCAGTTTTCAATCTTTTTAAGCTGTTTTCTATTGCAATAGCAATATT
>MPMF02080762.1_pt1 | contig 11015 bp, 8 predicted proteins | sample 1617271 | NCBI WGS metagenome assembly MPMF02 (sample SAMN05944812, study PRJNA350692) | marine metagenome | biome: marine; feature: ODZ; material: water; isolation source: 120 m water sample prefiltered with 30 um filter, filtered on to 0.2 um... | place: Pacific Ocean | collected 2012-04-09... | reverse complement strand
CTCAACTTGAACTCTTGTATTCATTTCTAGAAAAAAAAATTTTCCATCTTCATATATAAATTCTACTGTTCCTGCACCTTCATAACCAATTTTACTAACCATATTTACTGTTTTTTCAAATAAATCTTTTCTTATACTTTCATTTAAAATAGGGCTAGGCGTTTCCTCAATCAATTTTTGATGACGTCTTTGAACGGAGCAATCTCTTTCATGTAAATGAATAGTTCTATTTTTTCCAGAAAGAACTTGTACTTCAATATGACGAGGATTTTGAAAAAATTTTTCTATATAAAGCTCTTCATTACCAAAATATTTTTGTGCTTCTGATTTAGCTGTAGCAAACAAATCATCAAATTCAGATTCTTTGTAAACTATTTTCATTCCTTTACCTCCACCACCGGCAGAGGCTTTTATCAAAACTGGAAAACCAATTTTTTTACAAATTTCTTTAGCATGTTCTTTATTTTTTACTCCACCATCTGAGCCTTCAATAACTGGAAGACCATATTCTTTTGCTATTTTTTTTGCTTGTATTTTGTCACCCATCATTTGTATTAATTTTGAAGAAGGTCCAATAAATTTAATTTTATAACTCTCTAAAATTTTTGCAAACTCTGGGTTTTCTGATAAAAAACCATAACCAGGATGAACAGCTTCTGCATTTGTTAGTTCAATTGCAGACATTATTGCCGGAATATTTAAATAACTATTTAAAGGTTGGTGAGTCCCTACGCACACACTTTCGTCTGCTAATCTTACATGCATACTATCTTTATCAACGTCTGAATGAATCGCTACAGTTGAAATTCCCCATTCTTTACAAGCTCTAATAACCCTGACTGCAATCTCACCTCGATTGGCAATTAATATTTTTTTAAACATTACTCAAGAATTATAATTTTTTGATCAAACTCGACTGGCTGACCATCATCAACACAAATTTCTTTAACTACACCGTCTGACGATGAAGGAACATGATTCATTGTTTTCATGGCTTCTATAATCATAACAGTGTCTCCCTTTTTTATTTTTTTTCCAACTTCAGCAAATTTTTTTCCTCCTGGTTCTGCCGAAAGATATGCAGTTCCAACTATAGGACTTTTTACAATTATTTTATCTGATAAATCTATTTCTTCTTCTACAAAACTATCTTTAGTTTCAATATCAATGCCTTTTAATGATTTTTTTAAATCTTCTAAGACTTGAATTAATTTGACAATAATTTTTTTATCTATTTCCATTTTTTAGCAATTCTTGCATTGCATTTATGGCCAAAATATAACCATTTGACCCAAGACCACAAATAATTCCACTTACAACATTGCTTATAAGGGATTTTTGTCTAAATTCTTCCCTTTTATATATATTTGAAATGTGCAATTCTATAATTGGTTTTTTAAATATATCGAGTGCATCGCGGATAGACACAGATGTATGGGTATATCCAGCAGCATTGATAATTATACCATCATATTCTTTTCTAGCATTTTGTATTTTAGTTACTATTTCGCCTTCCAAATTTGACTGGAAAAAATCTAGTTTTACTCCTGCTTTTTTTGAATGTTCTAAACATATATTTTTTAAATCACTGAATGTAATTTTTCCATATTGGGATTGTTCTCTTTCACCTAATAGATTAAGATTTGGACCATTAATAATTATTATATTATTCACAATAAGCTTATAATGCATGAAATTTAAAAATAAAATAAAAATCAAGCTAAATGGAAAAAAAGTTATATTTAATAAGAATGAGTCAATTGAAATATTAATTAAAAAACTCAAAATACCTTTAAATAAAGTGGCTATAGAATTAAATAAAAAAATTTTGAATAAAAAGAAAATAAACAAAATCAAATTAAACGATAATGATAGTATTGAGATAGTTTATTTTATAGGTGGAGGGTGATGAAAAAAAAAGATTTCCTTAAAATTGCAAAAAAAAAGCTTAATTCAAGACTTATAGTTGGCACAGGAAAATATAAAAATATGACTGAATGTGCAAAAGCAATAAAAATTTCTGGCGCAGAAATGGTTACTGTTGCCGTAAGAAGAGTAAATATAGTTGATAAGAATAAACCAATTTTGATGGATTATATTAATCCAAAAAAAATTACTTACTTACCTAACACTGCAGGCTGTTTTAATTCTAGCGAAGCATTAAGAACACTTAGACTTGCTAGAGAAATTGGAGGCTGGAAATTAGTTAAATTAGAAGTTTTAGGAGATAAAAAAAATTTACTTCCCGATATGATTGAGACACTAAAATCAACAGAAGTTTTAACCAAAGAGGGTTTTGAAGTTATGGTTTATTGTAATGATGATCCTTTAATGGCAAAAAGATTAGAAAACGTTGGAGCAAAAGCTATAATGCCATTAGCTGCTCCAATTGGTTCAGGTTTAGGAATACAAAACAAATTAAACATACAAATTATTAGAAAGCAAACCAAGCTTCCTTTGATAATTGATGCTGGTATAGGAACTGCTTCAGATGCATCAATAGCAATGGAAATGGGTTGTGATGGTGTATTAATAAATACTGCTATAGCAAAAGCAAAAAAGCCTTATCAAATGGCTGAAGCAATGAAGTATGCAGTAATTGCAGGTAGAAAATCTTATTTATCAGGCAGAATAAAAAAAAATATTTATGGTAACGCTTCGTCACCAAAAAAAGGATTAATTTAATTTTTTTTTATATTTTTTTTATAAAATTTTTTCTTTTTAAATTTATTTTTACTAATATTATAATTTTTTGCCTCAGGTTTAAAAATCTCTAACTTTTTTAAATTATAAATTTTTTCTGCTTTTTCTATCACTTTGTTTGTTTTAGACAAAAATTCGATTTCATAATCATCTAATCCTAAAGCATTGTTTTCAAACAAATTAATTTCAATTTTATTTTTTCTTTTAAAATAATTAAAATCATCATAGTAACTTTCTTTGATAAAATTGCTTATTTTGTCATTCAAGTATATTTTTACTATTTTTGCTTTGTTTTCTAATGTTTTTAATTCTACTAATTTAATTACTTTTAGAGCAAAAGTTTCATTAGATAATTTTAGATTCCATTTAACATTGCTTTCCCTCAATCTTTGTCTTGACATTTCTAGAAGACCAAAATTACTTATTCTTCCTATTTGAATTCTGGCTCTATCAGTTCTACACTTGTCCTTAAGTTTTCTTTCTACTAGTCTTTTGTTAGAGTAATTCAGCATATCTATAAAATCTATTATGATTAAACCGGACAAATCTCTTAATTTAATTTGTCTTGCGATTTCTTCACTAGCTTCTAAATTTGTGTCTAAAGCAGTACTTTCAACATTTTTTTGTCTAATAGATTTTCCTGAATTAACATCAATAGACACCAAAGCTTCAGTTGGATTAATTACAAGGTAGCCTCCTGATTTTAACTTAACTTCAGATTCAAAAATTTGATATAATTTAGATTCAATTTTTTCTTTAAAAAATAAAGGCACTTTATCTCTATATTTTTTTATTTTTTTAACATTATTTGGCATCACTAGCTTCATATAATTTTTTGCCTTTTGATATCCTTCGTTACCTTCAACAATTATACTTTGAGTTTCCTCATCATACATGTCTCTAATTGATCTTTTTATGATATCGCTTTCTTGATGAATTATATTTGGCGCAATAGAATTAATAGCTTTTTCCTTTATTGAATTCCAAATATTAATTAAATTATTTAAATCATTTCCAATTTCATTTTTTGTTTTATTAGATCCTGCAGTTCTTACAATCAGCCCCATTTCTTTAGGAATTTGAATTTCATTTAAAATTTTTCTAATTTTTTTTCTATCTGCTGGATTAAAAATTTTTCTAGAAATTCCACCTCCTTTTGGAGTGTTGGGCATTAAAACAATATATTTTCCTGCTATAGAAATAAATGTGGTTAGTGCAGCACCTTTTAGTCCTCTTTCATCTTTCAATACTTGAATTAAAATTACTTGATTAGGCTTAATAACTTCTTGAATCTTATATCTTTGTGTTGGATATCTCTTTTCTTTTTTGCTTTGCTCTATCTTATTTTCTAAAGGCGTTTTTTCAATAGGATCTTGGCTAACATTTGCACCATTATTATTTTCTTCTATATTTTTATTTTCATCAATAAAATTTTGTTCAGTTTTTTCGTCTTCTTTAATTAATTCTTCTCTTACTTTTTCTTCTTCTTCTTTAATTTTTTCTAGATCACTTTTTGGTATCTGATAATAGTCAGATTGAATATCGTTAAAAGACAAAAAACCATGCCTTTCTCTACCAAAGTCAACAAAAGCAGCTTGTAGCGAAGGTTCTATCCTGCTTACTTTTCCAAGATAAATATTATTTTTGATTAAACTATTGTTTACACTTTCATACTCGTAATCTTCAATGTTATCATCAGATTTAAGTACAACTCTAGTTTCATTTGGATGCGATGCATCAATATACAAATTTTTTGACATAGATTTTTATTATTGTTTTTCATTATTTTTTTATAAATTCTGTGCCTTAAGTTTAACAAATTCGTAAACTAAATTATACAAAAATGAGCAAGTTATTTAAAAAAATTCTTATTTTTTTAACATCAGGAGTCCTATTTTCTTTTGCCCTAATTATAGGGATACTTTGGGTTTATTCGAACAAATTGCCAGATTATAAATTTTTAAAAATGTACAAACCTGCAGTTTCAAGCAAGCTGTATTCGGGAGGAGGTGAGTTAGTTAGTGATTTTTCTTCTGAAAAAAGAATATTTGTTCCACACGATTCCATACCAAAAATTGTTATTAATTCATTTTTATCGGCTGAGGATAAAAATTTTTTTTACCATCCTGGTGTTGATGCCAAGGGCATTGTGAGAGCTACAATTAAGAATGTTTCAAATATTATTTATTCAAAAAGACTAGAAGGAGCCTCAACAATTACACAACAAGTAGCCAAAAACTTCCTTCTAACCAATGAAGTAAGCATTAATAGAAAAATTAAAGAAGCCATACTTGCATTTAGAATAGAAAGAGCACTATCAAAAGAAAGAATACTAGAATTATATCTTAATCAAATATATTTAGGAGAAGGATCATATGGAATTGCATCTGCAAGTTTAGAATATTTTGATAAACCTATAAGCAAACTAAACTATGCAGAAGCTTCGCTTTTAGCGGCTCTTCCCAAAGCTCCAAGCAAATACAATCCTTTCAAAAATGCTGATTTAGCAAAACATAGAAGAAATTTAGTTATAAAAAATTTGCTAGAAAACTCGTATATAAATGAAGAAAAATATAGTGAATTAATTAATTCAGAAATAAAATTAAGAAAAAGAAAAAAGAAATATTTAGAAGATGCAAGATATTATGTGGAGGATGTAAGAAAATATCTTGTTGAAAAATATGGTTTTAATAAAATTTACAAGCAAGGTTTTACAATAAAAACACCTATAAATTTAGAATTACAATCTATTGCCACACAATCTTTGAGAGAAGGATTGGAAGAATACGATAAAAGAAAAGGTTGGCGTGGTCCTATATTAAACAAAAAAATTACAGATAAATGGAATAAAAATTTAAAAAAATACAAATTAGAAAAAACAATAGGATGGGATCTGGCAATTGTTAAAAAAATTAATAAATTTTCAGTAGAAATTGAAACGGAAAAAAAAAACCAAGGAATTATAAAATATAATGATGCATCTTGGACAAAAAAAGAATTAGATAAAATTTTTAAAATAGGTGATGTTGTTTATGTAAAAAATATTAAAGATAATTTATATAGTTTAAAACAAATTCCAAAAGCAAATGGAGGAATAGTAATATTAAATCCATACACAGGAAGAGTTCTTGCTATGTCAGGCGGATTTAGCTTTAAATTAAGTGAATTTAATAGAGCTACTCAAGCTTTTAGACAACCAGGATCGGCTTTTAAACCTTTTGTTTATGCTTTAGCCTTAGAAAATAAATTTACACCATCTACACTCGTTCTCGATGCTCCTGTTGTGCTTGATCAAGGAGAGGATCTAAAAATGTGGAAACCAGAAAATTATGGTAAGAAATTTTATGGCCCTTCTACAATTAGGACAGGACTTGAAAAATCTAGAAATTTGATGACAGTTAGAATTGCTCAAGAAATTGGAATTGATAAAATTGCAAATTTTGCAAAAAGTTTAAAAATTTATGATAACCCTGAGGAACTACTATCAATTTCATTAGGATCAGCAGAGACAACTTTATTAAAACTAACATCTGCATACAGTTCATTTGTAAATGGTGGAAAATTAGTTGAACCAATATTTTTAGACAGGATTCAAGATAGTGAAGGAAATACCATTTTTAATTCAGAAAAAAGGTTTTGCAAAAAATGTAAAGAAATTTCGTATTTAGGAAAAGATGTTCCAAAAATTGAAGATAATTTTATACAAATTTTTTCAGAGGAAACTGCTTATCAAATTACTTCAATGCTAGAAGGTGCTATTCAAAGAGGAACTGGAAGAAAATTAAAAGATTTAAACCTAGATTTAGCAGGAAAAACTGGAACAACAAACGAAAATACTGATGCATGGTTTGTTGGCTTTACATCAAACTTGGTTATTGGCGTTTATGTAGGACACGATGAACCAAAAACTCTTGGAAAATATGAAACAGGTGCAAAAACAGCATTGCCCATTTTTAAATCATTTATAAAAAAATCAGTAAAAAGAAGTGAAGCAAGACCTTTTAAAGTAGCAAAAAATATTAAATTTTTAGTAATTGATCAAAAAACTGGAAGAAAAGCAGATTTTGGCTCCAAAACAACTATAATTGAAGCATTTAAAAAAAGCGATTTAACAAAAAATTTGTTAATTAATGATGATTTAAATTTAAAATTAGACAAAAATAATATATTAAAATTCTATTAATGAATATTGATTTTTCAAATTACCAAACTGAAATAAAAAAAATATGCATAAGAATTCAGGAGTATCTTTGAAAAACAAGATATTTACTCCAAGCTAGAAAATATAAATAAAATAATTTTGGAACCAAATTTTTGGGACAACAAATCAAAAGCTGAAAAAATTTTAAAAGAAAAAAAACTTTATGAAGATTTAGCTCAAAGTTATGAAGTTTCTTTAAAACAATTCAATGAAATTGTTGATTTATATAACCTTGCTCTAGAAGAAAACAACCAAACAATTTTAAAAGATTCTGAAAATAATATTTTAGAGTTACATAAAAAAATAAAAAAAAATGAAATAAAATGTTTTTTATCTAATGAAGCAGATAGCTTAGATGCTTATTTAGAAATACATGCTGGAGCTGGTGGAACCGAAAGCCAAGATTGGGCAGAAATGCTAAGAAGAATGTACATGAAATGGGCATCAAGTAAAAATTATAAATGTCAATTAATTAGTGAACACAAAGGAGATGAAGCAGGAATTAAATCATCAACTATAAAAATTGATGGAAATTATATTTATGGATTTTTAAAATCAGAATCAGGAATTCATCGTTTGGTAAGAATATCACCTTTCGACTCAGGAGCTAGAAGACACACAAGTTTTGCAAGTGTCTGGGTTTACCCAGTGATTGACGAAAGTATTAAAGTTGAAATACAAGAAAAAGATTTGCGTATTGATACTTATAGATCCAGTGGAGCAGGCGGACAACATGTTAACACTACCGATAGTGCTGTAAGAATAACTCATGCACCAACAAAAATAGTTGTTCAATGCCAAAATGATAGGTCGCAACACAAAAATAAAGAAACTTGTATTAACATGCTAAAAGCCAGACTTTATGAATATGAATTAAAAAAAAAAGAACAACAATTAAAAAGTTCAGAAGAATCAAAATCAGATATTGGATGGGGTCATCAAATTAGATCATATGTTTTGCATCCATATAGAATGGTTAAGGATAATAGAACAAATTTTGAAAGCTCTAGTCCCAACAAAGTCTTAGACGGCGAAATTGACGAATTTTTAGAAAGTTCTCTATATAAACTAAATGATTAAAAATTTTTTAAAAATATTAATTTTAATATTAATTTTATTTTTACTCTTCATAGGATATTTTGCATATTTTGGATTTACGACATCAAAATTCAATTCAATTATAAAAGATCAAATTAAAAAACAAAATAATGATTTAGATATAGATCTAAAGAAAGTAAAGTTGCATTTAGATTTAAAAAATATTTCAATAAAAATTAAAACGAAAAATCCAAAAATAATATTAAATAATTCTAACGATATAGAGTTAAAAGAGATTTCATCAAGCATTTTACTATCTTCATATGTACAAAATAAATTTGCAATAAAAAATCTCTCAATAAGAAGCAAAAACAATGAAATAAGTAGTTATATTAATTTTTATAGGCTTACAAACAATTCTATACAGCTTATTTTACTAAATCAATTTGTGAAAAGTGGAATGGCTCAAATAAATGCTGATTTAAATTTTGACGACTCTGGAAAAATAAAAAGTAATTATAATTTAACAGGAAAAATTTTAAATGCTAAATTACAAATACTTAATAACAAAAATATAAAAGAATTAAATTTTAATTTTTCAATTAAAGATAATGATTATAAGTTTGAAAAAATTTTATTTAGATTTAATAAAATAAATTTTAATTCAGAATTTTTGAATATCCAAAAAAAAAATGATAAATTTTTTGTAAAAGGTAATTTAAAAAATAAAAAAAATAAAATTAATAATGATTTAATTTTATTAATTTTTAATGATAATTTAGAAAACTTTGATTTTTCAAATACGAAATTTGACTCAATTTCTGAATTCACTTTTGATTTAAGCAAAAAATTTAAAATTAGAAATCTTAAAGTAGACTCAAAATTGAATTTAGATGAATTAATTTTAAAAAATGATTTATATAAAATCAAAAATTATATAAAGAACTATAATAATTTTATAAATTTAAAAGAAAATAAACTTCATATCAAATATTCAAAACAAAAAATTTTAATAGATGGATCTAGCGAATTTTATATTGATGATAATTTTAAAAATTTAATAAAATTTCAAATTGAAAAAAGTAAAAATAAAACAAACTTTGAAACTTTTTTAAATTTAGAAAATTTACATCTAATAGCTGAAGATATTTCTTACAATAAAATAAAAAATGACAACGCAACTTTACAAATTAAAGGATTTAAAAATAAAAAAAAGTTATTTTTTAGAAATATAAATTATAAAGAAAATAACAACAAAATTGAAATAAATAATTTAGAAATAAACAATAATAAAATACTAAATATAGATGAAGTAAGATTTGATTATTTTACTAAAAATAATTTTAAGAATCAAATAACTTTAATTAAAAAAAATAATAATTATGAGTTAACAGGAAAAAGTTTTGACAGTATAAAACTTATTGAAAATATTTCAAATTCTGAAACAGATAAGAATTTTTTTGAAATATTTAAAAATTTAAATTCCAAAATAAAAATTGCCATTAGGGAGGTAAAGCTAGATGATAAAAATACCGTTAATAATTTAAATGGAAATTTAGAAATTAAAAATAGTAAAATTTTTGATTTGAATTTAAATTCTAATTTTAGTGATAACGAAAAGATATTTGTTTCAGCTAAAACACAAAAAGATAATAGCATTGTAACAACATTTTATTCAGACAGGGCAAAACCTTTTGTTAGAAAATATAAATTTATTAAAGGTTTTGAAGGTGGAAATTTAGACTTTAGTTCTACAAAAATAAATAATGTCTCAAAATCTAAACTAATAATTGATAATTTTAAGGTTCAAGAGGTACCTGTATTAGCTAAAATATTAACTTTAGCATCACTCCAAGGAATTGCGGATCTTTTGACTGGAGAAGGTGTGAGGTTTACTGATTTTGAAATGATTTATTCAAACAAAGACAATGTAATGACCATTGATGAAATTTATGCAATTGGTCCAGCTATATCAATCATGATGGAAGGCTATGTTGAAAGTAATAAATTAGTGAGCTTAAGAGGAACTTTAGTGCCCGCGACAACTATAAATAGAACAATTTCCTCAATTCCATTGCTTGGAGATTTATTAGTAGGAAAAAAAGTTGGAGAAGGTGTTTTTGGAGTTAGTTTTAAAATTAAAGGACCACCTAAAAATTTAATAACAAAAGTAAATCCTATTAAAACTTTAACACCTAGATTTATAACTAGAACTATAGAAAAAATAAAAAAAAATTAAGATAATTTAATTTTTAAATGTTTCTTTTTACCAATTGATAACTTTAAAAAACTATCCTTATCAAATAATTTTTTTTGTATTAAAAATTTTTCATCATTAACTGTTTCATTATTTATTTTGATACCTTTAGCTTTAATAAGTCTTCTTATTTCACTTTTTGAGTTTTCAATTTTTGAGAAAATGATTAAATCAATTATATTTATACTACTACCATCTTTTAATTGAATATCTATTGAAGGTAAATTTTCTCCTAATGAATTTTCTTCAAAAGTTTTCTTAGCAGTTTTTTCTGCAGATAGAGCTTCATCTTTTCCATGAAGCATTGATGTAGCTTCATTTGCTAATTTAATTTTTAATTGGTTAATATCTTCATCTTTAATTTTATTTATTTCATCGACATTTAAATCTGTGAACATTTTTAAAAATTTGACTACATCTCTGTCATCAATGTTTCTCCAGAATTGCCAATAATCATAAGGCGATAATAATTTTTTATCTAACCAAATAGCACCAGTTTCTGTTTTTCCCATTTTAGATCCTGATGCCAATGTAATTAGAGGAGTTGTTAAACCATAAGCTTGTTTATTGGAATGTCTTTTAATAAGTTCTGTTCCGTTAACTATATTTCCCCACTGGTCTGACCCTCCAATTTGTAAAGCACAATTTTCTTTTTTATTTAACTCTAAAAAATCATACGCTTGCAAAATCATGTAGTTAAACTCCATATAACTTAACGATTGTTCTCTATCTAATCTAGTTTTGACACTTTCAAAAGTAAGCATTTTGTTTATTGTAAAATGTTTTCCAATATCTCTTAAGAAAGAAATATAATTT
>MPMF02025878.1_pt1 | contig 11018 bp, 7 predicted proteins | sample 1617271 | NCBI WGS metagenome assembly MPMF02 (sample SAMN05944812, study PRJNA350692) | marine metagenome | biome: marine; feature: ODZ; material: water; isolation source: 120 m water sample prefiltered with 30 um filter, filtered on to 0.2 um... | place: Pacific Ocean | collected 2012-04-09... | reverse complement strand
ATCGCTCTTAAGATCCTGCTGAAGCCTGGAGATCAGCGGAAGATCTGGTTTGGGATTGGACTGCACCAAATGAAGATCCGATTCCTAAAGCCAACTTGTTAAACCAACCTAACGAGCCATAGGCATTCTGCCGAGGTTTTAAAGCACAGCTGTGAGAGCCAGCAACACAAAGCCCACAGAAAAAACTACAACACCCAAGAGGCCAGAGAAGAGGCCCTCATTCACTACCGCATTGCGGACCCGCTCACTTTGATTGATTTGCTGTTCCTTCTCAGTTACCTGCATTTTCATGTGGACTTTGGCTGCCTCTTGCTCTTGTTCATCAGTTGCCCCAGCCGGTAGATAACCAGCTTGTGCCATCTGATCACCATATATTTTTTGTTTTGCAGGATCCTGGGCCTCTTGACGCATAATCTCAAGCTCACTACGCGATTGGAGCAAGGCTTGATCATGCTTGCCAACAGCGAACTGATTTGTGGTCATCACAATATGGATTGATGAGATAAGCGCGATAGCCAAAAGACTGGAAAAGCCACAAACAACCCAGCGAATCGGCAGTTTTGCTTTGCCTGGATAATCAAGCCTAGAACTGATCAACATCAGCAACAGACCCGTGAATGCCATCGGAGATAGCCCCATCAAGGTCTGGCAAAATCTCCGCTGGTAATCAACGGCAGACCAATCGCTTGCACTAAGCAACAAGCCAACCATCTGCAATATCATCACCACCACCAGGGTGAGTCCTAGCCAACGCATCAATGGCGTTAAACGGCTTGTTGAACTTGATCCCATCTCAGAAGCAGACAAGGCACGATGCCAATAGGGAAACAAGCTTACGCTCGATGGTTGTAAAAATCAGCCTCAGCCAAAATCAACTCAGTAATGAGCTCAAAGAGCAGGCAAAAAGCCAAGGTTTTGATCCTGTAGGAATTGCCCAATTCCCTGGCAGTAAACGTATTCAGCTCCGCACCGCTGCACTCCAACGCTGGCTAAAAGCCGGCCATCATGCCGACATGGGATGGATGGAGGCACCAAAACGTCAACATGCAAACGAACTACTAGAAGGAATGACAAGCCTGCTAGCTGTAGGTCTCAATTATTTCGTAAATACACAACGCTCCCCGGGAAGTTTGTTAGTAGCTCGTTACGCCTGGGGTCGGGACTATCACCGAGTAGTAGAACAACGACTGAGAAGAGTGGGACGTTGGCTTGAGCAACAACGACCTGACTGCCACTGGAGGATATGCGTAGACGCTGCCCCTCTGCTCGACAAAGCTTGGGCAGAAGAAGCAGGTCTCGGCTGGATCGGCAAAAACAGCAACCTGATCCATTCCCAAAGAGGTTCATGGATGGTGCTGGGTCATCTACTTTGCAGCGAACCTCTTACCCCAGATAAACCCGCAAAGTCGCTTTGCGGAAAATGCCAATACTGCATAGACGCATGTCCTACCAATGCAATCACTGAACCCTTTGTGATCGATGCGCGGCGATGCTTGGCTTACCACACAATCGAAAACCGCAACCCTGACTTACCAGAAAACATTGCAAGCTGCATGGGAAATTGGGTCGCCGGATGTGATATTTGCCAAGACGTCTGCCCATGGAATCAAAAATCACTTCCTAGTAGCAAAGATCCTGATGTTCAGCCACGTGATTGGTTGCTCAATCTCACAAAAGATCAATCACTCTCATGGAGTGACACAACATGGAATGAACGATTGCGCGGATCTGCACTGAAAAGAATCAAACCATGGATGTGGCGCCGTAATGCAGCCGCGACGCAAAGCAACAAACCTCCTACGCTGCAAGAGAACTAAATCCATGGAATGAAGCTAAGCCAGCCGCGATTTAAACCGCTAAGGGGCTGGCTGACAGCAGCTGTGCTGGGGCTGATGACCACAATTGTGGCAACACCTGCACGTGCCCTGGTTCCCTACATCTATGAACCAAGTCCCGTAGAACTAAAAGGAGCCGGTCTAGGAATCGGACGAACAGCCGCACAACTTCTTCAACAAGGCCACCCAAACGAAGCTGCTCTTCTTGCAGCACTGGCCGTTCGACTGCAACCCAATGATGAAGTTCTCTGGTCAATTCTTGCCGAAGCCCAAATCCGCAGCCATCAACTGAATGCCGCAAGCGATTCTTTAGCTCGGGCAAAACAACTAAACCCCAAGAAAGCAAGTCTTTGGTTTGCTGAGGCTCACCTTGCCCTAATAGATAGCCGAGCTGCAGATGCGATAAAGCTACTAAAACAAGGACTCAAGCTTGAGCCAGACAATGCTGGTGCTTACTTCGATCTGGGCAACGCAAGGGTGATGCAAGCCAATTTTGCAATCGCTCTAAAAGCTTTTGAAAAGGCTGCCAAATTAAAACCAACATTCTGGGAAGCAGTTAACAATCAAGGGATCGTATTATTTGAAATAGGTAAAACTGAAGATGCCATCACCCGCTGGCGACATGTACTAGAAATCAAACGCAATGCTGAGCCAATGCTTGCCCTTGCAGCTGCATTAAATCAGATCAAGCCTGGTAACAAAGAAGCTCTAGAGCTAGCCAATAAAGCCCTTGCAAAAAATCCCAATTACGTATTGGCGAGTCACCAAAAAGAACAGCTATGGGGAGAACGCCTTCGCAAAGCAACCAACCAGTTGCTGAGCAATCCAATTTTACGATCATCAGTAGAGCGAGCTCAAGCCAACGCTGAAACAAACCAATAGATACCGATCAAGAGACCTTGTATTTGCTAAGTAGATCTGTAGGCTGAACACTTTCTGCCCTCTAATCCCAAACCTAGATGGCCGAGGAGCGACTGCAATCAATCCCCCTGCATCAAGAGATGCAGCGCTCCTATCTCGAATACGCGATGAGCGTAATCGTGGGAAGAGCATTGCCCGATGCGCGCGATGGTCTTAAGCCCGTTCAGCGACGCATCCTATTTGCAATGCACGAGCTAGGCCTTACGCCTGATCGTCCATATAGAAAATGTGCTCGTGTTGTAGGAGATGTCCTAGGGAAATACCACCCCCATGGTGATCAAGCCGTTTACGACGCACTGGTTCGACTTGTGCAGACTTTTTCAAGCCGTTTTCCTGTATTGGATGGACACGGCAACTTCGGATCGGTAGATGATGATCCACCGGCAGCGATGCGCTACACGGAGACACGTCTAGCTCCAATCGCCCATCAGGCGATGTTGGATGAGATCGGCCACGATACTGTTGATTTTACTGCGAACTTCGACGGCTCCCAACAAGAACCCTCGGTTTTACCAGCCCAGCTTCCATTCCTGCTTCTAAATGGTTGTTCTGGAATTGCGGTGGGTATGGCAACAAGCATTCCACCCCACAACCTTGGCGAAGTAATCGATGGACTTATTGCGCTAATACGCAAACCAGATCTAAGCGATGAGAAATTACTGGCATTAATTCCTGGCCCCGACTTCCCCACTGGTGGAGAAATTCTGCTGGGGAGTGGAATCCGTGAAACATATCTGAAAGGACGGGGCAGCATCCCGATGCGAGGTGTGGGTCATATAGAAGAAATACAACCTGGAAAGGGTCGTCATAAACGGAATGCTGTTGTCGTAACTGAATTGCCATATCAGCTCAGTAAAGCTGGATGGATTGAGAAGCTTGCAGATCTAGTCAATGATGGAAAAATCGGCGGCATTGCCGATATTCGTGACGAAAGTGACAGAGAAGGAATGAGAGTAGTTGTAGAACTTCGCCGAGATGCAAACCCAGAAAATGTACTTACAGATCTATATCGTCGAACAGCATTGCAAAATAATTTCGGAGCAATCCTGCTAGCTCTTGTAAATGGTCAACCACAACAACTCTCACTAAAAAAACTACTGCAAACCTTCCTCGATTACCGAGAGCTAACTGTAATTCGGCGAACCAATTATGCACTAACGAAAACAAAGGATCGCCTAGAATTAGTAGAAGGCCTAATAACAGCATTGAATTCATTAAAAGCTGTTATTGAAATGATTCAAGAAGCAGCTGATGCAGCAACTGCACAAGCTCGATTAATGGTTAATTTAAATCTAAGTGAAAAGCAAGCAGATGCTGTTTTAGCTATGCCATTAAGAAGACTTACAAGTCTAGAGCAAAATAACCTAAGAGAAGAAGCAAAAGAACTGCAAATCAAAAAAGAAGAACTTCAACTACTACTAGAAAACCGAGGGCGCATGCTTGAGGTACTAGTTCAAGAACTCAGACAGCTTAAAAAACGTTTTAACAACCCGCGTCGAACACGCCTAATAGAAGGTGGTGATGATCTAATGGCTGAACGTGCAGCAAGCCAAAGACCAAATGCAGAACTTCAGCGACAACAGGCGCTAGACGCCCTGCCAAGTGATGGTCGGCTGGTAATACAGCAAGACAACCAGGTCAAGATAATGACACCACAAATACTTGGAAGACTACATCTCAACGAGGCATGTGAGCTAAGTGATGGACCATCACCAGCAAAATTAATCCTGCCTATTGAGACAATCCCTCGAGTATTAGTAGTAACAGCTAATGGACGAGTAGCTTTACTGCGCTGGGAATTTGCAGGTCAACAACCAGGTTCAATAGAACGTTTCTTGCCAGGAGGATTAGAAAATGAAGAATTAATCAATCTATTCACACTTCCAACAAATGATCAATTAAGCCTGGGGCTGCTGAGCAGCGATGGACGCTTCAAAAGATTACCACTAGAAGAAGTAATGGATCTATCTGGCCGTGCAGCAACAATAGTCAAACTAAAAGATGGGGTTGTATTGCGCTCAGCATTTATTTGCCAAGCAGAGGGAGATGTCATATTTGTCAGTGATATGGGAAGAATAGTACGACTACCTGTGAATGATGAGACCTTGCCATTAATGGGTAAATTGGCTCAAGGTCCAATGACTATGAGATTATTACCAGGAGAAGAAGTAATAGGAGGAATTGCCTGCCCGCCAAATACAGAAAACAATCTGCTACTAGCAACTCGTCTTGGGAAAATAGCAAAAATATCAATCTCATCAGTAAGAGTATGCAACCGAGGGGATCTAGGCGAGATAGGCTTATCTATAAAAGATTCAAAAATAATTAAAGATAGAGTCGTAGACATATGTAATGGCGATGGACTGGTTGGCCTAATAAGTAACCAAAGTCGTCATGGCAGACTAGAAGCTAGTCAACTTAAACAAACAATAGCAAGCAAACCAAATACAAATGCAATACGATTAAAAGATAAAGAAGAAATTAAAGAACTAGTTCCGTTAATTACATCTAATAATTTGCAATTTAAGTAAAAGTATTCTCAGAATCTCTAGATAATTAATTTCAAGAAGACTGAGTTTTCTCTATCCAATCAAGATATTCTGATGTTACCGTGCCGGTGACGTATTCACCAGTAAAACAGGAAAGATCAAGCTCAGATACACTTGAACCTTCTAGAATTGCGTCTTTTAAGTCCGATACCTCTTGATAAACCATATGGTCTGTTAAAAGCTCCTCAGCAATTTCTGGAATAGTACGATTATAAGCAATCAACTCATTACGATTTGGCATATTAATTCCATATACGTGTGAGTATCGCACTGGTGGAGCTGCTGAAGTAAAAGTTACTTTATTAGCTCCAGCAAGTCGAGCCATCTGAACAATCTCCTTTGAAGTAGTACCACGCACAATTGAATCATCAACTATTAGTACATTCTTACCTTTAAATTCTGTACCCATAGCATTAAGCTTCTGCCTAACAGACTTCTTACGTTGTGCCTGTCCAGGCATGATAAAAGTACGGCCAATATATCGATTTTTAAAAAATCCCTCTCGATATTCAATGCCGAGCTGTCTTGCAACTTGCATAGCAGCAGGACGCGATGAGTCTGGAATTGGCATAACAACATCTATATCTCCTCGTGATGTGTACTTAGCAATAGTTTTTGCCAGACGATCGCCCATCCTTAAGCGCGCCTCATAAACAGATATCCCACTAATAACTGAATCCGGCCTAGCAAGATATACATACTCAAATGAACAAGGAACCAGGCGAGGATTCTTTGCACATTGACGCTCATAAAGCTGGCCGTCAGGTGTAATAAAAACTGCTTCTCCAGGCTCAATATCCCTAACTATCTCATAATCACCATTCTCCAATACCAAAGACTCACTAGCAACAATCCACTCATCATTACCTGTTAAAGATAACCGTTTACCTAGTACTAATGGCCGTATTCCAAAGGGATCTCGAAAAGCAAGAAGTCCATGACCTGCAATTAAAGCAATAGATGCATAAGAACCCTCAATCCTTTGATGTACAGAAGAAACAGCATCAAATATCTGATCAGGAGTAAGATCACTACCATGTATTTTTAATTGCAATTCAGTAGCAAGTACATTTAACAACATTTCTGTGTCACTATTTGAGTTTGTATGACGACGATCAATATTGAATAATTCGCAATCAAGTTCGCGTGTATTAGTTAAGTTGCCATTATGTATAAGAATGATTCCGTAAGGGGCATTCACATAAAATGGTTGTGCTTCCTCCTCACGATCTGCTGCACCCTTCGTGGCATATCGAACATGTCCAAGGCCTGTATTGCCGATTAAGGAACGCATATCACGTGTTCTATATGCCTCTCGAACTTGCCCGTTAGCCTTATGCAAGTGAAAAACACTGCCGTCCATCGTGGCAATACCTGTGGAATCCTGACCCCGATGCTGAAGCAACAGCAAGCTGTCATATATCTGCTGGTTAACCAACTCAGTAGAAACGATGCCAACAATGCCGCACATAGGAAACGATGCTCCTCAACTACATAATCCCAGGAAACCATTTTGCACCAAGGCCGACCTCATAAGGTTTGCGAAGGGTCAGCCGCCCATACGGGTAGGAATTGACTGCTCATAGCACTCCTGAAGCAGATTAGAAGAAATCCGAACCAAGGTTTCGTCAGACTGAGTAATCAGCAGTTCCTGATCAGGTGTAACAACACCCAGGCATTGAGCTAATACTGAACCTGGTAATGCGCTATTAGCCTGATCTAAAGCAGTTTGCCAAGCTACAGCATTTGACGGAGCGACACTCACCAAAATGCGAGCTCCACCTTCTGCAAATAACAGCCTATCCAATCGCGCTTGAGATGAGGGAAGCTCAAATTGAGCACCTAGATTTGAAGCTATACAACACTCAGCTGCAGCAACAGCAAAACCTCCATCACTTAAATCATGCGCAGAGCTTACCAATCCATGACTAATAGTCGTACGCAAAAAAGCTTGAACTGAAAACTCAAGCTGAAGATCTACTTCCGGAGGTCTACCGATTACAGCATCATGAATACATTCAAGATAACTACTACCAGCAAGGCTAATACGTGGATCAATATATTCTGCGGTTTCCATAGGTACTCCTAACAGCCAAATTAAATCACCAGGTGAGCGCCAAGCTTGACCACAGATATGGGCAAGATCATGAACTAAACCAACCATTCCAACAACAGGTGTGGGTTGAATTGGTTGTATATTTCCGTCTGCCTTTCTAGTCTCATTATAAAGAGAAACATTGCCTCCAGTAACAGGGGTTTCTAAAACATTACAAGCCTTAGATAAACCACGACAAGCTAGTGCTAGCTGCCAATAACCAGTGGTAGTTTCAGGAGAAGAAAAATTGAGATTATCAGTGACAGCTAAAGGCTCTGCACCAACGCAACTAAGATTGCGAGCTGCTTCTGCTACAGCTGCCATAGCACCACGTTCAGGATCAAGAAAAACTAATCGATTGGGACAATCAACGACTGCAGCTACTCCACGATTTACACCTACTAAAGAATCTTGTCCTTGCTGTGGACGCAACCTAACAACAGCTGCATCACCCCTTCCTGGAGGTATTACCGTATTAGCTTGAACTTGGTGGTCATATTGACGAAAAATCCAGCTCTTTGAAGCAATAGTGGGATCATCAAGTAACTCCATTAGAACTTTATTCCAGGAAAGCTTGTTAGCTCTTCTTCGTTCATTCGTTAAAACAATACCTTCTACATTGAGATCTGGTAATTCATCCTCATGCCAATTCCAAAGTGCTTCTATCTCTGCAGGAGGATGATCGATTAATTGATGTCTATTAATAGGAGTATCATCGGCTAAAGCATTAGCAGGGACTTCAGCTGCTACTTCACCGTTCTGTAAAACACGAACTACATTGTCTTCTAATACACGGCCAACCACAGCAGCTTGAAGTCCCCAACAAATAAATCTATCCATTAAAAACTGCTCACGACCGGGCTTTACCACGAAAAGCATTCTTTCTTGAGATTCGGAAAGAAGAAACTCATAAGGTGTCATCCCGTTCTCGCGAGCTGGCACTAAGTCAAGATCAAGCTCAATTCCCAAACCACCTTTGGCTGCCATCTCCGAACAACTACATGTAAGGCCAGCAGCACCCATATCTTGAGCGGCTACTACATCACCAGTCTTAAAAACTTCTAAGCAAGCCTCGATTAAACCTTTTTCTAAAAAAGGATCACCAACTTGAACAGCAGGACGATCATCAAGAGAAGCTTTAGTAAGTTCTGCGCTAGCAAAACTAGCTCCACCCATACCATCTCGACCTGTTGTACTACCTACATAAACAACAGGATAACCAATACCATCAGCACCAGAACAAACAATATCATCAGTTTCCATAAGCCCAAGAGCCATAGCATTGACTAAAGGATTACCTGAATAACTTGAATCAAAAGCAACCTCACCACCAACAGTTGGAACACCAACGCAATTTCCATAATGAGCAATTCCAGCAACTGCACCCTCCATAAGACCTACATTTCGTTCATCTTCTAAAGGTCCAAATCGCAATGCATTAAGAAGAGCAATAGGCCTAGCTCCCATAGTAAAAATATCCCTCAATATTCCACCTACACCTGTAGCAGCTCCTTGAAAAGGTTCTAATGCCGAAGGATGATTATGGCTTTCAATTTTAAAAGCTAATCTTTGACCTTCTCCTAAATCAACTACACCAGCATTTTCACCTGGTCCAACTAAAATACGAGGCCCAGTAGTAGGAAAATCACTAAGTAAAGGTCTTGAATTTCGGTAACAGCAATGCTCAGACCACATCACACCAAACATTCCCAACTCGACGCGATTAGGAGCACGTTGAAGTCGACGACAAATCTCTTCATAATCAGTTGATTTGAGACCTTCATGGAGTAATGCCTCAGCAACGTCATATTCAACTGTCAAATCGAGGTTCTCACTCACGAAATCTGAATCATCTCTTTCTAGTGTTACCGATAATGGTCAAATCCACGGATCTTCTTGACCATCGTCAATACCGTCACGAGGTCTCTGACGTTGGGGCTGTTGAGAAGATTGAGGAAAATGATCTCTATCTTGATCATCCCAACCGTCTAAAGGATCAATTTCAGGCTCGTCATTAGCTTGCCAAGGGCGCTGGCTAGGCTCTTGCCAAGGTGGATCCTCCAACCAGCCTTCTAAACGATCAGTAGCACGATCACCAATATTTTGAAGTTGATCAGTCCATTGACGAGATTGTCTGACTAAATCCTGACGTAAACTAGAGCGAACCAAAGGAAGATCATCTAAACCACGTAGAGCAGTGGTTACGATTCCAGGTTGCTGATCAACAATACGATCAATTGTTAATCGCCATCTACTAGTTCCTGGCAAACGTGGATCGCTACGGGAAACTAAATAATGAAGAATTTTTCCAGTCTTAGGAACAAAGACAAAATCAGCAACCAAGCCTATTCGTAAACCATTTCGATCCAATAAATCAGCGTCTAATAAAGTAGGAATACGCTCTAGTGTGATCTGATCAGATTCAACTGGAAAACCCTTAACAAAAAGCTGTTGTTCACTAATTGCACATAACTGATCTAGCCTCCAAACATCCCTAGAAACACGCAATGCTGATGGACGACTAACCCAACCAAGAAGTCGATGTACTGGAGGATGCATCCATGCCATTATACCGGGACCATGATCAATTCCCTGATCACAGCGAACTCTATGATGTAGCAAATCACTTAATATAACCTGCTCAGGTAGATTCAAAATTCAAGAACGAATCTGTACAGGCATTACTAAATATGTAAAGTTTATGTTTGAGTCATTGGGAGAAAGTATAGCTGGTGTCGTAGGTGCATTGCAATGTAAAATAATACGATCACTATTAATTGCCTTAAGACCATCTAATACATAACGAACATTAAAGGCAATCTGTACAGGCTCTCCTGTTAATTGAGCTGGTATAAATTCTGAACCGCTACCTACATCCTGGGCATCAGCACTGATTTGAACACGTTCAGAATCAGGTTCACAACTAACCTTTACGACATTATTATGTTGATCAGCTAAGACTGCTATTCGTTCCAAAGCTGATGAAAATTCAACACGATCAAGTTCAATACTGCGAGTAAATTCTTCTGGAATAAGCTGACGGTAATTAGGATAAGTTCCTTCAAGTGTTCTACTAGTGACCACTTGATCAGCTGCTAAAAAAACAACCTGACCTTTATCACAAAATAAACTTATTGAATCATCGCCACGCCAACTAGAAATTAAACGCTCCACTTCACGCAAAGAACGCGAAGGGAGGGTAACTGCAAAAGATTCCTCATCATCAATAGCTTCTGACGAGTAAACAGAATCTGCAGGTAGAGCATCATCCAAACTCAATACAGCAAGACGATGTCCATCAGTTGCTGCAGCTTCCATAGTTTTTCCATCAAAGCGTAGATGAACACCAGTTAATAGTTGCTTAGACTCATCTGAACTACTAGCAAAAAGGGTTCCACGAAGAGCCTGCAAAAGAGATATTGCATTAACTTTAAAAGGTTTACCATTCTCTACAAGTGGTAAATCAGGAAAATCATCAGCCAACATCCCACGCATCTGATAATTACCATTGAGACTATTTAGTTCGACCTGTTCTCCAGCTTCATCAGTAGACAACGTAATAGGTGAATCACTTGAGAGCCTAGAAACAATTTCACCTAATAACCGAGCAGGCAAAGT
>MPMF02183199.1_pt1 | contig 11021 bp, 10 predicted proteins | sample 1617271 | NCBI WGS metagenome assembly MPMF02 (sample SAMN05944812, study PRJNA350692) | marine metagenome | biome: marine; feature: ODZ; material: water; isolation source: 120 m water sample prefiltered with 30 um filter, filtered on to 0.2 um... | place: Pacific Ocean | collected 2012-04-09... | reverse complement strand
GTTTCCGTTTCGAGTCGCGTTTCCAGAGAGGTGATTTCATTAGAAAGTTCCGAATTCTGCTGCACGCATAGCAATTGTTCAGCACGCCGATCATCCGCCACACCGCGCAACGCATCACACGCAGCAACGGCAGCTCCGGACTGCTCCTCGAGAGTTTTCACCTCCGAGCTGATTTTGTCATAGTTCTCTTTGGCCTGCGTCACCTCCTCAGTTGTCGCCGCAAGTTGGCTCCCGAGATTTTTGGTCCGCGAAGTCAATGCCGCCACATGATCACGACGGCGCACAATCTCCTGCTCCAAGTCAAAGAGGCGAATCCTCTGGTGCTCGATCGTCGACTCACAGCCGGCAATCTGCTCTCGGTTGGCAGCCAAGGAGCGATCGCCTTCGCGGACAGCATCATCCGACTCGGAGAGCTCCGATTCAAGTGCGACGCTACGGGCCTCAATTGCCACGACCTGAGAGTTACTCGTATCGATCCCTTCTGTCAGGGCATCCAATCGCTGCTGGTGGTCGGCAAGGGTTTCCGACAAATTCTTCCAATCCGTTAATCCCACCTGAGTCCGCAAGTCCTGAAGGCGATTGGTATATTCGCGGTACCGCTGCGCCTTACCCGCTTGCTTGCGGACCATCCGTAGACGGGAGTCGATCTCATCGACGATATCGGATAACCGCAGCAGGTTCTGCTCGACACGGTCGAGCCGCCGCAGTGCCTCAAGTTTTTTTGCCTTGAACCGGCTGATGCCAGCCGCCTCCTCGAAGATCAAACGTCTGTCGCGAGGCGAAGCCTGCAACATCACATCGACCTTACCTTGCTCGATAATGCTGTAGGCCTGCGTCGAGACTCCAGTGCCGGAAAAAAGATCTCGCACATCGCGCAAACGGCAGGCACTGCCGTTGATCAGATATTCTCCTTCACCGCTCCGGTAAACCCTGCGACCTACATGCACTTCCGCGGTATCGATCGGCAACCGACGGTCGGCATTAGCGAATGTGAGGAACGCCTCGGCCGAATTGAGCGAGCGGCGGGAACCGGAGCCGTTGAAAATGACATCCGCCATTTCCTTACCTCGCAGGCTCTTCACACTCTGTTCGCCCAAAACCCACTTGATGGCATCGACGACATTCGATTTTCCTGAACCGTTGGGGCCCACGACGACCGTGATACCGGGAGGAAACTCAAACCGAGTTTTGTCGGCAAAGCTTTTGAAGCCGGTAAGTTCTAGGGCTTTGAGCATGACAAATATATTTTGGACGGTTAAGGCATCGATGCCGGATTCCCGGCCATCTGCGAAATAGTGGGCGGCCCGTATCCCAAGTAAACCCGTATCCGGAGGGGGGCCAACTCCCAGGTAAAAATAGCGATCTACCACAAAAGGCCGCCATCGGCCCCTCGCCTCCGTGCAACCGTGGACGGTGCAACCGAAACACAATGGACCGCCTCGGGCGCAGGACTAATTACCAAACGGATTGAGTATTCTACCAACGCGACGGGGCAGAGACCAACGCTCCTCCATCGGCGGCGAAATATCCTGAATTTCCTCCTGATTCTCCTCCCTGTCCGACTCCAGCGCGGCAGGCGAACCCTGATCGGTAGCGGCCGATAGCCCAAATTCATCGATGTCTGAATCCTCAGACAAATCCTCCTCGATCACGTCAGAAGACGCAAACATTCGCTCCTGTTTCGGCAGAGCGTCCACCTCCAACCTGCAATCGATCGCTCCTCTCGCCTGAGCGGCAACCAGTACCTGAACCACGTCAGGATAGGATCCTCCTAAATCCATGATCGCTCGAACGACTGCGTCAACTTGCGCCGTCACCTGTCGCGTTTGTTCGGGCTGTCCTGGAACGATTTTCACGACGGTCACCGCTTCCGGATCGGAACCATGGACGCGAATGTATTTGCCCGCATCTAAAATCACCGGCATCCGCAATTGCAAATCAGCACCAAACAAGACCACCTCCGGTCGGAACGTACGCGTTACGTGAATCATCGCTGGGCCGTTTGAGCGAATCATGTGATAGGAGAATTGCCCTCCGAGCATTTCTCCACGCACAAGCGGATCCCGATGATTCATCGCCCACAATGCTCGGAAAGCACCGTAGCGGGTTTCGGCACTTTTTACATTCAGCAACTGCACAAGCTGATCACGCGCTGCCGGGACGTCCATGGCACCGAGCGCGGTAAGGGCGGCAGCTCGAAATGTCGGTTGTCGACGGGCAATCTTGCCAAGTGACTCGGCGGCCTCGGCAGCATCGAGATAGGCGAGCGCCTCAGCAGCGGCAAAACGGACTTCCGGATTATCGCTGGCCAGACCAAACTGAAGGACTTCGAGGGCCTCCGGACCGATCGCCTCCAACTGAATGGCAGCGGTTGCTGTCGTCAATGGATCCAGAAGCTGCCGTTTGAGATGATTCATCCGCAACTGACGCAGCGCAACCGATTCAACAATTGCAATGTTTCGGACGACCTCGATGTAGCGATTGACATTGTCTTTGTATCTCGGATGCATTGCCAACTCGAGGTAACCATCTGTTTTTGGAACAGCAACCCCGGACTTGATACCCCCATCTGTCCAAGAGAATCGCCTATTGATGGCTGTCCCCATCTTCGCACTCAGGCGAACATTTTTGAATTCTGGTCGAATCAACAGACCCATCGGCCGCGACTGAACTGCAACGCCACCCCCCAGGATGAGTCCACGTCGCAATTCCCCAGGTTCCCTTTCAGGATCGGCCAGTGGATCGACGAGTACGGAGCCTTTGGCCAGCGCGAGAACCTTGCCATTTCGCACACGACCTCCAAGAACCATCTGTTCTGACAGACGGGCCTCATACATTACTCCATTGCGTAGGCTTGTCACCTCCACCTGTTCTTGGGGCACAAAGACCTCAACGTCAAAGCGATCCCCCTTCTGGGTCCCTGGCTTTATTTCTCCCTTGACGAAAACGAGTGCCGTCGACGGGCTCGCCAGGATCTGATTGGGGGTTTCGACACCCCGTTTCTGCATTTCCGACATCAAGAGCTGGCGGAATCCCGACGGCGGAGGATCACCTCCCGTTCGGTCCAGGTTACCGACCAGACTCACCGCTTGGACTTCTAGGGGATGGCCCCCAAAGGGCATGGAAACATCGCGCACAAGTTGAACTTCGGCCAGCGCATCGTCAAGACCATCTGCATTTTGCAGCCGCATTGCAGATTTTGTGCAACCCGCTAAGGCAACCAATCCTGCAAGCCAGGAGATTACCAGAAGACCGCCTCGCATCTGACGATTTTTCGCACCCTCCATAGCGTCATCCGCTCCAATCGCACACAAAAGAGGTGTTCAATACCGCTTGAGAAATGTGAACGTACACCAGGACCACTGCAAGCAACACGCTTGCGCGTTGGCTATCTCTACCGAAGTCGGGCGGGAGAATAGAGTAAGTGCACCTGGGCGGTCAAGCCATCTTGCCCACAAATGATCGGGCTAGGGCGGATCGATCCCCCCCGGATGGAAGGGATGGCACTTGCAGATGCGAACCACTCCTCGCAGGCTACCACGGAGCACGCCATGTTTGTGGATAGACCGAATACAGTATTCGCTACAGGTCGGCTCAAAGCGGCATCGAGGACCCAAAAGGGGACTGATGATTCGCTGATAGCACCGCACCGATGCTATCACCAGGGTGGCAGGAATCTGGAGTACCCCACCGCGAACATTTTCCGCCGCACCGTTTTTCATGAATCGCCGCTCCCGAGTCGCACCGCAATGCTCGCCGTTAGTTCGAGAAGGCTTTTGACCACCGATGCCTGCTGGGGAATTGCCCGCTGCCGTGGAATCACAATCCAGTCCATGCCGCCAGGGATTTCTGTAAGGTGCGTTCTAAATGCCTCTCGGATCGCCCTTTTCCATCGATTTCGGCAGACACTCGGGCCCACCTTCCTCGATACCGACAACCCAATCCTCGCATGAGAAAAACCATTTTTTGCGCCGTAGATTAACAAATGAGCATCGCTCGCAGCACACCGCTGACGATACACACGCGCAAAATCGCTGCTGTGACGCAACCGCCGCTCGGCCGGCAAATGTTGATCGGTCATGATCGACGACCTTTGTTGACTCTCTCGGAGAGGTGCGTTGCTCGAGTCGCTTTCCCAAGCGGAGGTGCTAAAAATAATTACCATTTCAGATTATTGCGGACCTCATTGATTTGTTTCCGCTCACATTCCGTTTCTGCCAACTCGCGAAATACCGCTTCCGCCTTTGGGTCTATTTTTGCCGGCAGCACAATCTGGACCTCTGCAATCAAATCGCCCGCCGAACCGCGAGTCGGAGTCACGCCGTGGCCTTTCATCCGCAATTTTGTGCCACTCGATGTCCCTGAAGGAATGGAAAGCGAGAGCGCGCCCCGGGGTGCGGGAATCTCCACTTTGATTCCAAGCGCAGCTTCGCTGACCGTAACCGGCACGCGGATCTCCAGATTCTTGCCGCGACGGCTAAAGCAGGGGTGCGGGCTGACGCGAACTTTGATCAGAATGTCTCCGGGACTCTCCTCTCCGTTCGGTGCGGCCTCACCCTGGCCACGAAGACGGATCGTCTTGTTATCCTCGATTCCCGCCGGAATCTTGACCTCGAGACATTCTGTCTTGCCGTCGCCGCGGCGGATATTCAATTGTGCATCACCACCCGAGACCGCAGTTGCAAAAGGGACCGTAAGTTCGTGCTGGATATCGCGACCCCGACTTGGTCGGCGGGGCCGTTGGCCTGCGCCCATGTTCCGCATTACGTCTTCAAAGCCGGCACCACCCGAGGAAAATCCTCCGCCAAAAATTTCGCTGAAATCAAATTCGACCCCGCCCGGACCGGCCCGACCGCCGGAAAAAGGATTGCCGCCCGGACCGCCGGGACCCATCGGTTGGTCGGTTCCATAGCGATCGAAGTTTTCTCGCTTTTCGGGATCCTTGAGGACCTCAAAGGCCCGTTGGACCTGCTGGAACTTCGTTTTTGCCGTTTTGTCGTCCTGATTCAAATCGGGGTGGTATTTTCTAGCCAGATCCCGATATGCCTTCTCGATTTCTGCCTGCGATGCTCCGCGATCCACGCCCAAATCCGCATAATAATCTTCAGGCATCTCTGATCCTGTCCACCCAGAAAAAAAGTCATTCGGCCACGCGCCGCCGGTTCTCAGCTGCCCCCTTCCCACACCACAGGGGACCTATTCTACGGGCCGCGGACAGGGAGTTTCAAGTTCCGTGGGGCCTCTGACCCGTGAAAGATCCTTTTTCATGGTAAAGTAGTACTGAATTGTCGCCTAGGAAACTCTTTTCCACCACCAGAAACGTCATGGGCTGGAAAAACGAATTGATCCTGAGATCCGCTGCCGTGGCTCTGGTGGGCCTGCTCTGCCAAGAATCCCGCGCTCTTGCCGCGCCGCGGAGTGGCGAACTTGAAATCAAGGTCATCGACGCTACGACCAAAGAGCCACTCGCATGCCGCATGCACCTGAAAAATGCGCGAGGCCGGCCACGAAAACTTCCAAAACTTCCTTTCCTGAAGGATCACGTTTCCTTTGACGGTTCACTCTTGATGACATTGCGTGAGGGCGACTACACCTTCGAGTTGGAATGCGGGCCCGAATACCACACCCGGATGGGCCATTTTTCCATGGAACGTGGCGGCTCGGATACAAAAACCGTTCCTATGAAGCGGATTGTCGATATGGCGGCTGAAGGCTGGTGGGGTGGAGATCTTTATGTCCATCGCCGCGTCGAGGATATCCCTTTGCTGATGCGGGCCGAAGATCTTCACGTCGCGCAAGTCGTCACATGGACCGACAAAAAAAACGATCGCCCCGGCAAACGCCAGGGGCAGGAACTTTTGACAAAATTCGATACCAATCGCTACTACCGCATTTTGGCCGGACGCGATGGTAGACCGTCCGGGGGCATCTCGATTTTTCACCTCGAGGCACCGCTGCTCACACTACAGTCCAATCACGGCGCAACGGGTGAATACCCACCAGGTGTCAAACTGGCTGCAGAAGCCCAAGAAAACAAAAACGCCTGGATTGAAGCCGATACGCTCGTTGCCCAGGATTTGCCACTCTGGATAGCACACCAACGGCTGGACTCGGTCCGCCTGGCGAATCATCGCTATACCCGCGAAGGCTACATCGATGAGGAACCGAGCGATCGCCCGCGAGACCGCACGATCTATGCCGATGCGGGTGGTTTAGGCCGCTGGTCCAACTCCATCTACTACAAACTGCTCGAGAGTGGCCTGCGGATCCCGCCCACGGCCGGCAGCGGCTCAGGCGATGGGCCCAACCCGCCAGGCTACAACCGGGTCTATGTCTATTGCGGCAAGGATTTTTCATACCAGCGGTGGTGGGAAGGTTTGCGCGCGGGCCGCGTCGTGGTGACCAATGGCCCCCTGCTGCGACCCCTCGTCGAGGGCCAGAGACCTGGCCACGTCTTTAAAGGCGAGGCGGGCAAGACGCTCCATCTGCAACCGGAGGTCAAACTCGCGACGAAAGACCGGATCGAATACCTCGAGGTCGTCAAAAACGGGGCCGCCAGTGTCGTCCGGCTCGATGATTATGTGGCCCGTAAGGGGCGTCTGCCCACACTTTCATTCGATTCGAGCGGATGGTTTCTCATCCGTGCGGTTACCAATGCGGGAAAAACCTACCGTTTTGCGAGTACCGGGCCCTACTATGTGGAATTTCCCGGAGAGCCGCGGATCAGCCGCACTGCGGTCCAATTCTTTTGCGACTGGGTCGACCAACGGGCGGCGAGTTTGGAAATTAGCGATGCGGAACAATCCGAGGAGGTCCAAACACTGCATCGTGCGGCCCGCGATTTCTGGCACGATCTGCTCGGCCGCGCGACGACCGACTGATCTGAGAATAATCGCCTCAAACCCGCACTCGATGCCCGCCGATAGAGCAACCGGTCCCGAAGCGTTATACTTCCAGGCATCGCGCAGCGAATGGTCGCAAGAGCGGGTTTTCGGTGGGTGCGACCCGATGCAGGCCTATCGCAAAAACTCCCCGAGAGACGACCGGCAGAGACGACCGGCCGGGATCCACTAGCAACGAGACAAACTTGCCGATGAGCAACTGGAAATCACTCTTTCCCTTCACTTCCCGTTGGCGAAACATCGGTGGCCACCGCATGCACTATGTGGATGAGGGGCAGGGAGAGCCGCTCCTTTTGGTCCACGGCAATCCAACGTGGTCCTTTTATTGGCGCAATCTCATCCTCGGACTCCGTGATCATTATCGTGTTCTCGCGGTCGATCATATCGGCTGTGGATTGAGCGACAAACCGCAACAGTATCCCTACCGTCTCAGACAACACACCGACAATCTCATTGCTTTTGTAGAACAGCTTGATCTGAACCGTCTCACGCTGGTGGCCCACGACTGGGGAGGCCCGATTGGGCTCGGCACCGCGCTTGCCCTGAAGGATCGATTTTCCCGTCTGGCACTGCTCAACACCGGCGCTTTCCCGCCCCCCTTTTTTCCCTGGCGGATTCGCATCTGCCGCACGCCCCTGCTCGGCCGAGCGGCGGTGCAGGGGCTCAACCTCTTTGCCCGCGCGGCGATCCATATGGCGGTCGAAGAGAAGGACCGGATGACTCCCGACGTCCGCGCCGGACTTCTGCATCCCTACGACTCTTGGCAGCACCGAAAGGCCATTTACGAATTTGTCCGGGATATTCCCCATTCGCCGCGGCACGACAGCTACGCCGTACTGCAAAATCTCCAACAGCAACTCCCGTCGCTCGCCCACCTGCCGACGGTCCTGCTCTGGGGCATGCGCGACTGGTGCTTTCGAGAGGAATGTCTCGACCTTTTGTACGCGATGCTGCCACATGCTCGGGTCGTTAAGTTTCCAAACGCGGGACATTACGTTGTGGAAGATGCCCACGAACAGATCGTTGCCCAATTGCAGTCGCTCATGAAAGAGCCTCTGGTACCCGAGAGCCGGGAGGAGCGGTCGTGAGCGGGAGACTCACCATCGGTCAATGTGCAACGCTCGCCTGCGTCTGGGAAGTGACCACTCCCAAACCGGGGAATGTCCATCGAGGTGCCGACTTTGAGGATCTCACCTTCGTCGATTTCCTCACCGGTGCCGTGGCGATCGGTCCGGCGATGGAGGCTGCCGAAAAAACGCCGCTCGGCGAGAGCGTCCTTGCCGCCGTCACCGCAACGCAGCACTGGACCGGCACCAACACCAACCTGGGAACGATTTTGCTGATTGCCCCGCTGGCCAAAGTGCCCCGAAATGAATCGTTACCCGAGGGAATCAGACACGTGCTCAAGGATCTCACCGGCGAGGATGCCGACCAGGTCTATCGGGCCATTCGCACCGCAGCGCCCGGCGGGCTCGGGCACGTGGCCGAGATGGATGTGGCCGACGAGCCACCGGACGATCTGATCGCAGCGATGCGCCTTGCGGCCGAGAACGATCTGGTGGCCCGGCAGTATGCCGAAAACTACGAACAACTCTTCGCCTGCGTGCTGCCCTGGCTAAAAGACGGCCTCAACCGCGGCCGGCCGCTCGAGGAGACGATCATCCAGGTACATTTGCGGCTCATGAGCACCTTTCCCGACAGCCTCATCGCAAGAAAATGTGGCGCCCCGGTGGCCCAACAGTCCGCAATGCGGGCCGAGCGCGCACTCAACGCCGGTACTCCTGGCGAGGCGGAATATCTCGAAGCGGTGGCAGATCTCGATTTCTGGCTTCGTAGCGACGGCCACCGCCGCAACCCGGGAACAACGGCAGACATGATTGCGGCCGGTCTGTTCAGCCTGCTGCGAGATGGCATAATCAATAGTCACCGGCGAGGTGCGTTGGACCCCTGAGAGCCGCTTAAGCGCCTCTCTTTTTCTTCCCAAGCACGAAACGGCATTCCAGAGCATTGCATGTCCGAAAAGTATCATCTCAGCATTACCAAGGATTATCTCGTTTTCAGCGCTGCGCACTTTCTCACGTACGATGGAGATATTTGCGAGCGACTGCACGGTCATAATTATCGCGTCACTGCCGAGATTCACGGCCCGCTTGACGAAAATCATTATGTCGTTGATTTCATTGCTGTCCGCGACGCGCTGAAAGAGATTGTGGATGAACTGGACCACCGCATGCTGCTCCCGACCGATCATCCTCTGATTATCGTTACCGCCGATGCAACGAGTGTGGAGGCGGTCTTTCGCGAGCGACGCTGGGTGTTTCCTCGCGAGGATTGTGTTCTCCTGCCGATCAGCAACACCACCACCGAGCGACTCGCGCAGCTGATCGGCAAACGGTTGCTCAAAACACTCGAGCAGAAACTCGGTGTGCGGCCCGATGCACTCAAACTTGCTGTCGATGAAAATCACGGGCAGTGGGGAGTGTGGCACTACAGAGCGACGACAGACTCCCGGAGCGCATAAAAAAAGTCTGCCCCATCAACGACAGGACAGACTTTTCGAGTTTTTGGGAGTAGGGCGATTTAGCGATTCGAAGCCCGCCATCCGCCGTCATGCGACGCACCGACGACTGGTTGTGCTACCGAAACGCGACGCACCCGTGGGCTTGTCACGTCCAGCGCGGCCATCTTATCTTCTCCGAAGTGGTCCGACTCGAGTGTCGGTCGATCGCGATGGTCCAAATCCCGCATCGGTTGAATCTCAACCTCGGGAGTGATCTCAATCTCTACCTCGTTGCTCGCGGCGGGCTTGTTTGTCTCGACCGGCGGGGGTGACAACGTCGGCCGGGCAGTCGGTTGTCCCACGATCGCCTGATTATTTCCCGTAGCACAATTTCCCGTGGCACAATTTCCCGTAACACAGTTTCCCGTAACACAGTTTCCCGTAACACAGCCACCCGTAGCGCAGCTACCGGTGGTACAACTGCCCGTCGGACAACTGCACATATCGCAACCGGTGGTACAGGCAGGAGTACAACTTGTGACCGGCGTGTAGCGGGTCTCACAGACCATACGGTAGGTCGTGTACGGCACGCTTTGGGCCTGCCTTTGGTAAGTGGTACATGGTTTCATACACGTTGTCACACAACCGGTACACGGGTCGCACGACGAAACCGGACGGTATGTCGTGACCGGAACATTGGTGTAGACAGTCCGATAGCAAGTCTGCGGCACATAGCGGCAACACTGCTGTGGTTTGTAACAGGTGGTGCAAGAACCGAGGTCTGCAGATCCGTACGCTGCGGTCATCGCAACTGGTTGATTGATTGCAACCGGCTCATTGCGTGACCAAAAGCGATTCCAGCGCTGCATCAACCGATCGTAGCGCCGAGATGTAGCCCCGGTGAAGAGCGGTTGGTATGCAGGTCGGTATGCGTCAACAACCACCGGGGCACAAGCACCGGTAGCACATGGAGCGCTTGTCGGGTAGTAGGCAGTTACTGCCTGACCGGGGATCGCACATTGGGCGGCACCGGTTGTCGGCCAGATCGCGACGAGCGCGACTGCCAACAGCGAGGCTACCATTAGAATTTGTGTCGTCTTATTCATGATATTTTTTCCACTCCCAAAAATCTCGAACCATTAAACAGGCGGCCGCGAAGTGCCTACCGCCGTTTTAGACCAATAAACCCTACTTTCATTTAGAACTGCGGCTGTAGGACAAGTCAATAAGCTGGCATGAGTTCAATAAAGAAATAGTAAAAGATTACGGATTCACCAGTGCTAGGGGGACTGACGAAAGTACAGTTTGTAGCGATTTTGTTGTTTGGGACACACACTTTTTGGACACGGCGCATCGACCCGGCGGCGAGACGGGAAAACCGCCACCTGCTGCAAACGCCAGCAGAGCCGTCAACGCGAAGTACATCAACGGGCAAAGCACAAAGTGACCCTGTCCGATCAGCGTCTCTGCCGCTCATACTGGTCGTAGAGGTCGGCAAAGACATGGCGAAGATTTCCGTCGTGCGTGCGAAACGCCTGTCGGACATCCTCCGGGGAAATAGCCACCTCAGCGTCGCTTGAGAGAAATTCGACCAGTGCGTGGGCCAGTTCAATGCTTGC
>MPMF02023565.1_pt1 | contig 11028 bp, 9 predicted proteins | sample 1617271 | NCBI WGS metagenome assembly MPMF02 (sample SAMN05944812, study PRJNA350692) | marine metagenome | biome: marine; feature: ODZ; material: water; isolation source: 120 m water sample prefiltered with 30 um filter, filtered on to 0.2 um... | place: Pacific Ocean | collected 2012-04-09... | reverse complement strand
GGCCGGGTCGTCGTTGTTGGCGGAGAGCCCGTCGATCACGGCACGGGCACGTGGCTCGGTGGACTCGTGGTCGACGAGCACCAGTTCCAGGTTCGGGTACTCAGTAGTGGCACCGTCGCCGATCAGTGATCTGACACACTTACGACGAGGCGTCCCGGTGGTACGAGAGTGGCTGGCAGGAACATGTCCTCGAGACGTCGACAAGGGCATCAGACACCACGGTCGGTGTCATCGGGCTTGGTCGCATCGGCTCCAGCGTCATCTTGCGTCTGAACGCAGTTGGTTACCGAGTTGTCGGCTTCGATCCCTATGTTCCTGTGGGGATCGAGAAGGTACTGGGTTGTGCTCGTATGGGCTCGCTGGAGGATCTTCGTAGAGAGGCTGACATCGTGACGTTGCACTGCACACTCACGAAAGAGACGAAGGGGATGATCGATTCAGCATTTCTCGCCGGCATGCGACCTGAGGCCATTCTTGTGAATACCGCGAGGGGAGGCCTGCTCCGTTCACTTGATGACCTGGAGCAGGCGTTGAGATCCGGCCATCTGGCTGCCGCCGGACTAGATGTTCTTCCTGAGGAGCCACCGCCAGAGTGCAGTCTGATCAGGGATTGGCGCCGTCGAGAGCGATGGCTGCGGGGCCGTCTCATCCTGACTCCCCACACGGCGTTCTATTCAGCGGCGTCGTGGTCGGAGATGCGTCGAAGCGCGGCCGAGACGGCCCGACAGGTCCTGGATGGTGGCGTTGCGCGACACGTGGTGAGGCCGACTGCGTCGGAGTGACCTTGTCCGCCGGGCTGGGAAGACGGTGGTCCGTTAGGACCCAGATGACCGACCGACGGACGACTCGTTACCCGTCTTGCCGTGGAGCGACTGGAGCGCGACTGATCTTGGACAGTAGTTTCTTCGAATGGAGGGGGCCCCTCTTCGAATATCTCGGCTCTGGCAGCCCCCCAGATACTGACTTCGCCGGGGGTTCTCGCTTGGCGACGTGACCAGAAGGTCGTGGATGAGGCGGTGGTCAACCTGTCAAGTGCCATCAGGTAATATGGAATAGGAGGAGTTGGATGACAGACGCTACTCCGGTCCTTTCGCTCGTCATTCTCTGCTATCGGTCAGAGGACTTTGCAGCAGAGTTCACAGCGCAAGCACTGGAAATGCTGCAAGGGTACGGCATCGAGGACTTCGAGTTGATTCTTGTCGCCAACTACCTTGAAGGCTCGGAGGACCGCACGCCTGGGATCGTACGCGAACTGGCGACATCAGATCCGAGGATCTGTTGTCTGGCAGAGCCCAAGAAGGGAATGATGGGCTGGGATCTTCGTGCCGGATTGCAGAGTTCGCGTGGCAGATATATCGCGATCATTGACGGGGACGGCCAGGTTCCAATTGATGATGTCGGCAGGCTGTTTGAGCTTATTGTGACGGGCGAATTCGACCTCGTGAAAACCTATCGAACCACCCGTGCAGATGGTTGGAAACGAGTGCTTCTCAGCGCCGCCTACAACGTTATATTCCGTACGCTATTCCCTAGCCTTCGAGCGCGCGATATTAATGCCAAACCGAAGATCCTTAGCAGGGCGGCATACGAGAAGATGGACCTTTCGTCGGACGGCTGGTTCATTGACGCGGAGATCATGATCGAGGCCCTGCACCACTCGATGAAGATCGGAGAGATCCCGACGGAATTCAGACGCTTAGACAGGCGAAGTTCGTTCGTGAGTGTTGGAGCAATATTCGAGTTCCTCACAAATCTCCTTCGCTTCCGGTTCAGAGAGTTATTTCGCTGATCTGTTGATTCACCAAATGGACCAGGCTGTGCAATGAGAATTCTTATTACCGGAGCAAGTGGCGAGATCGGAGCTCCGTTGATCGCTCGTCTGAAGGAACGTCAGCACGAAGTCCACGCAATGTCGCGTCTTGAACGTCCTGAATACAATGGGTCTGTTCGGTGGATTCGAGCTGACATCTGCGATCCGAAAAGTTTGGAGCGTGCCTGTCGATGCGAGCCACAAATCGTAGTCCACATGGCCGCAGCCACGCACAGCGCAAGAACAGAAAACTACTACGATGTCAACGTACAGGGTACGTCGAATCTGATCGATGCCTTGTCTACCGTCACACCCAGTCGGTTCATCTATATGAGTACTCGCGCAATCGGATACCCCGGTGGCGCCTACGCGGAATCCAAGGAAAAGGCCGAACAGGTAGTAAGACGGTCTGGTCTTCAGTGGACTATCCTTCGACCGGCGGAGGTCTACGGAAGTGGCGGAAACGACCCGATCCTCTCGCTCGCGTCTGACCTACGGCGACGACGATTTGTCCCCATCCTTGGCGATGGTTCCTACAAACTCTGTCCTGTTCTCGCTGAGGACGTGGCCGAAGCACTGATACGCGCAGTCGAATTTGTACCAGAATCCAACATGACCTACGTGCTGGCTGGACCCCAGGACTTCACCTACTTGGAACTGGTTCGAGAACTCGAAAGGCTCCAAGGTCTACCACGGCGCACCCAAGTTCGGGTTCCCATCACCGTGGCGAAAACCCTGATCAGCGGGCTCGCCCTGCTTGGAGTTGGGAGGTTCGTACCCGATCAGATCCCGCGGCTGTTATTGGATAAGTCTAACGACAGTTCGGCGGCTAAGCGTGACCTGCAGTTCGAACCGAAATCGCTCAAGTACTCCCTGCCGGTTCTGCTCCGGCGCGATGCCGCTCTCTGAGGAGTTGGCACAGTCGTCTCTGTTCGATCGTCCAGGGCCAGATTGCTGACCGACAGAACTGGACTCCTGCCTGAGGTTTGGTTCGTCGGACTGGGGGGTTTGCACCGTGCAACTGACGTCGGCCGCTTACGTGGGGGTCCTGGCGGATGTCCGACCCAGCCCACGACTGCAGCGTGCTCTTCAGCGACGGTGTCATGGCAGCGGTCCATGCCACCTCGTACCTTGGTATTCGAGTAGCGGTGATCCTCGAGGCGTTCGTGGACGAGATACAACCGACGTCCGTGGTGGCGGTGAGTCCTGAGTTCCTGGATTTCGACGCCTACTGACCCACCGTCGCCGGATTCATGTGGCCTGGGACTCCTTTGAGCCCACTCGGCCCGTCGGTCAGCGCCATACCGGCTCCACCCGGGGGTGTCGGGCCAGGGTGAAGTCGGGGCCGCTGAGCGTCAGGTTCGGACTGTACGCCGGGTCGACGTCCAACTGGTCGCCCCAGCGCTCCCGCATCGCCGCCACCTCGCCCGCCAGGCGCTCGTTGCTGGCCGGGTCGTCGTCGAACCCGCGTGACACCGACTCGTGGTGGTGCAGCACCGCATACGGCGTGAACACCACCCGCAGGCCCGCCGCGCGGGCACGCAGGCACAGGTCGATGTCGTTGTAGGCCACAGCCAGGTGCTCCTCGTCAAGCCCGCCCAGGCGGTCCCAGTTGGCCCGGGTGATGCCCAGACAGGCGCCCGTGACCGCAGCCACCTCGTGGGCCACCGTGAGGCGCCCGAAGTAGCCGGGGTCGTCGCCACGACGGTGCTTGTGGCCGTGGCCCATCAGGCCACCCACGCCCGGGTGCACACCCGCGTGCTGGATGGTGCCGTCGCTGAAGAGGAGAAGTGCCCCCACCACGCCCACCTCGGGGCGTGAGAGCTGCCCGACCATCTCGGCCAGCCAACCGGGGTCGATCGCCTCGGTGTCGTTGTTGAGCAGCACGAGTATCTCACCGGTGGCGGCCTCGGCGGCCCGGTTCACCATGGCGGCGAAGTTGAACGGCCCCGAGAAGGTGACGACCCTGTGGGCCGGGTCGGCGGCCAGCCCGTCGATCACGGCACGGGCACGTGGTTCGGTGGACTCGTGGTCCACCAGGATGATCTCTATCTGCGAGCCCGGGTATTCGGCCACGGCACCATCGCCGATCAGGGACCCGACACACTTCTCCAGCAGTCGCCCCTGGTCGCGTGTCGGAATAAGAACCGACACCCTGGGTGGCGGGTCGGGCAGCGGCCACAGAACCCTTCGGCCCTCCAGTGCCGCCGGCCCCCCGGCGCCGATCCTGGCGCTGTAGAGCACGTGTGGAACGTGGAGCACCTCTGAGGCCGTGAGGCCCTCAGTGGCACGCAGTGCGCGCTCATGGGGTGTTTCTGGGCCCGGTGCCCCGGCGACCACGTCCTGTCGGTAGGCCACCAGACCACCCAGGTAGTCCTGACCCATGAGCAGGTCCGGGTTCCAGCCAGGTTTGCAGTGGGGGAGCGAGAAGCGCCCCCGGGCGTTCACGTGGTCGTTGTCGGTGTAGGCCGCTGCAGCGTCGGGGGAACCTGTTATGGCGTGGGCCACGCAGAACAGGCAGGCCTCGTGCAGCACGTCGCCCACCGGAACCCACGCCACCCAGTCGCCCAACGCCTGGGGCTCCGGGCCCGTGATGCGGATCCGCGGGTCGCTCACGGCTGCGACAGCGGCCGTGAGGTCCTCGGTCAAACCGTCAGCCAGGTCCGCATCGGTTGCGAGGTACACGACCCACTCCGGCCAGAGCTGGCCGGTCACCGACTCCAGGGTCGTCCGCAGCATGTCCGGTTCGGTGTCGGGGCCAACCTCCACGACGAGCGTGAACGAGGGCCGCCCGGTGAGCCCGGTGAGCCCGACTGCCAACTCGGCAATGCGGGCCCGGTCGGCATCCGTGAGCACCACGTGTTCGGCCCGCCAGGTCGAATACCGCACCGGTCGGCCGCTGCCCAGGCGGGCAACCCGGGCCACGAGGCGCCGGCCGAGGCCTGCCAGGTCACCCCCGCGGAGCAGCCGCCAGGCGTTGACGAGGCTGCGGGTTCTCATCCGGGAGAGATCACAACCACCACGTCGCCGCTGCCCACCGAGTCGCCCACGGCCACGTTCACCTCGGCGACCGTGCCGGCCACGTCGGTCACCACGTTGTTTTCCATCTTCATGGCCTCCAGCACACACACCGCGTCGCCCGCGCCGACGGTGTCGCCCACGGCGACCAGCACCTTCACGATCGTCCCCTGCATGGGCACCGCGACCCGCCCGTCGCCGACGCCACCCGATGCGCTGGGCCCGGCACTGGACCGGCGGGGCCGGCCACCCAGGGTTCCGACCTCGGCCGGGTCCGGAACCCACATGGAGATCTCTATGCGACGGCCGTCCACCTCGACGGACATGTCGCGGCGCACCGAGCCGGTCGGCACCTCGGCATCGTCGGCATGCCCCCCGGAAGGATCGGCGCCCACACCGGAGAGGTCCAGGACCTCTTCGACCCACTTGGTGGAGTGCACGGCGGCCACGAAGTCGGGGTGCTCCAGGATCGCCACGTCGGCCGGAGCCGTCGTGGCCACGCCCCTGATGTCCAGCTCGCCCAGGGCCCGCAGCATCCGCCGGATGGCGATGTCACGGTCGGCACCCCACACGATCAGCTTGCCGATCAGGTTGTCGTAGTACTGGCTGACCTCGTCGCCGGCCTCGAAGCCCGTGTCGAAGCGCACCCCGAAGCCGTCGGGGACCTTGAGCGTAGTGATGCGCCCGGGCGACGGCAGGAACGCCCCACCGGCCGGGTCCTCGGCGTTGATGCGCACCTCGATGGCGTGGCCGCGGATCTCCACATCGTCCTGGCCGAACGCCAACGCCTCACCGGCGGCGATGCGCAGCTGCTGCTCCACCAGGTCGATGCCCGTAACCATCTCGGTCACAGGGTGCTCCACCTGGAGGCGGGTGTTCATCTCAAGGTAGAAGAACTCGCCGTCTCCCTCCCCGCCGGCCTCGCCGGGCTCATACAGGAACTCCACCGTGCCGGCGTTGGTGTAGTCACAACCCCTGGCCACCTTCACGGCAGCCTCGCCCATGGCGGCACGCACCGCCTCCGAGAGTCCCGGCGGCGGGGCCTCCTCGATCAGCTTCTGGTGGCGACGCTGGGCCGAACAGTCACGCCCGCCCAGGTACACGGTGTTGCCGTGGCTGTCGGCCAGCACCTGCACCTCGATGTGGCGAGGGGCGCTCAGGTAGCGCTCCATGTAGAGCTCGTCACGCCCGAAGTAGGCGAGGGACTCGCGCCGGGCCGACTCCACGGCGTCGTCGGCACCGTCGGCGTCGGCCACCACCTTCATGCCGCGGCCACCACCCCCGTAGGCGGCCTTGACCGCCACGGGCCAGCCGTGCTCGGCACCGAAGGCCCGCACCTCGTCGGGGTCGGTGAGGAAGTCGGTGGTGCCCGGCACGCTCGCCACACCCACCCGCTCGGCCGCCAGGCGGGCGCTGATCTTGTCGCCCATCACCTCGATGGCCTCAGGTGGCGGCCCGATGAAGGTCACGCCCCGCTCGGTGATCGCCCGGGCGAAGTCGGCGTTCTCAGAAAAGAACCCGTAGCCCGGGTGCACGGCATCGGCACCGGACCGCTCGATGATCTCCAGGATGGTGTCGGTGTTCAGGTAGCTCTCGGCTGCCGTCACGCCACCCAGGGCGTAGGCCTCGTCGGCCAGGCGCACGTGCAGCGCATCACGGTCCACATCGGAGTAGACGGCGACCGTGGCCACCCCCTGCTCCCGGCAGGCCCGGATGATCCGCACCGCGATCTCACCCCGATTGGCGATCAGAACCTTGGAAAACACGACATATGGTTACCCGAATGGCGGCCGGAACGCATCATTTCCCCGATGATTCCCTCAGCGGAGGGGCCAGAGCCGACCCGGGCGGCCCCGAGGCGCCCGGCCAGACCCCTGCCCCCGACTGGGAAACGGCGCTGCGCCAGACCCGCTTCGGGCCCTTCGAGATGGTCGCCACCACCGGATCCACCAACGACGACCTGGTGGCCAGGGCCCCCGGCCCGGACCGCGACGGCCTGGTGCTCGCCAGCGACCACCAGACCGCAGGGCGGGGCCGCCTGGATCGCCGCTGGGATGCACCGACCGGCACCACCCTCACCTTCTCCACCCTGTTGCGACCCGACTGGCTGGGTCCAACCGGCCAGGGCCGACCAGGCGGCACCGGCGTTGACCGCCGGGGGCTCGTCACCTCGGCGCTGGCCGTCTCGGTGGTTGAGGTGCTCATCGCCATGGGTCTCGACGCGGCTCTCAAGTGGCCCAACGACGTGGTCCTGGTCGGCGGGGGAGACGCCACGGGCAAGGTGGCCGGAATCCTGGCCGAACTGGTCACCGGGCAGCGGCCCGCCATCGTGGTGGGCCTGGGCCTGAACGTGGCCTGGCCGCCACCCGACTCCGACATCTCAGACGAACCCGTGCCACCCGGTGCCACCTCACTGGCCCGGGCGGGCCTCCAGGCCCACCGCTGGTGGGTGATGGCCGACGTGCTGGTCGCCTTCGACAGGGAACTGGCGGTCCTGGACATGGCCGACGGCCCCGAACGGCTACGACAGGACCACCTGGCCGTGTCGGCCACCGTCGGCAGCCGGGTCAGGGTGGAGCGGCCCTCCGGCGACCTGGTGGGCGAGGCCGTGGACCTCACCGCTGCCGGGGCACTCGTGGTGGTTCCCGATTCCGGGGATGAAGCAGGCCAACCGGTCGAGGTGCACGCAGGCGACGTGACCCACCTGCGGGTGGTCCCGTAGCAGGAGTTATGGAGACCCTACCGAATCGGTGCCGTCGGGCGCCTACCTGTTTGTCTTACGAAATTCCAGATGGAGCATGGTCTTACTTTTTCTTCCAACGCGTCGATTAGTTGTTATTGACAAGGAGGCAGATAGCGGGTTGGTGGATTGTGTGGCGATCCAACTGATCAGGGTGGATCGGAGGCCAGAAGGGTGAGGGAACTGGATGAACACGGTGAAGGTTCAACACGTGTCCGTTACCGCGACGGGCTACAAGGAACTCGAGGTGTGCCGAGGAGAAAGTTCCGTATGCAGCGGATTTCAACAGTTCACGAAGACGCGACCGGATCGCACTCCTTCTCGCTCCGTGGTCCATGGGTCTCCCTTGCACCTCAGGGCAGTGACTGCGCATGTTCGCACACTCGGTATGATTCCCGCGGTGATCGACGAACCGACTTCCTCGGCCGACGGCGTCAAGGCGGAGATGAGCGCCTACTACGACGGACTGGCCTCGAACTCGGCTGTGGCCCGAAGCCTCGAGAGTGGCGAGGACCCGGAAGCCGTTGCGGCCTCCGAGCCTGCACGTCGCTATTTCCAGATGCGCAAGATGCGCGAGGCCAGGAGACTCGGTGGGTTCCAGTCGGCCCAGCGACTCGTGGAGGTCGGCTGCGCGACCGGTCAGTACACCATCCGACTCTCGACCGAGATGGGATTTCGCATGACCGGGGTCGACATCTCGCCACGGTCAATCGAGATCGCTCGCGAACTGGCGGCCTCACTCTCTCTGGGAGACGAGATCACCTACCTCCAAGGGGATTTTGAGCGACTGGAGTGTCTGGACGATGACAGTCACGACGGACTGGTGTCATTCTCATGCATCCGGTATGTCCCGGACCCGCTTGCTGCGCTTGGCCAGGCGCGACGGGTGGTGAAGCCGGGTGGTCGGGTTGTCGTTGATTTCCCGAACCGCTTCTGCCCCTGGTTCAAGTACCTGAAGACCAGGTTCGGGGTGAACGTGCATTTCGAGGACCGTCATTTCTCGGCGCACGAGGTCCGCGACATGTTCACCGAGGCCGGCCTGGAGTCGGTTCGGTTCAGCAAGTTACTGTTCACGCCCACGATCACGCCCCCGCCACTCCTTCCAGCTTTCAAGCTTCTGGATCTAGTTGGGGAGCGGACACCGGGCCTGAAGGAGACGGCGGCCATCATCATGTGTTCCGGTCAGGTTCCCAGAAATTGAGCGCGGGGGAGGTCACGGCCTCATCGGTCATCTTGACCATCGACGTCCACGATCGGCCGAATCTGCCAGCCGAGTTGGATCACCTGATTGAGGAGTTGGACGGTCTCGGACTCAAGGCGACTGTCTTTGTACCTGCGATCCTGGTCCAGGATGAGGGCGTGCTGGGTGCCGTGCGACGCCTGGTCGCTGAGGGCCACGAGATCGGTTGCCACGGTCTCACCCATGACGCTGAGGACTCGTATGCGCACCTTCCAGAGGCTGATCAGCGGGAACGCCTGACGAGGGCCACCGAGATCCTCCAGACCGCACTGGAATCAGCGATAACGTTGTTTCGAGCCCCGGCGTTTCGTCTCTCGGCGGTAACGCTGACGATTCTGGCTGAGTTGGGTTATGTCGCAGACACGTCTGTGCCGTCGACGCGGTTGAGCCTGTTGAGCTCCGACATGTGGAATGCTGGTTATCTCTGGGCGCCACGCCGCCCCTACCGTCCGTCGCCAAAGAGCGCCTTCCGTCGGGGTTCGGTGGGCATCTGGGAGGTTCCTGTCTCCTGCATTCTTATTCCGTTCACGGTGTCCTTCCTCCAGGTATTCGGCTTGCAGGTGATGAAGGCCTACCTGGGCGCTCTGCGCACAGAGAGCCGGATGACCGGCAAGCCCATCGTCTACATGGCACACCCGGAGGACTTCTTCCCCTCCCGCTTCGTCCGCCCAAAGTGGAAGTTCAAGTTCCGGCAGTTTCTACCGTCCCGGACGCATGGCATGGCCATTCGATACGCGTTCGGGGAACGGGATGAACACAAGATCTACGAACTCAACATGGCCTTTGTCGAGACGATGGCTGATAATGACCACCTTGAGTTCAAGACCCTGGGCGACTTCGTCGCCGGCTTGGATGAGTGTGTCTGATCGTGGCCCGCGCCGCCGGCGACGGCCTGGTGCTGGCCACCGACCACCAGACTGCCGGGCGCGGCCGCCTGGACCGCCGCTGGGACGCCCCCGAGGGAACCAACCTCATCTTCTCCACCCTGCTTCGGCCCGACTGGCTGGACGACCCCCGCCCCGCCCCCGACCGCCGGGGGCTCGTCACCTCGGCTCTGGCCGTGTCGGTTGTGGAGGTGCTCATGGCCATGGGCCTCGATGCCGCCGGCAAGGTGGCCGGCATCCTGGCCGAACTGGTCACCGGCGAGCGGCCAGCCATCGTCATGGGCCTCGGCCTCAACGTGGGCTGGCCCCCACCCGAATCGGCAATTTCGGGCGAACCGGTGCCACTTGGTGCCACCTCGCTGGCAAGGGCCGGCCTGGCGGTCCACCGGTGGTGGGTGCTGGTAGACGTGCTCGTCGCCTTTGACCGGCAGTTGGCCGACCTGGACCGACCCGACGGCCCCGAGCGGTTACGACGGGACCACCTAGCCGTGTCGGCAACCGTGGGACACCGGGTCAGCGTCGAGCGCCCCAGCGGCAACCTGGTCGGCGAGGCCGTGGACCTCAGCGCCGACGGGGCCCTCGTGGTTGAGTCAGACGGGGGCGAACCCGTCGAGGTTCACGCCGGCGACGTCACCCACCTGCGGGCGGCCCCGTAGCAGGAGTTATGGAGACCCTACCGGATCGGCGGTTGGGCAGTTGCCGTCCGGTGCCTACAAGTCTGTCTTGCGAAATCCCAGATGGATCATGGTCTGACTTCTTCTTCCAACGCGTCGATTAGTTGTTATCGACAAGGAGGTGGATAGCGGGTTGGTGGATTGTGTGGCAATTCAACTGATCAGGGTGGATCGGAGGCCAGAACAGTGAGGGAACTGGATGAACACGGTGAAGGTTCAACACGTGTCTGGTACCGCGAGGGGCTACAAGGAACTCGAAGTGCGCCGAGGAGAAAGCTCCGTACGCAGCGGATTTCAGCAGTTCACTAAGACGCGACCGGATCGCGCTCCTTCTCGCTCCGTGGTCCATGGCTCTCCCTTGCACTTCAAGGCAGTGACTGTGCATGTTCGGACACTCGCTATGATCCGCGCGGTGACCGACCAATCGCCTTCCTCAGCCGACGACGTCAAGGCGGAGATGAGCGCCTACTACGACGGACTGGCCTCGAACTCGGCTGTGGCCCGAAGCCTCGAGAGTGGCGAGGCCCAGGAAGCCATTGCGGCCTCCGAACCTGCACGCCGCTATTTCCAGATGCGCAAGATGCGCGAGGCCAGGAGACTCGGTGGGTTCCAGTCGGCCCAGCGACTCGTGGAGGTTGGCTGCGCGACCGGTCAGTACACCG
>MPMF02046874.1_pt1 | contig 11038 bp, 14 predicted proteins | sample 1617271 | NCBI WGS metagenome assembly MPMF02 (sample SAMN05944812, study PRJNA350692) | marine metagenome | biome: marine; feature: ODZ; material: water; isolation source: 120 m water sample prefiltered with 30 um filter, filtered on to 0.2 um... | place: Pacific Ocean | collected 2012-04-09... | reverse complement strand
CACTTAAAACACAATTCCCTGCTAAGTTTGCTAATCTCTAAAGGGGGGATTGTCGTATAGGTTGACGGTAATTCTTTTTTTGAGTATAATACATAATATAGATATAATCCAATTATGAGTGAGTATAAGAAGACCGCATTGGTTTTGGGTGCGGGTGGCTTTATAGGAAGCCATATGGTTACGCGCCTTCGTGAAGAGGGATACTGGGTACGTGGTGTAGACCTTAAGTATCCAGAATTTTCTTCTACTAAAGCACATGAATTCATTCGAGGAGACTTGAGGGATATAAGTATTGTTCGTAGAGTAATTCGTTTTACTGGGTATCTTGGAAACTTCTATGAGCAAATTGCTGAGAAGTTTGCAATGCCTTTTGATGAGATCTACCAGTTCGCTGCTGATATGGGTGGAGCAGGATTTGTATTTACTGGTGAGAATGATGCAGATATTATGCACAATTCCTGTAGCATTAATCTCAATGTTCTTGATGAGCAACGTGAATTTAATAAATCTGTAGGTAATAGAACTAAAATATTTTACTCTGGATCAGCATGTATGTACCCAGAGCATAACCAATTAGACCCCGATAATCCTGATTGCCGTGAAGATTCCGCATACCCAGCTGCACCAGATTCCGAATATGGATGGGAGAAACTTTTTTCAGAGAGACTGTACCTGGCTTACAATCGTAACCATGGTATTCCTGTTAGGATTGCCCGTTATCACAATATCTTTGGGGTTGAAGGAACCTGGGACGGTGGAAGAGAAAAAGCACCAGCTGCAATCTGCCGCAAGGTTGCTCAACTCCCACCGGAAGGAGGAATTATCGATGTGTGGGGTGACGGTTTCCAGACTCGTTCCTTCTTGTATGTTGATGAATGCATCGAAGCAACTAGAAGATTAATGGATTCGGATTTTATGGGACCAGTTAATATTGGTTCTGAAGAAATGGTAACCATTAATCAATTAGTAGATACTGCTGCAAGAGTTTCTGGAAAGAAAGTTGAAAAGAATCATATTTATGGACCTCTTGGAGTACGTGGACGTAATTCTAACAATGATTTGATTCGTGATAAACTTGGATGGGATTATACTCAGACGCTTGAGGAAGGAATTGGTAAGACATATAATTGGATAGTGGAGCAAATTGATGCCGAGACATAAATTTAATTTAGTTGGCGATACATTTAATTACTCAGATGCACCACGATGTTCTGTTTGGAGTAAGGAATCAAAGCATACTAAATGGGTTGATGAAGGCGGCGATGGTACTTTCTATATTGATAATGCTATTGGGGTTGCATTTAATGATGATGTAAAGGATTCAAAGTATGCTTGGATTCTTGAGTCAGCAGCTATTCTTCCACAAGTAACTGATTGGATAAAGCAGAATGTAGATAAAGTAGAGGAAGAGTTTGAACTTATCTTCACTCATAATCAGGATCTTATTAATATTAATCCTGATAAATTTAAGTGGGTTCCTGCTCAGGGTACTTGGATTAAAGAACCTAAGGTTTGTGATAAGACTAAGATGATTTCAATGATCGCATCTAATAAAAATATGTGTGATGGTCATAAGAATCGTTTAGAATGGGTTGATAGATTTAGGGATCAAGTTGATTTCTTTGGTAGGGGATTTGATACTGAGATTACTCTTAAAGAAGAGGGTCTTTGTGATTACATGTTCTCTATTGCTATTGAGAATGCATCTTATGAGACTTATTTTACAGAAAAACTTTTAGATTGTTTTGCTACTGGTACTATTCCAGTTTATTATGGTGCTCCTAATATTGGAGATTACTTTAATAAGGATGGTATTATAGATTTGAGTGAAGAGTTTGATGTTTCTGATGAAATATACTATAATAAGATGGATGCTATTAAAGATAACTTGGAACGCACCAAGAAAATGGAAGTTTTAGAAGATTTTATTTGGGAGAATTATTTTAATGACTAAGGAACTGTTTGATAAGGGAATAAAAGAGGGAAAGATAGTTGCTTATTATCTTTTTAAGGATCTTGGAGTTGGTACTGGATGTAAGTATTTTATAGAGACAGGAACTCATATTGGAAATGGGGTTCAGTATGCTTTAGATGCAGGATTTGAACAAGTTTTTAGTTGTGAATTCATGCAGGATCGTTATAAAGAATGCATGGATAGGTTTGTTGATAATGATAATGTAAGTTTGTGGTTAGGAACTTCTGTAGATTGTATTCCTGAAATGTTGAAGCAGGTAGATGAGAAAGCTTGTTTCTGGTTGGATGCTCATGCTGAGGGTGGTGGAGTTCCTACATTTGAGGAACTTGATATAATCAAAGGGAGTGGAATTAAGAATCATACAATTCTTATTGATGATATTCCAGTTTATTTTGCTGGAAAAGAAAAGAAATTAGAAGAAAAAATTCGTTCTATTAATGAAGATTATGTAATTGAATATCATAAGTCTATTAATGATGTGCAAGATTATATTTTGGCTGCTTATATTAAATGAAGCAGTGTATAATTAAACAGCCATCGGGCATTGGTGATATTTTCTTCTTACAAAAAATAGCACATGTTTATCGTGAGAAGGGATATGAGATTATATGGCCTGTTAGAGATGATATATTTTGGATATCTGAATATATTGATGGGGTAAGTTGGTATAAAGTAAGTGATGACTATCCACATAAAGAGTTATACCAATATGCCGGATTTGTTGAAACTGATGAGGTTGTTTTTATTGATTGTTTAGATGCTGATAGGACACATTCTGATGGTCGTATTATGTCTTCAAAATATTCTATTGCCGGACTAGATTACTCAGATTGGGATAAGTATTTTAAGTTTAATCGTAAGAGAGATAAAGAAGATGCTTTATATTATGATGTTTTAAAGTTAAAAGATGATAGTGTTTATGCATATATTAATGACTTATTTCATACTGATGTTAGAAAGAGTGATTTAATTGGAGATGTATGCTATGATATGGAGATAGTCAGAAATCAAGTGATTGATGGGTATACTGTGTTTGATTGGTGTAAAGTTCTTGAAAATGCATCAAAGATTCATATGGTTGGAACTTCAATTTCTTATATTATCGATGTCCTTGACTTAAAGATAACAGATCCTGATGATTATGTTTATCATACACGCAGTGAATTTATTTTTAATGAAGTGAATTATCTATTTAAAAAACCAATGAGAATGATATGGAAGTAATTACTTATGGAGAAGAGGTGTATCCTCATTTTCAAGCAGCTGGAAATGCTTCTCAATTTGCTATTCCTTTTGCGAAGCATTTATGTAAAGGTGAGGGATTGGATATTGGTTGCAATAGAAAGGAATGGGCTTTTCCTGGAGCACAACCTATTGATTTGTTATTTGATGATGAATGGGAGGCATATAATCTTCCTGATAAAAAATATGACTACATATTTTCAAGTCATTGTCTAGAGCATCTTTCAAATTGGGTAGATGCTTTAGATAATTGGAAGAGTCATTTGAGAGCAGGGGGAGTTTTATTTTTATACCTTCCTCATTATGACCAAAAGTATTGGAGACCCTGGAATAACAGAAAACATATCCATGCTTTTGTTCCTGAAGTTATTGTTGATTATCTAAAAGATAGAAACTTTAATAATATTTTTTGTAGTGAAAGAGACTTAAATCATTCCTTTATAGTAGTTGGAGAAAAGGCGTAATGGGATTATTAAATCAGGCAATAGACATTAAAAATGTTGTTGATTTTTATGAGGTTAAAAACTTTGTAGAAACTGGAACAGGAATTGGAGAGGTAGTTCAGTCTGTATGTGAGGTTGATTCTACTTTAAATATTCATACTGTTGAAATTCTTAAAGAGATTTATGATAAAAATCTCATCAGTTTTTCATATTTAAAAAATGTAACTTGGCATCTGGGTCAGTCTTCTGATATTCTTCCAACCATTATTCCTATTCTTAAGGGTAATACCTTGTTTTGGATGGATGCACATTTTCCTGGTGCTGATTTTGGATTAGCATCTTATGGAGATGAGAAAGATTTGAAGAAAAGACTTCCTCTTCAATCAGAATTGGAGATAATTGTTAATAGTAAAGAGGTATCTAATGATGTATTTGTAATTGATGACCTTCGCATCTATGAGGATGGTCCTTTTGAAGAAGGGAACTGGTCAGATAGGAAAAAGTATGGTGGTGATGGTATAGAGTTTATTGAAGAGATGTTTGATGATACTCACTATGTTGTTAAGTCTTATAATAAACAGGGATTTGTTATACTACTTCCTGTAAGTAGAAATATTGAAAATGAAGCAGGAAATCTTCTTGTTGGTGAACTTTCATGAAAGCAGCAATTCTTGAAAAGATAGATGCACCATTAGCAGTCAGAGATGTAGAACTTACTGCTTTAAAATTTGGACAGGTACTTGTAAAGGTTCTTGTAAGTGGTCTGTGTGGTGCTCAACTGCATGAGATTAAGGGATATAAAGGTAATGCTAAATTTCTTCCTCATCTTATGGGGCATGAGGGGTGTGGTATTGTAGAGGATATTGGTTTAGGTGTTAGTACAGTTAAGGTTGGTGATAAGGTTGTAATGCATTGGCGGCCTGGGTCTGGGGTTGAATCTCCATTCCCCAATTATGTGTTAGATGGAAAGACTATTTCTAGTGGTAAAGTTACTACCCTAAGTGAGTACTCTATTGTATCTGAAAATAGAGTAACTGTAATACCTAATGACACTTCTAGTGTACTTGCAGCAATGTTGGGGTGTTCTTTGACTACTGCTTTGGGTATCATTGATAATGAGTGTGAACTTAAGTTTGGTGAGTCAGTTGCTGTTATTGGTTGTGGTGGAGTAGGACTTAATCTTATTCAAGCAGCATCAATGAAGAGTGCTACTCCTATATTTGGTGTTGATATTAATCAGACCATGAGAGATTTGAGTATAGATATGGGTGCAGATGGATTTACTAATAATCTTAAAGTTATACCAATAGAATTGGATGTAATAGTTGATACTACAGGAAATCCTAATGTAATTGCTGATGCATATACTAAACTTGCTCCAAGTGGTAGGTTAATTTTAGTAGGACAACCAGCACCTGGAAAGAGTATTGAACTTCTTAATGCTGTATCGATGTTTGATGGTACAGGTAAATCTATTAGAGCAACACAAGGAGGAATGACTGACCCTACAGCAGACATTCCAAGATATATTGGACTAGCTAATAAGGGAGTATTGGATTATGAATCACTTCATACTGATACTTTTACTTTGGATGAAGTTAATGAAGCATTTGACTTGCTTAAGACAGGTAATGCTGGTAGAATCATGATTAAGATAGGAGAGAATTGATGAGAGGTATAGAGTGGACTCCTGATGGTCTTCGTGCATTTGTTGATAAGATGGCGGAGCACCATGATGCTGGAAGATTACCTTTTGCACTTCATTTACCTGGTGGAAATGAAGAACAGTTACTTGAAGTATTTGCTAATATTAATGAGGGAGATTATGTTCTTTCCACTCATAGGAATTGGTATCATGCTCTCCTTCATGGACTTCCCCCTGAAGAAGTAGAACAAAAGATTTTAGATGCAAGAAGTATGTTCATGTTTGATCGTGAACGTAACTTCTATACTTCTGCTATTATTGGTGGTCCTGTTGCTGTTGCTGTGGGTGTAGCATGGGCATTAAAGCGTAAGGGGTCTGACCAGAAGGTATGGTGCTTTCTAGGCGATGGTACAGAGGATACAGGACACTTTGCAGAGGCAGTTCGTTATGTGCAAGGATTTGACCTTCCATGTACCTTTGTGATTGAAGATGATTCTATGGCTGTTGATGCACCTAAGGAGCGTCGTTGGGGAACTGATAAGGATTGTTGTTGGCCAGATTGTGTAGTTAGATATCATTATACTAAAACTTGGCCACATATCCGCACAGGTAACTTTGCTGACTTGAAGGTAATGAAGTCAACGATGAAGACTGATGAGGAGTACTTCCCACTTCTTCCTAAGAGAGAATACCCTAAACCTATAGATTATACTCCTTTGGGTATGAAGTTTAAGGATGCAGTTACTCAAGGTATGACTGAACTTGGCGATGAAGGTGCTATCTTTATTGGTTATAGTCTTCTTCCAGGTGATGCTATGGGAACTCTTAAGGATGTTCCTGATGACCAGAAGATTGAGACACCAGTAGCAGAGAATCTAATGGTAGGTCTTGCTATTGGTATGTCCTTTGAAGGATTCAAACCAGTTGTATATTTTGAGAGACATGATTTTATGTTAGTAGCAGCAGATGCTATTGGTAATCATGTAGATAAGATTGAAAGGATTTCACATGGTGAGTTTAAGTGTCCTGTAGTATTCAAGACTGTGGTAGATGATGGCGGGTTATTCTATTCAGGACCTACTCATTCTCAGAACTTTACTAATGTCTTTAGGGAGTTAGTAGAATTCCCTGTTCTTTATCCAGAGAGTCCTGAAGCAGCTTTGGATATGTATCGGTATGCTAAGGATAGCAATGGCCCAGTAATGATTGTTGAGAGTAAGAAGTTTCACTAATGAAGACTTATATTTCAGTTGGGATTGGGGATATGATATTCCTCGATTCACTTTTAACAAAAGAAGAAAAGGAAAGCATCAGTGAGATTTATTGGGCATGTAGATTTGGGTATGTTACAAAAGATTTGTTGGAGAATAATCCATCTTATCCAAATTTAACTAACCAATATATTATTGATGATGAAGTGGGAAAAGCAGAGATGATAAATTTAGATCCCATTGCAATTGATTTTTGGCATTTTAGACCAGACTTTCAAAGAAATTTTGAAGTTGGTTTAAGGTTATTTGGTATTATGGATGATTGGAATAAGCAGAATCTTCAAACTATAGATGCTGTTAGTATGTTTCTTGATGAGAAAAGAACCTTTCAGGAATCTTCCTTTGTTAATCTTGGTGATAAACCAGATGAAGACTATATTGTTTTCCATTATCCTACTTCCACTAGACCCAGACAAGATATTGCACAGATAACTGATGATGATATTAAATTTGTAAACAATCTTTCTAAAGAAACTGGATGTGAAGTAAAGGTTATTGCTGACCATGATGTTGATTTGGCGATTGATAATCAGTCTTCATATATAAATTCAAAGATTACTGTGGTTAGAGACTTGGTTGCAAATTGTAAATATTATGCTGGGTGTGATTCATTCTGTAGTATTCTAGCAGCGAAGATATTACCAAAGGAAAATCTTTTTATTAAGACTTCTCCTAATTTTACTGGATGGAATAGTTGGTTGTATCGTGCATTCCTTCCACATTCACCTGAAGAAGTACGTCAATTTTATAAACCTTATATTGGAAGATGAAAAAGATATTAGTTATTGGTGATAGCTCTAGAGATGTCTTTGTGTATTGTGATGCATTAAGATTATGTCCTGATGTTCCAGTTCCTGTATTGAATATAAAGAATCAAACAGAGAATCCTGGAATGGCAATGAATGTTCATAGAAACATTAAGAATTTGTGGGAACAATGTGATATAGTAACTAATGATAACTGGTTTGACATAACAAAAACTAGATATGTTCATAGTGTTAGTAATCACACATTCTTTCGGGTAGATACTACACAGTCAATTTCACGTATTGATATGTCTTCTATTGATTATGAATATGATATTATTGTAATCTCTGATTATGATAAAGGATTTTTACATACTGATGATATTATGGAGATATGTCGTAATCATCCTAATGTTTTTGTAGACACTAAGAAGATTCTTGGTAGTTGGGTAAGGGATGCTGCTTACATTAAGATTAATGACTATGAGTATCAGAATTCTAAGCCTACTTTAGAATCGGAGTGGGAAAATAAAATCATTCATACTATGGGTGCTGATGGTTGTGAATATATGGGAGTACAGTACATAGTAAATAGGGTAGATGTTAAGGATGTTTCAGGAGCAGGTGACTCATTTATGTCAGGATTAGTAGCAAAATATTGTATGACTAATGATATAGAGGAATCAATTAAGTTTGCTAATCAATGTGCATCAGAAGTAGTGAAACATAGAGGAGTGACAGTAATTTAATATGATTATTCTTACAGGTCATAAAGGATTTATTGGTCAAGCATTTTGTAACAGTCTTGATTTGGAAAATGTTTATAGAGTAGAATTTGATGGTGCTTTTCCTTTTCTTGAAGAATATACTGATTGGGATAAGGTAGAACTTATTATTCATCAAGGTGCAATTTCTAGTACAATTGAGACTGATATTAATAAGATTCATAAGTATAATGTTGATTTTACTATTCAACTATTTGAAAAGGCAATCGAACATCAGATTCCAGTGAAGTATGCATCATCTGCATCTGTGTATGGTAGTAGTAGAGGAGATATTAATCCATTAAACTATTATGCTATTAGTAAATTGCAAGTGGATTATTGGGTTCAGGATAATATTGATAGGTTTTCTCATATTCAAGGGTTTAGATACTTTAATGTCTATGGAGATGGTGAAGAGCACAAGGGAGATCAAGCAAGTCCTGTAAGTAAGTTTACAAAACAGATTAAAGATACTGGGAAGTTAAAACTTTTTATGGGGTCTGATAAATTTTATAGAGATTTTATTTGTGTAGGTGATATAGTAGACATTGTTTTAAATAATGATAGACCTTCTGGGATATATGATTTAGGTACAAGTAATCCTGTTAGCTTTGAGCATGTTGCAGAATGCGTTGCTATGAAGTATAATGGTGAGATAGAATATATTCCTTTTCCAGAACATTTAAAAGGTAAGTATCAAGATTATACTCGTGCTTCTAGAGTATGGGGAAGTCATTCATTTATTACTGTTGAGGATTATTTGAAATGAAAACCATTTGGACTAATGGATGTTTTGATATAATGCATCCAGGACATATGGAGTTATTCAAAGCATCTAAATCCTTAGGTGATAGGTTAATTGTTGGTGTTGATACTGATGATAAGGTGGCACTTGATAAGGGTGCTGATAGACCTATTAATGATGTGTGTCATAGGGTTGCTATGCTACAAGCAATTAAGTATATTGATATAATACTTACCTTCGGAAGTCGTCAAGAGTTAGAACAGATGATTGAATTTTATAATCCAGATGTTCTTGTCGTTGGTGGTGATTGGAGAGATGGTGATGTAGTGGGGCGGAAGTATGCCAAAGAGGTCCGCTTCTTCAATAGAGTAGGTGGTTATTCTACCAGTAAAATTATTTCAAAAATAAATGCAGTATGTAATTGACATTGACGGAACAATTTGTGATTGGGAAGCAGGGAGAGATTATACTCTTGCTAATCCATTTGAGGAAAGGATTGCTGATATTAATGACCTTTATGATAAGGGACATACTGTAATCTATTTTACTGCTAGAGGAATGGGTAGGTTTGCTGGTAATGTAGATAAGGCAGTTGAGGCATTCTATGCTATTACAGAAAATCAACTAGATAGATGGGGATGTAAGTATCATAAATTGATTCTTGGTAAGCCTTCTGGCGACTATTATATAGATGATAAGGGGATTAGTGCTAATGAGTTCTTTGTCGATGTCCACTAAATTTGTTCCTAAAGGTTGGGGATATGAAAGATGGATTGCAAATAAGGAAGAGTATTGTGGTAAGCTCTTATTTTTCTCTAAGGATAAGTGTTGTTCTTGGCATTATCATAAGTTAAAAGATGAGACTTTTTATATTCATAAAGGTCTGATTGAACTTTCCTATGGGTGGGAGGATGATATTAATCTTTCAGATGTAATTATTCTTAAGGAAGGTGATACTTTTCATATTCCACCAGGATTGAAACATCAGATGTATGCATTTAAGGATACTGAATTGTTTGAATTTTCAACTCAGCATTTTGATGAAGATAGTTATAGGATTATTAAAGGAGATTGATCATGATTGGTATGAATGCATTAGGGCAGAATGGTAGACTGGGAAATCAAATGTTTCAGTTTGCTTCTTTAGTGGGAATTGCAAAGAATATGGGATATGAATACTGTATTCCAGACCATTCTAAGGCATTTTGGTTTGATAAGATAGATGGTGATGAGATTATAACTGTCAATCATCAACTACAACATCTTTTTGAGATGAAGGATGTTAAACTGGGAGAAGTTGAGAATGGAAATGATATAAAGTTGGAGCAAGCAGAGTTTTGTGAAGAACTTTTTAATGAATGCCCAGATAACTCTACTCTCTATGGATATTTTGAGTCATATCATTACTTTGAGAATGCAGAGGAAGAAGTTAGAAGACTTTTTACATTTGACCAGTTGGCAAGTATGTCTGCTAGGGCTTTTCATTTAGGAACAGACAATCCTGTTGCTCTTAATGTGAGAAGAGGGAAGGATTTTATAAGGGTTCAGGACTTTCATCCTCCTTGTTCTGAGACATATTATAAGGAGGCAATAGAAAGGGTAGGAAAGGACCGTCAGTATGTGGTTATTTCTGACGATTATGAATGGTGTAAGGAAATATTTAAGGGTGATAATTATATCTTTAGTGAGGAAGTTCCTGCGGGTATGTATAAGGGACACTATGATATGGCAGTAGGAGCATCATGTGATGATTTTATTATTTCTAATAGCACCTTCTCTTGGTGGATGGCTTATCTTGGGAAGAGTGAAACTAAGAAAGTTTACGCGCCAGACCCTTGGTTCGGTCCTCGCTTATCTCATATAGACACTGAAGGATATTATCCAGATTGGATTGAAAAAGTTGAAAGGGAGATTGTGAGGGTATGACTTGGATGGATTTAACATTCCTTATTCCTACAAGGATTGAGACAGAGGATAGGTTGAGAAATATTATCTCTTCTGTTTCTTATTTGCTACATCATGTTCCAGCAAAGGTTATTGTAAAGGAAGTATCTAATAAACCAACTTTTCAGTTTAGAGCAATTCCAGAGATTAGAAAGTATGCTGATACATCTAATTTAACTTATCTGTATGAGGAATCTAATGAACCTCTTTTCTGTAAGAGTAAGGTTCTGAATGATTTGATTGTTGCAGCAGACACAAAAGTT
>MPMF02185841.1_pt1 | contig 11039 bp, 8 predicted proteins | sample 1617271 | NCBI WGS metagenome assembly MPMF02 (sample SAMN05944812, study PRJNA350692) | marine metagenome | biome: marine; feature: ODZ; material: water; isolation source: 120 m water sample prefiltered with 30 um filter, filtered on to 0.2 um... | place: Pacific Ocean | collected 2012-04-09... | reverse complement strand
CCTTTCCGCCCAACGCAAATTGCCGACTCGAGCTCGATGTGCCTGCCGATGGCGATGCACACGACATGAAAATCGCCCGCGATTCGAATAGTGATGGCAGATGGCGAATTTCAATTCCGGCACAGGACACCCCGGTCGCTGAAATCACCCTAGACGAAGACGGGATATTTTTTAGCTGGGGCCCCGCCTGCCCCCCACAGGTTGCCACTCTGCTTCACAATTGCAGGCTGAGCGTCCGATCGGGCAAGCACAAAAAGACAATGCAGATGAGGCTCATCGCTGCGGCACCCGATGTTCGCCTCTTCAGTCGGAGACACACCGGCGAGTATGAGATGTCGATCCCGCACGCACCCGACAAAATAGTCTGGCTGACCGAACCGATCACTCCAGAAGGGGCTCCTTTTCACGCTCCGACCGTAGGGAGGCCAACCACCGGGGGCGCCATTCCGCTGACGGAGACCTACACCTGGATCCCTGAAAATGACACCGGCATGATCAGGGCACGCTTCCGTTGGGCATGGAAAGATTTGCCGGGTTTGAAAAACGGGACCCGAAATATTCAACTAACACTCACCAAAGATTATGAGATCGGTAAAAAGCCAAAAAACGGCAAGCGGAAATGGCGGCCTCTCACTACAGATAGTATTAAAAGCGATTTCCAAGAGCGGGTAGACATCTACCAGAAAATAAAAAACAAACTCCGTGGAAAGCGACCAACTCAAAGGCAATTTGAAAAGCGCGACCAACTGTGGTTAGAGGGGAACGCGCTTTACGACTTGTATAACTTCTATCAAGCACTTCAACATCACAAAATGCGGCTCGAACTACGCACACCCTCCGCACCGGAGGAGTCTCCGCTACTCCAATTTCCATTCAATCCGCATCAAATCAATCCTCCGATCGAAGAGGGAAAACCTATACCACCTCCAATAACGCCACCCAGTGGGCGAGACGAGGAAGAAGACGCCGAAGAGTTGTGGATTATTCCTCCAAGAGGCGATAAAAGTCCCTTTGGTAATCGTCCGGATCGAAATTAGAAACTACTTGATGCCGGCCCGACTTGTGCACTCTATCTATGATCTAGACGGGCTATGATCTAGACGGGCTATGATCTAGACGGGCTATGATCTAGATGGGCAAGTTCAAGCTAGAATCAAAACTCGCCTCGCCCGAGACTAAATCTCCTGTCCTCGGGGCTGAGAACGTTCTCCCCCCCGCTCCAACAAATCCGAGCCTTTGCACTTCCAATCAAGCGATATCTTTGAGCTCTTTCGGAATTCTGTAATCGGTGGCCCCCCTCCGGCCAGGCTGCCAGGAGAGACGTGGAGCCGCTCACCCGATTGACGCTCGAGCCGGTAATCGTTAGCATGCCCTGTCCGTCACGCACCGGGCCCGTGACACCGATTGTTCCTATTTACCTGGCCCTTTTACTGCCTTACTCAACGCCGGAAAGATATCGCCCGCTGGGCGATCCAGATTGTCCGGTGTGCCGAAGGTGAGGAGAAGATATCTATGGCCGATGTATTGGTCAAACAGTTGGTTGAAGCGGGGGTCCATTTTGGACACCGGGCGAGCCGTTGGAACCCCAAGATGGGGCCCTATATCTATGGTCGCCAGAAGTTGATCCACATCATTGATGTGCGTGAAACCATTCGCGGTCTACTCCGTGCTCGCAAATATTTCAAACAGGTGGCAGCAGCCGGTAGCCTAATACTTTTTGTAGGCACCAAACGGCAAGCGAGCAACACGGTTGAACGTGAAGCAGAACGGTGTGGAATGCCTTTCGTTTCGCAACGCTGGCTCGGAGGCACCTTAACGAACTTTCGCACCATTCGGAGTCGGCTCAGTCGCCTCGAGCAACTCGAGGAAATTTTAGGTGGAGAGCAGATTTCCACCTATTCGAAAAAGATGCAGTCTGCGCTGACACGTGAAAACCGGAAGATGTATCAAAACCTTAATGGCATCCGGCACATGAACCGTTTGCCCGAGTGTCTCCTGACAATCGACCCGAATAAAGAACGCAATTCAATTCGTGAGGCCACGAAACTTGGTATCACGACTGTTTCGCTAATCGATACCGACTGCGATCCAGATCTGGTGGATCTGCCAATTCCTGGCAATGATGACAGCATTCGCAGTATTGAATTGATTACCCGGATCCTGGCCGATGCCATTCTTGAGGGGAAGGCTGAAGCGGCTGTTGAACAGCAAGCGGCAGTCGAAGGCGGTGCGCCAGAACCGGCAGCTGCCAATGACGATGCTGCACCACCGGCTTGATTTTCAGGGCAAGCATCAACATAGGGAACAAGTCACTGGCCGAATGAATCAGGAAGCCCTCTCGGGCACTATACACAGAATCCATACTCATTTTTTTGTGAGGAGCAAGTAGTTTCATGGCTGAGATCACCGCAGCAACCGTCAAAGCGCTACGTGAACGCACCGGACTGCCGATGATGGATTGCAAAAAGGCGCTGGTGGAAACCGATGGTGACCCAGAAGCTGCCGTAGATGCCTTGCGGAAAAAGGGCATTAAAACGCAGGAAACCAAAATGGGCACCCGCGATACCTCCACGGGCCGAATGGGAGTCTACGCCGACTTTGAAGGTGGCATGTCAGCGATGGTAGAACTGCAGTGCGAGTCCGCACCTGTAGCAAGTCACGAAGAATTTATCTCTCTGGCCAATGATCTGGCAAAACAATTGGCAACTGGTCCGGGAGCGGCAACTCCGGAAGAACTCCTAGAACAAGCGTCGCCAAGCAACAGTGGTACGCTGCGGGAACAGAAAGATGATTTGTACAACCGCATTAGAGAAGTTTTTAACTTGAGTCGCATTCTTCGAATTGACGGTTCCTGCGGAAGCTACGCACACCATGCAGGTGTCACCAAGGGAGTATTGCTCGAAGTCACAGGCGGTAATGCGGAAGCCGCCAAGGACATCTGCATGCATATCGCCGCCATGAATCCCACGGCCGTTTGTAAAGACGATCTTGATCCCGAACTTGTCGCCAGAGAGAGAGAGATTCTCGTCGAGGCTGCTAGGGGAGAAGGCAAACCGGAACAAATTATTGACAAAATGGTCGACGGGCGCATGCGTCAGTTTTACGCGCAACAGGTTCTGGAAGAGCAGCCCTTTGTTAAGGATGACAAGCAAACGGTCGGCAAATATGCAGAAGCTGCTGAAATGAAGTTAGTACGTTTTGTTACTTGGGAGCTGGGCAAAGAGTAACCATACTGCCTCAAAGTTCACGATTGTCTAGAGCCTCACAGCGGCACGTGCGAGGGAGCGTAACATATCAAAAATGGAAAAGCCAACATCTGAAAAACGCATGGAATATTCGCGGGTCATCTTGAAACTTTCCGGGGAAAGTTTTTGCCAGGATGGTGAACGTGGCATCAGCATGGAGGCTGTAACGCATATTGCGAAACAGACCTATCAAGCGGCCCAGCAGGGCGTGCAGATTGCTATTGTTATCGGCGGAGGAAACATTCTTCGGGGTGCGCAGTTCACGGCTGGCAACACCACCATTCAGGAAGCAACCGCGCATTATATGGGCATGCTGGCAACCGTGATCAACGGGTTGGCGCTGCAAGATGCGCTGGAATCGCTAGGCTGCGAGACACGGTTGTTGACCGCCGTCCGTATGGATGGAGTCGCCGAACCGTACATTCGCCGTCGGGCACGACGACACCTGGAAAAAGGGCGCGTCATCATTCTTGCGGCGGGTACCGGTAGCCCATTTGTCACAACAGATACTGCAGCAGCCCAACGGGCTTTGGAACTCGGAGCTGACGCGCTGTTGAAAGCAACGCGGGTTGATGGCATTTACAGTGACGACCCGGAAAAAAATCCTCATGCTGTTTTTTATCGGGAGCTCAGTTATGAGATGGTCCGCAATCAGAATTTGCGAGTTATGGACCCGACTGCAATTGCCCAATGCATGGAACATGGTATGCCCATCGTCGTGTTCAACTACAACAAAGAAGGGTTTATTGAACGCGCGGTTCGCGGAGAGCTAGTCGGCACCCTCGTCAGTAGTGATGTGATCGTACACCAGTGAATCTAGGCGATAACGCAACGACAATATAATGCAATGAACGGCATCGACTGCATCGATTCCGGCTATTTGAAAATTTTTGTAGCTCGTTTTTCTTCCGAGAGTTTTCCCATGAGTGCCGACGACATCCTGCTCGATGTAGAAGAACGGATGGAAAAGACGGTCGAACGACTAAAACAGAGTTTGGCAGGTATTCGGACCGGTCGCGCAAATCCGGGGTTGGTTGATTCGCTGCGAGTCGAGGCATACGGGTCGCAGACTCCATTGAAGCAACTGGCGAATGTTGGCGCCCCCGAACCCACGCAGATTGTGATCCGGCCTTTTGACCCGACAACGATCAAGGATATCGAAAAGGCTATTCTGGCCGCCGACTTGGGCTTTAACCCCCAAAGTGATGGCCGCCTGATACGCATCAACATTCCCGCACTCTCTGGTGAAGTGCGGCGGAAAATGGTCGGCCGTATTAAGGAACTTGCCGAAGAGGGCAAAGTCTCCATCAGGAACATCCGTCGGGATGGAAATAAGGCGGCGGAGAGCGAGGAAAAAAATAAGACTCTGAGCGAGGACCAGCGCGATGACCTTAAGGATGAAATTCAAGAGTTGACTAAAAAATATGAGACGCTCGTCATCACAACGTCAAAAGAACGCGAGCAAGAAGTTCTCGATACCTAACGAACAGAGCTTGAAGGCCAGAGCTTGAAGGCCAGAACTTGAAGGCAGGCCGGCTAACCAAGCTCCTTACGGATCCAGGCAAGGTACGTTTCGCTACCACCGACAATTTCCGTTGCCACGATTTCAGGCTCTTCGTAGGTATGCTGCTCGAGAACAGCTGTTTTCAGTAGATCAAAATGCCTACCGTCTGTCTTGGCCACACAGAGCCATTCCTGAGCCTGTTCTAATCTGCCCTCCCAGTGATACGTACTGGCGACCGGTCCCTGCACCTGAACGCAAGCAGCCAGACGCTGCTGCACAAGCATTTCCGCCATAGCTTCGGCAGACTGCTTCGAAGACAGTGTGGTTGTCACACACAAAATCGAGTTCGAATCCAAAAAATCACCGGATGCGCTTAAAAGCTAGAGGCGAGGATGAACAGGGACGAACGTAGTAGGTGCGGGACGCCAGATCCATTCCTGTTTGGGATGGCCTTCCAGCCCATGGTAGATTTCCTCCTCTCGCTGATCGAGAGCATCGCCCGGGCGAAAAAAGTTCAACTGTAGCGTTTTATATTCAAATTTTCGTCCGTTCCCAGGCTCCTTCTCCGGGTCAAACTCGCCAGCAGGATCCTCCCATTTGTAAGCATTTGTCAGCCCCATAATCTGAATGGTCAGAAAGTCCGTGGCCGAATCCACATCCATCCAAGTCACAACACCCCAGCGACTGATCTCATCGCGTTCGGAACTAACGGGGACCGGCTCTGCGCTGATCTGCGAGGAATCGAAGAACTCTTCGTATGTACAATTGGGTTGCTCTCGAATGTAAATTGCACGGCGTGCAGCAGGAATAATCTGGTCCATATACTGTACGGTTTTTCCATCGACCTGCAGCCTGTCATTATCAAAGGTCCGCAACAGAAATGTGGGAACAAAGCGATGCTCGCCGATACTGGCCAACATTTTCTCATGCGAGTGAACTTTTTGGATTGTATACTCTCCAGGATGTAATGAATCGCCGGAGGGCAATGGTTTATGATCTCCCTCTACTGGCGTGAGGTGGTCACCCGGATTGGTAACGCGATAGACCATATACCAAACCACCTTTCTCTTCATCTTGCCGTCGGGCTGGGGTATATCGACCTCGATCAATCGCAATGGCTTGTGCGTGAATTGCAGCTGCCAGACTCCGCGACGAAATAAGACATCCTGTGCCTTGGAGTGGAGTGTTTTCGTTTTTTCAAACTCCTCGGGCGTCCATTCGAGCTCCGGCTCTCCTTCGATCAGTTCGACAACGTTGTGGGCCGCGTGCGTCTCCTCCTCGGCTCTCTGGAGAGGTATTCGATTTTCTACTCCGGGAACGAGCTTGCGGAAAGGCCGGGGAGTCTCCGCACCGGCTCGATCAGCATGCGATGCTGATAGCGCCAGGCACAAACTAAAGAACACTCGGACCAAGCAGGATAAGCGGTTTGCGAATGGAGCCTGTCTCATTGGATAATAATCCATTTCCAAAAACCCCCGGAATCAGAAGACCCGTTATCGAGGTACCAAAGTGTCGGAACTGAACGATTCCAGTATAACTGGCCACTCGAACCAGAAAAACGGCAACTCCCCTTACGGGAGGGGATCCAAAGAGATCTCTGGCACACGGCCACCACACACCGCGCGGGAAGTCCGAACCATCGGGGCCACTTTAAGCTGATGGCATCCCCATTTTCACGGCTTTGCCGACTCTTTTTTCCCGTTTGACGCTTCGGTCGGCGAGGCGGTTTTGGGCAATGTACGGGCAATAAATGCCAAATGCTCGACAATTTCTCGATCAGCCGCTCCAAACGACTGCACCAGATCTCCCTCCATCGTGAAAACCAATGCCAGACGGTGGCCCTGAGTATCCGTGAGCGAATAATAAATCCAACGGACCGGGAGTTCCGATGCTGTGCCTGCAACTTCGACGCGATAGACAAGATGTCCTCGACGGCTTGTGGACTCACCAGCATTCACAAAGGTACCAAAATTTGTACCCAGATTTTTTTTAATATCTTCTTGAAATTGCGACAGCGTAATTGCTTTGCCTTTTTTAATGTCGGGCAGGGCCGAAACGTTACACTGTGCAATAAGTTCGCCTCGATGCACACGTCGCAATACTGTAGCTCGGTCATCCTCTGCCGTAACGAACCAATGCTGATCATGCTGAAGTGAAACACCCAAGACCGCAGAATGATACGCAAGTTGTTGATTGTCCCAATGAGCCGTTCCCCGCATAGAGACAAGCTCCCCATCTGAAAGTTTTCCCGCATCCGTACGCGGTTCTAAAACCATTTTCAGTCGGAACGTCGCTTCAATACCGGGACTGACATGCCCAATTCCGCGCCGTTCCCGGCCAACCATCTGCAATGAGGCAATTTTTCCACGTCGAAGATCAAAATAGTAGCGGGCCTTGATTGCGATTTCGCTCGCCACACCTACAGTCGCCCCTTGGATATTTCCGGAGAATTCTACTTTTGCATACCCGCGTTCGACACTCTTTAATTCGCTCTTTACATCACTTTCGCCAACCGCATCGAGACCCAACAAGGCAGCGAGTGCCGACGCGTCTTGTTCCCAACTTGTGCCAATTGCAATCGGTTCATTGGGGAGAATCAATTGCAGTACGTACGGATCACCCGGCAAATGGATCAGATCGAGCTCTTCCCGGCAAAGAGGTCCTGTTGGTGAGTGAAATTTGAGGATGGTATTTTTTCGCTGAACACCTATCAGACGTCGCTGGTCTCTTAACAGGGGTGTTCTTTCCTGATTGTTGATTTTCATCGCTACGTCAACCTGATCGTAATAACGGGCAGCTTGAACGGAAGGGGATTTTTCCTCTTGCTCTGCCCCCTGTTGTGCCTCAGGAATTTCTCCAAAAAATAAAAGGCGATCCTGATAAACTAAATTGGCAGTCACTTCCAGATCTAATTTTTCTGCCTCCGTCTCACCCGGCAATACAAGCTGGCCCTGAACCTCGTAAGCGACCTGCACGTCCGCAACTTCGCTGTAGGACTGTCGCATTTTGAGGTCGTAACGATTCGAGTCAGCGGCCTGCACAGAGAGAGGGTCACCGCTGCCAAGAATCGCTGCAGCGATGAGTACATTGGTAAGGCAGCCGATAGGAGTGATCCGTTTCATGGCCACGAATATTTTCTTTCCAAAAAGCTGGGGGCGAGAGCCCGCTCCAATCCAAACTGAGAACCCACCCGAAGAGCTGTTCGGATCTGTAGGCCATTGATTTGCTTCGTCCCCCTTGCCCGATAAGTTGAGCCGTTTCGTGCATCGTTCACCGATCGAGCACTATCGGGCTATAAATTGGAGAGAAAGGGCAGTTCACGGAAAGAACGGGGATTGGCCAAAAATCTCTTGAGAAAAAGTGTGGATTGCGTAACTTCTTTCTACGAAACCGGTTAAATTCCTTTTTCGCATCTTGTGAGAACAAAAAAGAAATTCGCTGTGAACTTTCCTGTGACCTTAAACGACTTAGATGCGTACAAATACATGTATCTGAAAGAGGATGCTGTAGAGACTTGGCTCAACGGAACGGTGTACAGACCTGGTTTTCTTGCCGGGTTCCGCTTTTTGCCGCGTTTTTTCACTAAAGGCAATACCAACACAAGGAACAGAGCAACAACAAAAGGAGCAGAGGGAATTAGCGGTTGGTCGCGGGATGGACTCGCCGTGCAATGGAACCGGCTTGGAAGGTTGCGAGGGAATCGCAGGAACCGTTTTCGGGGACACTCCATCCAGGCTTTTTAGGAGAAAGAGGCTCCCATGCACACGGACTACAGACATTCGGCATTTCTAAAATTACGCGATAACCTGCTTAACACCGCAACCAGGAGAGAACAGTTCGGGCTTGCTGCCGCTGGTGAGCATCTCATTGAACAGCTCTCCTCAAAGCCTTCTTTGAAGCGGAACTATTGCTGTGATCAACTTTTCGAGCAGCTTATCGCAGCTAGCTCTTCCGTTGGCAATGTGGACGTAGCGGCCCGAGAACGAATTTCGGGTGCGGATGCCTGCCATGATTTGCGGTTATTGGTCGAAGATCTGACCGATGCGGCCGAGTTTCCCATTGAGTCCGCAGGTGAGCCTGTCCATACCGTCGAACAACTCAGCAAGCTCTTTGACGTTTCCACGAAGACAATATCGCGCTGGCGTCACGGAGGCCTGATCGCGCGAAAGTTCATGATGAACGGCCGAAAGAGAGTTGGATTTCTCAAGAGTTCCATAGATCGGTTCGTTGTTGGCAACCGGGATCGGATTAAGCGGAGCAGTTGCTTCCGTCAAATGACCGCACGGGAGCGGGAGCAGATCGTTGCCGATGTTCGCCGCCTTTCAAAACAGGGCTATGGAATGACCGATGTTGCTCGCCAGCTCAGCAAGGAATTGCACAGAAGCCCCGGTACGATTCGAGGCACCATCAAGCAACACGATCGGCTACATCCCGACCAAGCACTTTTCCCCAACTACAGCACGCCTCTCAATGATGAATTGCGCAACAAGATTTATCAACTCTTTCGTGATGGCGAATCGATTGATGATCTCGCAATGAAATATTCGCGTACGCGCACAACCATCTATCGCATCATAACTCGAGAGCGGTATCAGCACATTATTAATTTGCCACTCGATTATGTGAGCAATTCTCAATTTCCTCGAATACGGAATGTCGATGCCATTCTTGGCCCCATGCCGGAGTCGGGAAAATCGAAGTCAAAATCCAAAATACCGTCTGATCTTCCGAGTTATTTAGCCAGCCTTTACGAAGTGCCGCTACTAACTCGAGAACAGGAACAACACCTATTCAGAAAATTCAATTTTGCCAAGTATTCTGCGAATCGACTGAGAAAAAAGCTGACTTCGGATCGTCCTCAAATTCGCCTCATGGATGAAATCGAAAACCTCTACGAACAGGCAATGGCTACGAAAAGTCTTCTCGTCCGGGCTAACTTACGGCTTGTTGTATCCATTGCTAAACGGCATGTGGGTCCGCAGGATAACTTTTTTGAACTGGTCAGCGACGGAAACACCTCTTTGATGAGGGCCGTTGAAAAATTTGACTTTTCACGTGGCTTCAAATTCAGCACCTACGCAAGCTGGGCAATTATGAAAAATTTTGCCCGTTCTATTCCCAATGAGCTAAAACATCGGGATCGTTTCCGTACCAGTAGTGACGAATTATTTGCCGCCACGGAGGAGCGGAGAACAAACTGGCTCGGCCAGGAACTGGAGCATCGAAGCCGAAAATCCGAAATCCGGAAGATTTTGACTCGGCTTGACGATCGCGAACAAAAGATTATCATTCACCGGTTCGGCCTGGACTACTCGAAGGAACCTCAGACTCTCAAACAAGTGGGCGAGACCATGGGGGTTACCAAAGAGCGGGTCCGGCAAATTGAGTCCCGTGCCCTCGATAAACTGCGGGTCGCGGCCAGAGAGGACAAAGTCGATCCTCCAGGAGTCGGTTAACGGGTTTTTGCCGGTGTTTTAGGCTGGAATGGTCACGTGGCGCCCCTAGCGAGGGGATCTAGCCCAAGAGGAGAGCCGGAAGCAGAAAACGGGAAGCCGAGTCAGCCAGAATCATACTCTGGCGCGACGACGAGGCTGTTGGCCGGTACAAAATCGGCCTTTTCCACGGCGTTTTGTCGCCCATTCTGCTCTCCACAACCCCCTCCACAACCCCCTCCACCACCCCAGAGACTAGGTGCAATCCCGGCTACGAGTAAAGATGTCGGCGATCCACCGTTTGGCTCTTAAAGATCATAAAAATAGCGACTTACGTCGAGTTAACCCATATTGCAAGGCTTATTTACTTCGGTATATTTAAATGTTTCCATGCTGGGATTGGGCCGCTAGCGTAGCTCAATTGGCAGAGCAGTTGATTTGTAATCAACAGGTTGTGGGTTCAAGTCCCTCCGCTAGCTTGTTGAAGGTGCTGTCGATAGGGTTGTCGCGCTACAGGCAAAGACAATCGGCCGTTGTTGGAACCATTCGACTACAAGGTAAAGGATTCCAGTGGTTGAATAGGGCCAAGGGGGGTTTCCCGAGCGGTCAAAGGGGTCAGACTGTAAATCTGATGGCAATGCCTTCGCAGGTTCGAATCCTGCACCCCCCACTGGTAAATTAGCTTTGTGTATCACGTATGTATTAGAGGACTTGCGAGTTTAGTGGAAGGCAGGTAGCGATCTAGCATTTGGTCTTTATACCGCATTTTGAATCCTTATTATTTGCGGGTGTAGCTCAATGGTAGAGCCACAGCCTTCCAAGCTGAAGACGAGGGTTCGATTCCCTTCACCCGCTCTG
>MPMF02144695.1_pt1 | contig 11052 bp, 6 predicted proteins | sample 1617271 | NCBI WGS metagenome assembly MPMF02 (sample SAMN05944812, study PRJNA350692) | marine metagenome | biome: marine; feature: ODZ; material: water; isolation source: 120 m water sample prefiltered with 30 um filter, filtered on to 0.2 um... | place: Pacific Ocean | collected 2012-04-09... | reverse complement strand
TAAGAGTGTCCTCCTCGGACAGCGTGGTTTCCAAGGTTTCCATGGTCTTTAGGAACTCGTAGAAATCACGGGCCTCGTCGCTTTGGTTGAATGCCTCGGCGTAGATTTCAACCGCCTTTGCATCAGCCTCACCCATGATCTGTTGTTTCTTAAGATAGGCCTGTGACACGATTGTTTTTAACTCCCGCTGCTGCGTGCCCATGATCTTGGCCGCCTCGCCGGCGCCCTCGGAACGAAATCTGGAGGAAATCCGGAAACGCTCGGAAATCATGCGCTCAAAAATTGTCTTCTGAACATCCTTATGGTAGTTGATTCGCTTGAAGCGGAAGTCCAGCAACTTGATGCCGAACTGCGGCACGTTTTTGTTAGCGTCTTCCATCACCAACTGCGCCAGCTTCGAGCGGCCCTGCGTGAACGTCTCTAACTGGGATTCGCCGTCCAGCACCTGATCATCAGCGACAATGCTCTCCCGCTGATGGGAGCGGATGACCTCCTTGAGATCGTTCGCCGCGACGACGTTCCGCGCCGCGCCGTCGAGAATGTCATTGAGTCTCACCACGGCAAATTCCTCGTTTTGCAAATTCTTGTAGAACATCTCGGCGTCCGCGATACGCCATCGCGCGTAAGTGTCGATGTAGATGAACCGCTTGTCCTTGGTGGTCACCTCGTTGGGAGTGCCGTCCCACTCGAGGTAGCGTTTCTCAAACTCGTGCACTTTGGTGATGAATGGAATTCGAAAATAGAGGCCGGCTTCATCCTTGCCAGGGCCGTTGTGGGGGCCGCTGATGATATCGCCAAACCGGGTGACAAAAACCTGTTTTGTTTCATCGACGATATAAATCGACGAAGAAATCACGATGACCACGATGAAAAGCAGGATTCCAACAAATATTGAGATGTATTGCTTAAACATTATTTGCCCTCCTGATTAAGGTTTAACAGTGGAAGCAGCCCCTTGGCATCTTCATCTATGATGATCTTGCGAGGGCCACCTTTTCCGGCTTGGCCTTGGCCACCTAGACCGCCCGTTTGGCCACCTGGACCGCCCGTTTGGCCATCTAGACTGCCCGTTTGGCCACCTAGACTGCCCGTTTGGTCACCTGGACTGCCCGAGGCAAGAACCTTGCCGATGGTCTCGAGATAGATCCGTTTTCGTGTGACCTCGGGCGCCTTTTGGTAGGCGCTGAAAACCTGCTTGAACAGATCCGCGTCACCCTGGGCGTTGTTTTCGCGCTCAATCGCATACCCCATGGCATTCTCGATCGTTCTCTCGGCTTCGCCCTTAGCCCTGGGAATGACCGTGTTTTTCACTGCCTCGGCCTTGTTGATCATCGAGGATTTTTCCTGCTGGGCCTGATTGACATCGTTCCATGATTTCTTGACGGATTCAGGTGGATTGACGTCCTTTAGGATCACCTGGGTGAGCGTGATTCCTAGTTCGTACTGGTCGGCCAAAGCCTGTAACTTCTCCTTCACCTCCTGCTGTATTTCGGTGCGCCCCACGGTGAGCACCTCATTGATCGTGCGATCCCCCACCGCTTCACGCATCACCGCCTCGTTCATGTCGCGGAAGGTATCGACCGCGTTGCGCACCTTGAAAAGATAATCGTATGCCTTTTCAACCTTGTACTGCGTGGACCACTCGACGTTGGCGATGTTTAGGTCGCCGGTGACGATCTGGGATGTCTCCTTATGGGCAAGGGTGCGTGGCCTCCCGGACGTTTCGTCGAACCCGAACACCGCCTTGCGCACCTTGATGACCTCGACCTTCGTCATCCGGTCGATGCCAAACGGCCATTTGAATTTCAAGCCCTCCTCCTTGATCGGGTCGCCGATATACCTGCCCAGGGTCAGCACGATGGCATGCTCACCAGGGTTGACCTTGTAAAAACTGCTCGTCACCCCGAAGCCTACCAGCAACACGACCACCCCGCCGATAAGCAGCTTGTTGATGGCAGCCGGGTTGATTTGTATTTCGTTGGGAAAATCAGCCATAACTCAAGAACCGAGTCTGCTGGTTGCGAATGCCGGTGGCAAGTTTAACCGTTCTTCCGCCCCAAAACACGCGAGGCGCCCAGACCAATGAGGAAAATCGACAATGTGCCTATGACGGTGATCATATTTGCATGGAACGGACTACGCAGCCACCCCAGATCGCCCTCCATCTCTGGCGTAAAGGTCATCCAAAGGATCACCAGCAGGCCAATTGTCGCACCGACGGCTGCCCCGGCGTTGTTGGCACGGCGACTGATGAAGCCCAGCAGGAACAGTCCCAGCATGCCGCCGGCGAACACACCGCTGATCTTCCACCACGCATCAAGAATGCTTTGCACGCCCATCATTGCCAGTGCGACGCCAGTGCCAATGATCCCCCACACGACGGTCATCACCCGCAAGAAACGCAGGCTCTGCGCCTCGTCGGCGTCCGGCCTGAACCAGCGCCGATAAAAGTCCTGCAGCGCAATCGTCGACGAACTGTTCAGGCTGGTGTCGATGCTGCTCATCGCGGCGGCGAACAATGCGGCAATCAGCAATCCAGCCAGTCCTACAGGCATTTGGTTGGCTATGAAATGCGGCAACACCTTGTCGCCGTAATCGCCTGGCTTCATTTCGCTTGCCAAGCGCTTGGCCTCAGTGAGCGCCTCGATCGAACCCTTGGCCAAGCCGGGGAACTCATCTGCTATCATCTCGCTGGCCTTGGCCAATTTCACCTCCTGCAACAAGTCGGGGTTCACTTGGTAGTAGGAAAAGAGAATTGACCCTATGAAAAAGAACATCAGCACCACTGGCATATACATCAGCGCGCCCATCCATACCGAGCGACCGGCCGCCTTCTCGGAGTCGGCGGCGTGATAGCGCTGCACAAAATTCTGGTCGATGCCGAAATTGGTGAGGTTGATGAAAATGCCGTAGAACAGCACCACCCAGAAGGTCGACTTGGTCAGGCTTGGCCCGAAGTCGCCCAAGCTGAACTTGTCTGCCTCAATGGCTAAACTCACCGCCTGCCCTGCCCCCTCCGGCATGCCGGAAAGAATCAGGATCACCACCACGGCGGCTCCCAACGTGAGGATGACGCTCTGGATGGCATCGGTCCAGATTACCGCCTCGATGCCGCCTAGCAGCGTGTACAGCGTCACGGCGAAGCCGGAGACGATGATGATCGCCGCGATGTTCCAGCCGGTCAGCGCGTGCAGCCCCAGTGCCACACCGAACATGATCGTCCCCACACGGGCAACCTGGGTGAGCAGATAACAGACGACCGCATATACCCGTGCCCAGGCCCCAAAACGCCTTTCCAAATGCTCATACGCCGACAGGCCGGCGTGGCGGCGGTAAAACGGCACGAACCACTTCACAGCGATAAACGCCCCGATCGGCAGTGACAGGCTGAAAACAAAACTGTTCCAGTTGGAACCATATGCTTTTCCCGGCACACCGATGAACGTGTTGCTGCTGAGATAAGTGCCGAAGATCGAGAGGCCCACCACCCAGCCCGGCAGCGAGCGGTTGGCCACCGTGAAGCCCTCGACCGTGCCGCTACGTTTGCGGAAATAAAAACCGGCGCCAATTAGCAACGCGAAGTAAACGAAGAGGACAACGAGGTCCGGGGTACTCAGCGCGGCCAGTATCATTTCCCTGCCTTGGCGGCAACATAACCCGGCTGCGGCGTGGCGTTAGTTGCGACATCCTGTCTCCACGCCTCGAGCGTCGCCGCCATCCGCCTGGCCCGTGCGGGATGCCGCTTGGCCAGATTGGTCGACTCAGCGAGATCGTTCTTCAGGTTGAACAATCCCCCACCCTTCGGGCTGTCAACATACTTCCACTGCCCGTCCCGCACCGCCTGGCCTCTCCAAAAGAACTGCCGTTGGCCAAGCGACTTGCCCTCGAGCAACACAGGGCGAAGGCTCACACCGTCGAACGCGTGCTCCTTGGGTGCCTTGGCGCCGGCCAGGTCGAGCATCGTCGGCATGAGATCCAGCGAGATGACCATCTCGTCGCTCACCTGTCCCGGCTTGATCCGGCCCGGCCACCAGGCGATGCCTGGCACGCGGTGACCGCCCTCCCACACCGTCCCCTTTTTGCCGCGGAACGGAAACCGGTAACTCTCCGGGCCACCCATGTAGGCATGGCCGTTGTCGGAGCAGAAAATCACGAGCGTATTTTTCTCGAGCTTCAACTCGATCAACTTGTCGAGCACCTGGCCGACGCACTCATCCATCGCGGTCATCATCTGCACGTAGGCTTCCTCGACCGGGGTTTTCTTTTTGCCGCGATCCTTTTTCGGACCGCGCTGGATTGGGCTGCCGGGCCCCTGAAACGGCGAGTGCACCGCCTCGTGCGCCACGTACAGGCAGAACGGCTTGGCCTTGTTTTCGTCGATGAACCGGAGTGCCTGCCGGGTGATCAGATGCGTCGAGTAGCCCTCCTCCTCGACCGTTTCCAGGCCGTCCCACCAGTCGTACACCTCCATCCGGTCGTAGTGCGACAGATAGTCGATGTTGCCACTGACAAACCCGCGAAAATTCGCGAAACCGTGGTGCATCGGGTTGAACTTTTTTTTGTAGCCAAGATGCCACTTGCCAAAGACGGCCGAGGTGTAGTCAGCCTTGGCCAGCAGTTTCGGGAAGGTGTGTTCACTCGACCACAGGCCGCGGTGGTGATCCGGCACCTTCGGGTCGGCGTTGATGACCGACGGCACGCCGGCGCGTTCCTGGTAACGGCCGGTCAGCAACCCGGCGCGGGTCGGGCTGCACACCACGCCACTCGAGTGGTAGTCGGTGAAGCGCATTCCCTCGCGGGCCATGCGGTCCAGGTGCGGCGTCTTGAGCCAGCCACCGTAGGCGCTGGTCGCATTGTAGCCCATGTCGTCCGCCATGATGACGACAAAGTTCGGCTTGGCGGCATCGACTGAAACAAACATCAACGCCAGTATCGTGAAAGGTAGGCAAAGAATCTTTTTCATCTCAAAATCAGTTATGGCCCTGCTCGGCAAGGAAGCGAATCAGATCGCGTAATTCTTCGCGCTTCAAGCCAGCAATAAACCCGGGCGGCATGGCACTGCCGACTTGGGTTTGTTCACGAACCTGATCGTTCGGGATCCGAATCGTCTCCATCCGGCTGAGCGGCCGAAGAAAAATATCCTTTGAGCGCGACCGCTGCTCGTAACCCTGATGAATCTCGCCGGACTTGGTGATGATCCGCATCAGGCTGTAGCCCTCCTTGACATGCCGCCCCGGCCAGAGCACCTCCTCGATGATCCGCTCCGTGCTGAGCGTGTTGCCGATGGTGTCGAGTTCCGGCCCAATGAACGGGATGCCGTTGTTTGTCGCCGGGCCGATTTTGTGGCACGCCGCGCAGCCAGCCGCCTGAAACGTTTGACGGCCGTTGGCAGCGTTGCCCTCCACCGACTCCTTGGCCAAGGCGACAACGTAGTCCGCACTGTAAGCGGGAACGGTGTTTTTAATGCCTGCAGCTTGACCCAGAAAATTCATCAGCTCCGTTTCACTGCTGCCAAGCGACTGCAGCTTGGCCAAGACCGCAGCCGCCGGCGCGGCTTCGAGCTTGTGATTGGCCAAGGCGGCTGTCAGAGCCTTGCCTCCGCCCTTACGATTCAAAAATGGCACCAGTATTCCCGTTGAATCCGAACCGCCGACCAACAACCGGGCTCCTTGATCGGCGGCGGTACTCATGCTGAGACGGCTCAGACTGTCGAGCGCGGCCAGCTTCAATTCCGCCGACTCATTGACGATCAGCTTGGCCAAGCGATTGGCGTCGTCGCCTCCCAACAAGCCAAGCGCCCGAACCGCAGCCAGGCGGACAGGCGGTGCCGACTTGTTGTCATCGACCAACGCAGCGACGGCGGCGTGCAAATCCGCCACCTGCCATTGGCCGGTCAGGCCAAGTGCCTGCTCACTCAATTCAGCTCGGTCACTTTGCAACGCCGAGCGAAGAACATCAGTCAAGTCTCCTTCCGGCTTTACACTGCGAGAGGCAGAGGCAGCATTCAGCGCAGCCAACGCCAAGGCGTGGCTTTTCGCCGAGCGGTGAAAGCCCGGCTCGAATATCACCCGCAATTCCTTCGATCCCCCGATGCCGGCGATGCCGCTGAAAATCCCGCGCAGTCCCTCCAAGTCGATCGCACCCGACTTGGCCAAGTCCATCAGCTTGGAGAGCATTTTTTTTGAGCCACCTTTTTCCAACACGGCCGTGAGTGCGCGAATGTTTTCCCCGAAATCCAGCTCGCCGCTGGTCAATGCGGCCATCCAAGCCGGCTCCTGATGACGCACCGCCTGCGTGAAGGCGTAGTCGATCCACTTGTCGCGCGGGTGATTCGTCACGGCGAGGGCCGCTACTTTGATCGCTCCAGGATGCGGTGTTTGGCCACACGCCAAAACCGCCTCAAGCCGCACCTGCGAATGCGCATCGTCTGCTGCAACTGCCAGCAATTCGACGGGCTTGGCCAAACGATCCTGCCAACGGCCGACGATGCGTGCCGCGAAGGCTCGCGCCCGGTAATCTTTTGCGCGCAACACGCGCTCGAGCAATTGAGGTTGCACCGACTCAATGGTCGCGCAAAGGGCGAGCGCCTCGAGTTGATGACGTTCATACAACTCGTCGTCGTTCTTCAAACGACGCGCCCAACGCACCGCCGCTTCGCCAACCTGCGACGCATCGCGTTTCCCCAGCTCAAACTTGGCCTGCTGGCGTGTCCATCGTTCGGGCGACTTCAGTTGATCAAGCAAATCGCTGATGGATTCCCCAACAATCCTTGGCTTGGGCGTTGGTGGACTGCCCTTGACACTCAAACGCCAAATTCGACCGTGATGCAGATCGCGCGTCGGGTCGCGAAAGTAGTCGTCCTGATGGCAGATGATCGTGTTGTAAAAGTCAGCGATGTAAATCGCGCCGTCCGGGCCAATGCGAATGTCCACCGGGCGAAAATTCCGGTGGCTCGACTTGAGCACGGAATCTTTCCAGTCAAGTTTGAAGCCGGAACCAGTCGGCCTGAGCGCGAACCGGCGCACGCTGTTTGATTTGAAATCGTTCAGCACAAAGTGCCCCTGCATCGACTCCGGCAAGTGCCGGCCGTTGATCATCTCCACGCCGCAGTAGCCGCCCGGTTCGCCAATGCGATCCAGACGCAGCCGATGCTTCGCAGGGATCGACGCCGGTGTGAGATAGGAAATGCCACCCGCGCCATCGACAACGAGCGATTGGCCCCAGTCATCAAACACCACGCCCCAGGGATTGCCCGGCCCCATGAAGTCATCCAACAGACCGTCGAGATGCAGACGCCTTGGGCGCAGTCGATACACACCAGCCTGATAAAGCGACGAAACACCCCACGGCGTTTCCACTCGTGACTCGATGCCGTCGCCCTGGCAGAAGAACAACTCACCGTCGGGACTCCACGTGAACGAGTTGATGGCCTGATGCGTGTCGCCGGTGCCGAAACCGCTCAGCAGGACCTGCCGCTCGTCAGCGTGGCCGTCATCATCAAGATCCCGCAGAAAAAGCAAATCAGTCGCCTGTCCCACATACACACCGCCGTCGGCAGTCTCCAGCCCGGTGGGGATGTTGAGTCCGTCGGCAAACACCGTTGCGCGGTCCGCCTGGCCGTCGCCGTTTGTATCGACGAGTTGGATGATTTTGTCGTCCGGGATCTCGCCCGGTTTCAAGTGCGGATAGGACCAGGTGCAGGCAACGTACATGCGGCCCCTGGCATCCCATCGCATCGTGAGCGGATTGGCCACCCCGAATTTCTCCGAGGCGAACAAGTTCACCGCAAAACCTTCGGCCGGCTTGAATTCTTTCAGCTCGTCCTGCGGGTCGAGCGCAGGAGTCGGCGCCGGCAACTCAACCTGCGATGTGATCACCGGTTTGGCCAAGCCCTTCGCCACAGCAACCACATTTGCCTCGGCCTGGGCAATGAGCACCGGCAACTGGCCCCGCTCATCACGAATACTCGGCACATTGTTGCGGCCGATGCTGAACACGCGCCGATTGTCGTCGCCAAACAGACATTTCCAGTTTGCCGGCCGCCAGTAGTCGAACCACAGCCGATGCTTCTCCCGCACTGCCGCCCGCAACACCTCCAGGCCGGCAAATCCATTCGGACGCTCAACGCCCAGCGCCGCCGCCAGATGCAGGGCAAACTTTTCCTGTTTGTCGGCCGAAACATGCTGACCGTTTCTCGTGAAAGTCGCCTTGGCACCGGAAAATAGGTCGATAAAAAGAGCCTCGTGTTTTTTCACCTGTGAACGGAGGGCGCCGACGTAACGGGCGAGGTCGGCGTTGCGCTCCCGCAAATCGGGCAGAAGCTGTCCGTGGATTCCCCGGCCCGCCTTCTCAAACGGGGATGGCGAAACCACGACCAGCCGGCGGGCGTCGCCGCCGAGGCGGCCGAACAACCGATCACTCGCCTGGCTGAACGCCCCGACATCGTCACCGCGGGCGAACGCCTCGTTCCTGCCAAGCTGCACGATCACGACGGTTGCCTTGAGCTTGGCCAGTTGCGCCTCCAGGTTGCCCAGTCCCTTGACGCCTCGATAGCCGCCGCTGCGCCAGCGCTCCGTCTCCGTGCCAAGCGCGAACACCGTGTCGGCCTCCCACGACAGGTCCCGGAACCGGGGCGGCTCGTTTTTGAAACGCCACATCAGCAGCGTCTCCAGATGCCCGCTGCGCTGGGCTCGCACCATGTCCGTGCCGCCGAGAAACACGACGACATCGTCCCCGGCCAGATCCAGCGGCAGCTCGGCGGCGGCCACTCCAAGGCAGCCGGCAAGCAGGCATGTGAAAGAAACAATTTTCATGTTGCGGAAAAGCAGCTGCGCGGAATTGAGCCACAGTTGGCTGCGCCGAACGAGCCCCGTTTTGCGCTTGGCCAAGCGCGGTCAGCGGCGGGAGCGCTTGGGAGGAGCGGAGCGTTCCTGCAGCCAGAGGACATCCACGTTTCTCGGCGAGGAAACGAAAATCGGGATGTTGACGCCCTTCCGGATCGGCACGGAGGTGCGCGGATCGAGCCATTTTTTGATGATCGCATGGCCATCGGCCAGCGTCACGCCGCCGGCATTGTTGTGGTAGCTGGCTGGATAATCTACCCAGCGCGTGGCGCCGGGGTTGCGCGGGTTGTAGCCGGTCATGTCCACGGCAAAGTAGCCGTTGTTGATGCGATCCTCCCGCTGGTCGAGCACCACGTACAGTTCGCTGAGCGGCTTGCCCGCAGCATCTGAGAGCTTGCGGATCGACCGGTAATCGGCCTGCCAACCCTGCAACGAGGGCGGGTTGAGAAAGCCGTTCATCGCGATGCTCCGGACGCGAGGCAGCGTCTTTCTTCCGTGGCGCGAGGTGCTCTTGTCAGCAGGGCACTTCCAAATACCCAAACTCCGATGGTACGGCCACAGATGGCTTTGCATGAGGTAAACCGTGTTGGTGTTGTCCTGCACCGATTGCGCGTAGTTGAGCCAGCCCTGCACCCATGAGTTGAAGCGGGTGGAGTAAATGGCGTTCGGCACCAGTTCGTCATCGTTGTCGTCGGCATACATCGCCCACGAGAAACTCATCTGCCGCAGATTGTTCATGCAACTGATGCCGGTCGCCTTGGCCTTGGCCCTGGCCAAGGCTGGCAGCAACAGCCCGGCGAGGATCGCGATGATGGCGATCACCACCAGCAATTCAATCAGTGTGAAGCCGCGAAGTTGTCGCTTGGCCGGGCGCATCCGTCAGTCGTCCGACGAGGTGCCGTTGCCCATGACCTTGGCCAAGACCAGGCCGACCAGCGCCCAGCCGACGATCAACTCGCCGATCTGCCCGCCGACGTAAGCCGTGCTGTAGCCCCACCAGTTCCAGTTCGGTAGCACACCGACCAGCACACCAAACACCGCAAAGCAAAGCGACAGGGCCAAACAGGCACCCAAAGTCCGCGGATTAGCCACCAGCATCACGAACATCAGCACCGCGGAGGCCAGCATGTTGAACCCGAACTGAATCCCGAGCGCGGTGCCAAAGCCGTGTCTCCCGTCAAGGTTCACTGTGCCTAAGAGGCTAAAGCCGATGGTTCGCTCTTCATCCGCCTTGGTTTTGGCCTCCTTGTCGCCCGAATCCGGATGTGGCATCACGATCATCCCGCTAGTGGTGACGTTTTCACTTATCACTTTCTCCATCGCCACCGGATCCTTCAGGTCCACAAAGGCATCGTCGTAAATACCCAGTGCCATGTGAACAACAGCCTGCCAGAGAAGCAAAATCACACCGCCGAGCAGCGCGCCGATGATCATTTTTTTGCACATAAGAGTCCCTTTCGCTTGTTGATCGACCGAACCCTCCCCCCATCCACCCCCAAACGCAACGCCAAATACCACTGCCGTGGCCTTTCCCCGATTGCTTGACCCAGTCTGGACATTCCGACACCATCGGCGACCCAAGTCTCATTTATTATGACCATGCAAACCACTGCTGGTAAAACGCTGCTTCCCGAGGTGCAGGCGTTTCTCTCCAAGGAAGTCCATGGCGCCGTGATCGGCGGCCGGGAGGTGACCGCCTCAAACGGGGACACTTTCGACACCCACGATCCCGGGACCGGGGAGAAACTGGCCACCGTCTCCAATATGCAGCCGGACGACATCGATCGCGCCGTCGCGGCCGCCCAAAAGGCATTCGATGAAGCGGACTGGGCGCGTCTGCCGGTCAATGAACGCGAAGTGCACCTCATGCGGCTTGCGGATGCGGTGGAGCAACGCAAGCCGGTCATCGCACAAATCGAAGCGCTGGACTGCGGCAAGATCGAGGCGCAGGCGGCGGATGATGTTCAAAACTTCATCGATACGTTTCGGTATTTCTGCAACCTGGCACAGGGCCTGTCACTCGATACCGCCATTCCCGTTGCCGGTCATGAGGCGTCCGTGGTGCGACATGCCTGGGGGCCATGCGGTTTCATCGTGCCGTGGAACTTTCCCTTCCTGCTCTGTGGCTGGGGCATCGGACCCGCCATGGCCGCCGGCAACACCTGCGTGGTGAAGCCGGCCGAAGACACGCCGCTCTCCACCCTTTACG
>MPMF02085902.1_pt1 | contig 11058 bp, 9 predicted proteins | sample 1617271 | NCBI WGS metagenome assembly MPMF02 (sample SAMN05944812, study PRJNA350692) | marine metagenome | biome: marine; feature: ODZ; material: water; isolation source: 120 m water sample prefiltered with 30 um filter, filtered on to 0.2 um... | place: Pacific Ocean | collected 2012-04-09... | reverse complement strand
TCGGCCAACGCCGCCGTCACCGCCTCGGGGACCTCTTCGGGCCGCCCGCCGGCCGCCCGCACAAGCTCCGCTGACAAGCCCTCGGGGTCGTCGAAGAGGACCTTCAGCAGGTGTTCCGGAGTGAACTGCTGATGCCCCGAGCGCAGCGCCATTCCCTCGGCTGACTGAATGAAGCCGCGCGAACGATCGCTGTAGTTGTCGAATTCCATCTCACCATTCCGCTCAAGTCTGGCCGGGCACCCGGCTCAGTCTATCAGATGGTGTTGCGGAAATAACACACAAGGGGAAAAACGTTCCGCCGCCGCGGCCAGGGCCGCCGGCAGGTGTCAACGGGAACTTGATATGGGCGAGCGCTGTCAGGCTGAGCTCTCGGCCTCCGCCGGCTCGGCTTCGCCGGATATGGCCTCCGCCACCGCCGTCTCTACCACGGCCGGCTCGACCACGGCTTCCTCGATCACGGCTTCCTCGATCACTGGCATTTCGACCGCCTTGACCACCGGTTGTGGGGCGTCACCGATGGTCGTCGCTGGGGCCGCATCCTGTTCGGCGGCAGCCACGGCTTGGGCCACCGGTTGGGGTTGGTTGGCGGCTTCGCGCGGTGTATCTGCGCGGCGGCCGTTCTGCCTGTTTTGCGCCTCCTGGCGCTGTTGCTGCTCGCCGCTCTGCAGGCGCAGATAGTGTTCGGCGTGCTGGAAGTAGCCCTCGGCCTTGACGCGGTCGCCGCTAGTCGAGGCTTCTCGGGCCAGCGCCAGGTATTTGTCGCAGACCTGACTGGCTGTGCCCCGAACTTTTACTTCGGGTCCGTTGCTGTCGTAGCTGCGATTGGCGTTGTGATTTTGCCTGCGTCCGCCGGAGCGTCCGCCGCGCCCACGTTTACCGTTGCCGATGTGCTTCATGTCACCAAGTCTGTCCTTATTTTCCTGGCCTTTACGGACCTACGCCGCGTCTGCACAGTCCCGCTCTCAGGAACGATGCCCGCAAGGAAATGCCCAATTTCGGCCCTTGGTCCTGACCCTCCAACCTCATCCTTTTGCAGCAACGGATATGGTCGGGGTCAGACGGCGTTTCCGGGTTTATCCCTAAAGCCCGCCGATTGAGCGGGGCTGATCGCCGTTGTCGAGCTAAACCCTAACGGCGCCGGCGGCGCTTTCCAACCTTTATTTTTCCTTGACAATCTCTGGTGCGAATGCTTCCGCGACCAGGCAACGCGGCCGTCCTGCCAGGTCCCGGCGCGTTGTTGCCGGGGCCAGGCCGGCTTGGCGCAGCAATGCCGCCACCGGTCCGGCCTGATCGGCGGCGATCTCGATTATCGCCCGGCCGCCGCCGGCCAACAGGTCGGGAAGTCCGGGCACCAGCCGGCGGTAGGCGGCCAAGCCATCGGCACCGCCATCGAGCGCCAGGCCGGGATCCCAACTGCGCACCTCGGGCTCCAGCCCGGCGATGGCGGCGCTGGGCACATAGGGGGGATTGCAGACGATCAAATCGAAGCGGCCGGCCAGTCCGGCGCTCCAGTCCATGGCGGCAAAAACGGCACGCCCTGCCAGGCCCAGGCCGGCGGCATTGTCGCGGGCCTGAGTCAGCGCTGCCGGGTCGAGGTCGATACCGACGCCGAAGGCAAGTGGCAGTTCCTTGAGCAGCGCGCCCAGCAGACAACCGCTACCGCAGCCAAGATCCAAGAGACGCCAGGCCCGATGGCGCTCCGTGATGGTTTCGAGCGCCGCCTCGACCAGCGTCTCGCTGTCCGGCCGCGGATCCAGGGTGGCTGGCCCAAGCTTGAAATCGAGACTCCAGAATTCGCGCCGCCCGATGATGCGGGAAACCGGCTCACGGCGGCGACGCCGCGCCACGGCGGTACGGAAAGCGGCAGCCCCGGCAGCGCCCAGCGGGCGCGTGGGATGGGCCACCAGGGTCGTGGTATCGAGGCCGGCGGTGTGACCCAGCAGCAGCCTGGCGTCACGCCGAGGCCGGTCCACGGCGGCATTGCCGAGTTCGGCCGCAGCCCAGGCCAGCCAGGTGTCGAGGCCGCTGCAGGGCTCCGGTCCAAATTCTATCGTGTCGACGCCCCGCTTCATGCACCGCTTTCCAGATCTGCCAACCGGCCGGCCTGGTCGTCGGCCGTGAGGGCGTCGACGACTTCGTCCAGGGCTTCACCGGCCAGCACCTTGTCGAGCTTGTGCAGCGTCAGGCCGATGCGGTGATCGGTAACCCGGCCCTGGGGGAAATTATAGGTGCGCACGCGCTCCGAACGGTCACCCGAACCGATCTGGCCGCGCCGCGAGGCGGCCCGTTCGGCGTCTGCCTTAGCGCGCTCCATCTCGTAGAGCCGCGAACGCAGTATCTTCATCGCCTTGGCCCGGTTCTTGTGCTGCGATTTCTCGTCCTGCTGGGTGACGACGATACCGGTCGGCAGGTGGGTCAGGCGCACCGCCGAATCGGTGGTGTTGACCGATTGGCCGCCGGGGCCCGAGGCACGGTAGACGTCGACGCGCAGGTCCTTCTCCTCGATCTCCACGTCGATCTCCTCGGCCTCGGGCAGTACTGCCACGGTGGCTGCCGAGGTGTGGATACGGCCGCTGGATTCGGTTTCCGGTACGCGCTGTACGCGGTGGACGCCGGATTCGTACTTGAGACGGGCGAAGACACCGCGTCCCGAAACCAGGATCTGCGCCTCCTTGACGCCGCCGAGGTCGGTGTCGGAAACCTGCATGGCCTCCATCTTCCAGCCCTTTATCTCGGCGTAGCGCTGGTACATGCGCAGCAAATCGCCGGCAAACAGTGCCGCCTCGTCACCACCGGTGCCGGCCCGCACCTCGAGGATGGCGTTCTTCTGATCGGCCGCATCGGCCGGCAGCAGTTGGATCCTGAGAGCATGCTCCAGCTGCGGCAGACGCTCGCGCAGACCAATCAGCTCGGCTTCGGCCAGCTCGCGCATTTCGGCCTCGCCATCGGGATCGGCGATCAATTCCTCTAGATCGCTAATTTCGGACAGGCAGGAAGTATAATTCCCGATGGCGGCAATAACCGGCCCCAGCTCGGCGTATTCCTTCGAGAGCCGGACGAAGTCGTCGCTACCGCCGCCGATCTCGACCATGCGGGTTTCGATGTCGCGATGGTGATCGACGATGCTTTGGAGTTTTTCTTGCGGAATCATGTAGCCGCCAGATAGTGCCGCAGCGCCTCAGTAAGCTCTTCGAGCGGCACCTCGCGCTGCTCGCCGCTGTCCAGATCCCGGAGCGTGGCACCTCTACGCGCCAGCTCGTCCTCGCCCAGCAGCACCGCCGCCCGGGCGCCCAGTTTGTTGGCGCGCTTCAATCTCTTGGCCAGGTTGCCGCGAAAGCCCAGTTCCACCACGTGACCGGCGCGTCGCAGTTCCTGGGCCAATGAAAGTGCCGGCAGGCGGGCTTCATCACCGATCGGGACCACCGCCACCGGGCGCCGGGGCGCTGGCACCTCGGCGATCATCATGGCCAGGCGTTCGATGCCGCCGGCCCAACCGATGCCTGGCGTCGGCGGCCCGCCCAAGGCCTCGATCAAGCCGTCGTAGCGGCCGCCGGCGATGACCGCACCTTGGGCGCCGAGCTCGTCGGTGACGAACTCGTAGGCGGTGTGGGTGTAATAGTCCAAGCCCCGCACCAAACGCTCATTGTGCACGAAGTCGACGCCAATGGCCTCGAGGCCGGCCCGCACTTCGGCATAGAAATCCGCCGAATGCTGGTTGAGATAGTCGCCTAGCCGCGGCGCATCGGGGATCAACTCACGATCGCCCGGGTCCTTGGAATCGAGGATGCGCAGCGGATTTCGCTCGAGCCGGGCGCGGCTGTCCTGGGAAAGCTTCTCGCTGTGTTGGCAGAAATAGGCAACCAAGGCTTGGCGGTAGGCAGTGCGGCTTTCCGGATCGCCCAGCGTGTTGATCTCCAGCCGCACGCGGTCCGCGAGCCCCAGCGCCGCCAGAATGTCGGCGCCCAGCGCCACCACCTCGATGTCGGCCTGGGGCTCGGCGACACCGAGGATTTCGGCGTCGATCTGGTGGAACTGGCGCAACCGCCCTTTTTGCGGCCGTTCGTATCGGAACATGGGACCAGAGCCGAAAAACTTGAGCGGCAATTCCTGGCGCAGACCGCCGGAGATGAAGGCCCGGGCGATGCCGGCGGTGTATTCCGGCCTCAGTGTGATTTGTTCGTCACCGCGGTCCTTGAAGGTGTACATCTCCTTGGTCACGACGTCCGAGGTGTCGCCCATGGTGCGCTGGAAGACTTCGGTAAATTCGAAGATCGGCGTGGCGATTTCGCCGAAGCCGTAGCGCTCGGCCTGCTCTCGCGCCGTCTCGACGACATGGCGGTGGCGCCGGCTCTCCTCGGGCAGGATGTCGTGGGTTCCGCGCACGGGTTGGACTTGAAACACCTGAAAAACTCTCCGTATTGGTTGCTGATTAAGACGCCTGGGCCAGCTTCTCGGCGCCAGCCTCGGCTTCGCTTTGGGCGGTCCTAATCTCCGCCACCCGCTGCTCCACCAGTTCGACGATGTGCCCGACCAGACCGGCATCGTCGATCTTGTGGTCCTCGACGCCGGCCAGATAGACCAGATGATTGTCGGGACCGCCGCCTGTCAGGCCGATGTCCGTCTCGCGTGCTTCGCCGGGCCCGTTGACCACGCAGCCGATGATCGAGAGCGTCAGCGGTGTCGTGATGTGGGCCAGCCGCTCTTCCAATGCCGCCACCGTCTCGATCACGGGAAAGGCCTGGCGGGCGCAGGACGGGCAGGCGATGACAGTGATGCCGCGGCGACGCAGGTCGAGCGCCTTGAGGATCTCGAAGCCGGCCCGCACCTCCGCTACCGGGTCGGCCGACAGCGAGACCCGGATGGTGTCGCCTATGCCCTCCCAGAGCAGGGCACCGAGGCCGATGGCCGACTTAACGGTACCGCTGACGGCGCCGCCGGCCTCGGTGATGCCGAGGTGCAGCGGATGGTCGCAGGCGGCAGCAAGCTGGCGGTAGGCGGCGACAGCGAGAAAGACGTCGGAGGCTTTGACGCTGATCTTGAACTCGTGGAAATCCTCATCCTCGAGCCAGCGTGCCTGGCCTAGTGCGCTCTCGACCATGGCCTCGGGGCAGGGCTCGCCGTATTTCTCCAATAATTCTCTTTCCAGCGAACCGGCATTGACGCCGATACGCATCGAACAGCCATGATCGCGGGCCGCCCGCACCACCTCGCGCACGCGATCGCGTGAGCCGATATTGCCTGGATTGAGGCGCAGGCAGGCGGCGCCTGCCTCGGCCGCCTCAATGGCGCGGCGGTAGTGGAAGTGGATGTCGGCGACGATCGGCACGCTGGCGGCCGTGACGATCTCAGCCAGGGCCTGGGTCGCCGCGGCGTCGGGGCAGGAAACTCGCACGATGTCGGCGCCGGCCTCGCTGAGCGCCGCAACCTGGGCCATCGTGGCCTCGACGTCGGACGTCACCGTGTTGGTCATCGACTGCACCGTGATCAGTGCGCCGCCGCCGACCGTCACGTTGCCGACCTGGATGCAACGACTGGTCCGGCGGGCGATATCTCGATAGGGGCGAAGGCTCATGGTCTCAAGCCGCTAGCGGCCCAATTCGGCGCGCGGGGGAAAACAGGGATCACCCGGGAAAATGCGCCGAAGTGGCGCCAAGATCAAGCGCGACCCGGCGACAAATCCGAGTTAGCGATCGGTGCGCAACCTGGCCATCAGCCAATCGGCCGACAGTGACAGGTTGCGCGCAACCTCGCCCAACGCACCGATGGACGGCAGGCGGTTGCCGTCGACGAAGATTTCCAGCGCCCCGGCGTTGCCGGTAGTGAGCACGATGTCGTCACGCGGCGGAGCCAGGAATTTGTCGCCGTTGCGCAACACTCGAGTGAGCAAGAGGTCGCCGGACTCCGTTGTCACCTGGACCCAGGCGTCGGCCCGGGCCTGAACGACAACGCGGGCATTCCAGTTGCCGGCCCCATAGATCTGCGGCACGTGCTCGCCGCCCGTCGCCCATGCGGCCGTTGCGGCGCTGGTCGGTACACTGGCCAAAGTGCTTTGTATTGCGTTCTGTGGCTCGCTCGGTGCCTCGGTTTGAGGCGCCGTCGGCGGCACGCTGGGCGGTACCGGATCGACGATCGTGGTGACCTGTCCAGCAGCGGCGGCCGGCGCTGGAATGGATGGGGTCGGATCGACGATCGTGGCCACCTGGTCATCGGCAGTGACCTGCGGTGGGTCGGCTGGCGCCGGCTCGACGACCGCGGCAACCTGGTCTTCTGCAACGGCCGGTGGCGGGCTCGGCGGCGCTGCTTCGACGGTTGCCGTTTGATATTCGGTGGCAGCCGGCGACGCCGGTTCGGCGATTTCGACAGCCGGCACGGCCAAGGCTGCACGCGGCCGGCTGGGCAAAGGATAGGCCACGACGTCGACCGGCACTGAAGCGGGCGAAGGTCCCTGCAGGGCTTGACCGTCGCCGGCGTTCAGCAGGCGGCGGTTGATGCCCTCTGCGGTCTGACCTGCGCTAACGCTCGGCGCCCGCGTCTCGGTCGCGATCCGGGCCTGGAGTTCGGCTTGAGCCTCTGCTCGGGGTTCAGGCCGCTCCACCACCGCCATCGGCCTGACTGCCGCAGCTTCAACTGCCGGAGCAGGCTCGGCCTCGGCCACCGCTTGGCTCGCGGCCACGGGCTGAGTCTGGGGTTGGGGTTGGGTTTCTGCCTGCGCCACAGACTCGGGCGCAGGATCCGCTACCGGCTCGGCTGTTACGGCCGCCATTGGGATGGGTTGCACAATCGCTGCTGCGGCGGTTTCCGCAGCCTCGGGCGGCTTGGCCGGCTTGACCGGCGCTGCAGGCTCATTGCGCACGGCCGGTTGCGGCGGTGTCTCGGCGGCCTCTGGCGCCGCCAGCCGCTCGGGAACCTGGGCTACCGGTTCGATGACGAATTGGTCCTTGTTCTCGGCGTAATACCAGCCAGCGTAGATGAGCGCGAAGAGGGCCAGAGAAAGGCCGATCAACCAGCCCTTCGGCATACGGTTTTCCGGCTCCGGCGTGGGGAACAAAAGTTTCGTCTCGGCCCTCTGTCCCAACGTCTCCTGCTTGTAGGCGTAGACCGCCGCCTCGCCGTCGATGCCCAGGTGCTCGGCATAGGTGCGCACGAAACCAATGGCATAAACCGAGCCCGGCAGGTCGGCGAAACGGCCTTCCTCGAGGGCCAGCAAGTATTCCAGACGGATACGCAAGGAGCGGGCGACGGCAACCAGATCGAGGCCGTTGCGCACGCGTGTCGCCTTGAGGTCGGAGCCGATGCCGTCATAGCTGACATGTTCGAATTCCGAACTGACCTCGCGCAGATGTAAGCGGCGCTGGATGGCCTCGCGGTCGGTTTTGCGTTCGGTGGATTGGCGATCGCTCATGGTGCCGGTGTCAGGCTGGAATTGGCCTTTTGTGTTCCCACTGTGGCGACCGGGCCCCAAGCACCGGTCGGGACGAATCACTGGGCAATCCGGATTTTCCCCGGCTGCCTGCGTAGATTCCCTGAATACTTAAACCAGCGAATGGGGTCAATAAGAATTTTCGAAATTTTGCAATGGGTTAAATGGTGTTCCGGGGATATTGCACGAGGTTCGGCGGCGGCGCCAAGAAATCCTCAAACGCATTTTCCCTTGATAGCGATCAATCGGCAAAGAGTTTTTTTGGTTTTTTTGGTTTTTGCCTTTCGGCGCTACTTGCGCTCCAGGGCCGCCGTGGCCTGCTCGACCAGTTCCGCGATGATGTCTGCGGTGGGCTGTTCCGCCTTGACCAGGCCGACGCTTTGGCCGGCCATCAGCGAGCCCTCCTCCACGTCGCCATCAATGGCGGCGCGTTTCAGGGCGCCGGCCCAGAAATGCTCGATCTCGAGCTGGGCCGCCTTCTGCTCCAATTCGCCGGCCCGATAGCGCGCTATGACCTCGTGCTGAAAGGCGATGAAACGCTGGCTGCCGTTATTGGCCAAAGCGCGAACCGGGATGACTGGGAACTCGGGATCGACCTGCACCGTAGGCACGGCATCGCGGGCATTGGCGCGGATGAAGGCGCGTTTGAAGTCTTCGTGAGCGATGCACTCTTCGGCGCAGACGAAGCGGGTACCCAATTGCACCCCGGCGGCGCCCATTTCGAGATAAAGCGCCACGGCCTCGCCGCGGCCGATGCCGCCGGCCACGAAGACCGGCACGGTATCGATTTCGGGCAGGATCTCCTGGCACAGCACGCTGGTCGCTACCGGTCCGATATGGCCGCCGGCCTCGGCGCCCTCGACGATGATGCCATCGATGCCAGCCCGCACCAGTCGGCGCGCCACTGCCAGTGCCGGGGCGAAACCCAGCACCCGAATGCCGGCTTGTTTGAGGCGTTCGATGTCGGCTGTTCGCGGCAGCCCACCGGCCAGCACCACGTGACCGACGCCGCAGGCGACGCAGACCGTCATCAGGTCTTCGATCTCGGGATGCATGGTGATCAGATTGACGCCGAAAGGTTTGTCCGTGCGCTCCGCCGTGGCTTTGATCTCGGCCTCCAGCAGGTCCGGCGTCATGGCGCCGCAGGCGATGACCCCGAAACCTCCGGCATTGGAGATAGCGGCCACCAGGTGGCGCTCGGAAAGCCACGACATGGCACCGCCCAAAATGGCGTAGCGCACGCCCAGCAACTCGCGGCCGCGCCGCCACAGCTGATCGAGCCGTGCGGATCCGGGTTCCGACTCGGATTTAGGCGCCATCGAGGCCATAGGCGTGGTGCAGCGCGCGCAGTGCCAGCTCGGTGTATTCCTCGTTGATCAATACGCTGACCTTGATCTCGGAGGTCGAAATGACCTCGATATTGATGCCCTTCTCGGCCAGCGTACCGAACATACGCGAGGCCACGCCGGCATGGCTGCGCATGCCGACGCCGATGATCGAGATCTTGGCTACGCCGTTGTCGTAGAGCACTTCCTCATAGCCGATGTCCGAGCGGGCGCCGTCGATGACCTTGACCGCATCATCGAGATCGGCCTCGGTCACGGTAAAGGTGAGGTCGGTGGTCTCGTCGTCCTCCGATACGTTTTGCACGATCATGTCGACGTTGATGTTGGCCTCGGCCAGGGGGCCGAAAATGGCGGCGGCCACGCCGGGGCGGTCGGCCACACGGCGCAGGGTGATTTTGGCTTCATCGCGGGAATAGGCGATGCCACTGACGACTTGTTGTTCCACGATCTCGTCCTCGTCGACTACCAGGGTTCCGGGGGCCTCGCTGAAGCTCGACAACACCTGCACCCGGACGCGGTGATTCATGGCCATCACGACAGCGCGGGTTTGCAGGACCTTGGCGCCCTGCGATGCCATTTCGAGCATTTCCTCATAAGTGATCTTGTCAAGCTTTCGCGCCTTGGCGACGATACGCGGGTCGGCCGTAAATACGCCCTCGACGTCAGTATAGATGTCGCAGCGCTCGGCGCCCAACGCCGCCGCCAAAGCCACGGCCGAAGTGTCGGTGCCGCCACGGCCAATGGTGGTTAGCCGGTTGTCCGGTGCCAGACCCTGATAGCCGGCCATCACCGCAATCTCGCCCTTGGCCATACGGGCGCCAACCTCGGCCGCTTCGATATCGAGGATGCGGGCGCTGCCGTGCACGCCGTCGGTGCGCACCGTAAGCTGCCAGGCCAGCCAGGAACGCGCTGTCAACCCCAGGTCCTGCAACGCCATGGCCATGAGGCCGCTGGTGATCTGTTCGCCGGTCGAGACCACGACGTCGAATTCACGGGCATCGTGCAGGTTGGCCACGTCCGCCGTCCAGTTGATCAACTGATCGGTGGTGCCGGCCATGGCCGAAACCACTACGGCGATCTCGTGGCCAGCGTCGGCTTCGGCCTTGACGCGGCGTGCCACCTCGTGGATGCGGCCGACGTCGGCCACCGAGGTGCCGCCGAATTTCATCACCAAGCGCGACATGCGCGATTACCCCGATCGACAGTTGCTCTCGTTTGCTATCTCTTGACGTGGGCGCTAGTCGTTGTTTCCCGTCCCGCCAAGGGCGGCTATACATACTCTTTCCCTCCTCGCCAAGGCAACCGCACGATGTGCCCCTCCAGAGCTGCCGCCGCACCTTCCGTCGACACCGACGAACTGGCCCGCTTTGCCGCCCTGGCCGACCAATGGTGGGACTCGGACGGCGAACTGAAGGCGCTGCACCGCCTAAATCCGGTGCGCCTGGCCTACAGCCGCGACCACCTGGTCGAACATTTTGCGGCGCGCCTGGGGGCGACCACCGACCTCAAACCGTTGGCCGGCCTGAGATTGCTCGACGTGGGTTGCGGCGGCGGCATCTTTGCCGAGCCGCTTTGCCGCCTGGGGGCCCAGGTCGTGGGCCTCGACGCCGGCGCCGAGGCCGTCGGCGTGGCCCGCCATCATGCCGAAGCCACTGGCCTGGCTATCGACTACCGCCAGGCTAGCGCAGAGGAATTGGCAGCCGGCGGCGAGCAATTCGATGCCGTGTTGGTCATGGAAGTGATCGAGCACGTGGCCGACGTTGGCGCCTTCCTGGCCGCCGTCGGCCAACTGGTGGCACCGGGCGGCGCCTTCATCGGAGCGACGCTGAACCGCACCGTCAAATCCTGGGCCCTGGCCGTAGTGGGTGCCGAGTACGTGCTGGGTTGGGTTCCCCGCGGCACCCATCAGTGGGACCGCTTCGTCAAACCCTCGGAGTTGGCCCGCCACTTCAGGCCCGCAGGCATCGAGCTTAGCGACCTTTCGGGCGTGGTCTACGACCCGCTGAGCGGCAACTGGCGCCTGGGCCGCGACCTGGCGGTCAACTATCTGGCGTTCGGCACCAAGCGTGAAACTCTCTAACGTCCTTTGAATACCGGATCGCGCTTTTCCTTGAATGCGGCGACGCCTTCGGCGGCGTCTTCGCTTTGTGCCAGGGCTTGCTGCACGCTGGCCATATCGCGCAGGCCGGCCAGCACGCCGCCCTCGACGTAAGCCTTAGAAGCCGCACGCATGGCTTTGACGGCCAGCGGTGCCTGGGCAGCGATGGTTTCGGCCAGGGCCGTGGCGCGGGT
>MPMF02167504.1_pt1 | contig 11065 bp, 7 predicted proteins | sample 1617271 | NCBI WGS metagenome assembly MPMF02 (sample SAMN05944812, study PRJNA350692) | marine metagenome | biome: marine; feature: ODZ; material: water; isolation source: 120 m water sample prefiltered with 30 um filter, filtered on to 0.2 um... | place: Pacific Ocean | collected 2012-04-09... | reverse complement strand
TCTGAGGTCCGCCGCATTGCGGCGACTTGGCCGACAGCGGCTCGCAGTCGTACTGTCCAATCAGGTACAGCTTGTTGTCTGACATTTCCTGACCTCCTGTGCCGACCGGCCCACTCGGCGGGCTCATCAGGCGCCGGCCTTGGCGTAGATCCTCGCGGCGTTGTCGTAGAGCACCTTCTGTTTCGCCTCATCGCTGATGTCGGCGTGGATGACTCGTCCCAACTGATACGGGAAGTCCATGATGCCGAAGTCGCATCCAAACATGACCTGGTCGACGGGGACGCGCTCAAGCAGGCGGGCAAACGCGCCGGCCTGGATCTGCGATCCCGCGCTGTCCATCACGAAGTTCGGGTAGTCGCGCGCGATGGCGATGTAGTCTTCCATTCCCTCGGGCGGAAGGGCCGCGTAATGTGCGGCCACATATGTCATGTTGGGCAGCTCGTCGAGCGTCTTGCGCAAGGCATCGGGCGCGAGCAAGCCGTGAGTCAGCACGGGCAGGCCACGCTCATGGGCGAGTTCGTAGGCGACGCGGTATTCCGGAGCGTCAGGAGCCGTGTCGTGGCACCCGCAGTGGAGCTTTATGCCCACGATGCCGGCTCGGTCGAGGAGTTTTTCGGCGGCGGCGACGTCGGTCCCGTACGCCCATGGCGCAAAGCCGAGGTAGCCGTAGATCCTGCCGGGATACGTATCGGCCGCGTCGGCGATGCGGGCGTTCCCGCTGACCGGCTCGCTCTCGATCGCTCGGATATCGCTGATGACCGTGCGCTCGATGCCGACCTCGTCCATGCGGCGAACCGTGCCCGCAATGTCATGGACGGCGTACGGGCAGCGATACCATGGTCCGAGGTGGCTGTGGCAATCCCAGACTCTGAAGCCGCCGGGCGCCAGCGGCCAGTTGGCATTGAGCGTGGGCGTCTCGACATCAAGGCCGAGCAGTCTGCGCGCGTTGTTGCCGCCGATGTCTGCGCGTTGATCCGGCGTCAACGCGCTGCCGTGGACGGTGGCAATAGAGCCGCCGGGATCGTACTGCGGGAGGGCGGTGCCAAAGAGCAGTCGCCCCGCGCCGAAGCGCTCGCAGACCTCCTCGAGGCTGCGGGCGGTCTGCATGTACGATGTCTCGAGGTAGAGGTTTGGGAAGGCGTCCCAGAGGTGGTAGAGCGCGCGGATGGCTGAACCGCATTCGCGGAGCAAGATGACTGGGAGGTCGGGGTGCTTCTCACAGATCGCGAAGATGTCGTTCCAGGGCGAGTTCTCCGACCAGTGGCCCCGCTCGAGATCGAGGATCGTCGCGATCCGCTCGGACGCGAGGGCCTCGAGCAGAGGGCGCAGCACTGGTTCTGAGATCGGGAAGATGCACTGGCCCGGAAGCAGGCGAGCCGCCCGCACGCCGTTCTCATCCATCTGCCGAAGAAGCTCCGGGGCCGGCGGCATCTCGGTGCCGACCGACGGCAACAGCAACCAGCACGGGTGCAGCCGGTCGCGGTGGCCCTCGATCTGCTTGAGCAGCGACCAGTTCCCCTCAAGCGGGTGGCAGTATCGCGCCTCCGCGGAGTAGACGACGGCCTCATCGACCCCCACTCGATCCATCTCGCGGAGCAACTCGTCCGGCGTGGTCAGCGCGGGCCCTCCGGCGGACGGGCGGCCCAGCATCACGTTGACGTCAAGCAAGCTCATGCAACGATCCCCCGTTTGGTCAGAGATGTACGGCGAGCACTTCCGCGCCAGGAGCGCTTGGGCCTTTCTCCCGGCACGCGGCAGAGGACAGGCCTGTCGCGGAACACCGCGGAATCTCCCGGGAGCTTCGACCTGCGGGGGGGCCTGAAACCGCCTCTATCGAGAATTATGGTGAAATCGCACGGACCTGGGCAGGTCATCGCCCAGAGCCCCGAGAACCCCGGGTGTGACCAGAGACCAAGAAGGAGGCACCGCACATGCGCAGAGGCTTCACGCTTATTGAGTTGCTGGTTGTCATTGCGATTATTGCTATTTTGGCGGCGATCTTGTTCCCGGTATTTGCGCGCGCTCGGGCGAAAGCCAGGGCCGCATCCTGTCTGTCGAATCTCAAGCAGATAGGTCTCGCCTACCATATGTACTCATCCGACTACGATGAACAAGGGGTCCAGGGAATCACATGCGGTCCCGGAGGCGGCGGTTGCTGCACCCGTTGCTGGGTCATCAACATGGGGCCGTATATCAAGAACTGGCAGCTCTGGCGCTGCCCCGACCAGTCGTGGGACCGCACGTGGGCAAACGCGACCTTCATTAACGCGGAAGGCATACCCAACCCTCTCCCCTTGAGTTACGCTCTCAACATGCACATGAACTACACGCAGTGCGGCACGTTGTCGAACGAGCGAGACGTGGCGCAAACCGTCTTCTGCGGCGACAGCCACGTGATCCCCATCTTCAACGGCGACTCCGGCCCGCTCTGCACCTGGCGAGCCTACTGGGTCTACATCAAGGACCGCCACAACGAGGGCGCGAACTTCGCTTTCGAAGACGGCCACGCCAAGTGGTACAACCTGAACTCGATCGCGCATGATCCCGCTATGTGGGGCTGCCCGCAGTACACTCCGTGAGTGTCGGCCGGCGCCTGAGCGTATCCGTCCAATCGGCAGCTATTAGGGAGGGTCAGACGTGAAACAAGGTATTTCACCGACCGCTGCGATCGCGATCGTCGCGATCGTGGTCATTGTCGTAGGGGCTATCGGCTACTTCGGCTTCATCAAGCCCAAGGGAGATGACTCCGAGGTGCCGGAAGAAGAGCAGGATCAGATGTTGCAGGACGCCATGAAGGCCGGCATGAAGGACAAGGGCCGGCAGATGCAGCAACAGGGACAGGCAGCCCCACAGTAGCCGCGTGACGATACAGGCAGGCGGCAACGTCAGCACTTGACTCGGGGACGCCCGCTCAGGGCGTCCCCGAGTTGTCGGGCTGGATCTGTTCATCCTCTCTGCCGGGCGGCACCCACTACCGACCAGTCAGGACGTGATCCCGTGATTCTCTCGTGGAGCGAGGTGCTCGCGATGCGGTTGGAGCCACTGCCCCTGATCTGGATGGCTGCCGTGTCACTGATCGCGGCGGCCTGCGCGCCGACACCGGCCCGCGCTCAGACTCGGCGCAGCCGCTACATCGAGTTCTCGGAGCCTGATGTTTGGGGAGTCGAGGTGCAGGGGGACTACCACGCGCGCTACGACCGCCGGGATCTGTACTGCGCGTACCACCTATCCACGACGGCCGCCGCCGGCGACCACGCGACGCTGACCGCAGCGGTGACTATACCGGAGGAATGGCAACCGCCATACGGGATCGAGTTCTACTGCTCTGATGACTACCGCTACGATTCGGCGAACTTCGAGAATCCCGGGTGGATGTCAGTCCACGCCTACTCGGGGCGGCGGTTCAAGCAAGTTCTCGTCGACGGCGAGGTCGTCTGGGAGGCGGACGTTGGCGACGTGGTGCGCGAAGAGCGTCTGGGCATCGATCTCACCGATGTGGTGACGCCGGGCAAACCGTTCGAGCTGGCGCTCAGGGTCATCGACAAGGTGGCGACGGATGACGCTCAAGACGGCGACTTCTTCGCGGCCGGAGGCTTCGACCCGGAGGAAGACCCGAAGGCGTTCATGACGCACGTGTACTGGGGCGACGTGCTGACTACGGAAGGCTTTGACGCCAGCGCGCTCCACGCCGGCCGCGAGTCTCCGAGCGCCCAACTGCTGCGCCAACGCATCGCGGCAGGTGAGGTACCGACCGGACCGGCCAAGACCGCGGAACTTCCCGTAACGCTGACCGTCGAAGCGCCGCGTGGCGCCGCGGCGGGATATCCGATGAGCTGTGGCGTGCCTCTACCCGAGGGAGCGGTTACCGACGTGGCGAGGTTGGCGCTATCGGACGCCGCCGGCAATGGCCTCGACGTCCAGTTCTCCCCCTTGTCGAGTTGGCCCGATGGATCCGTGCGGTCAGCCCGGGTCTCGATGGCTCTCCCCGAGGGCGTTGATCCGGGGGATCGCTGGAATCTCACGCAGCGCGGACGGGCGACCGACGAAGACGCAGCCGTCCGGGCCCAGGCCACTGGCGACGGGTTGATCGTGTCGAACGAGCTGATCGCTCTGCGGATAGGCGACGAGGGGCTGCTGCGGGTGACGTCGGCGGCGGGAGGCTCAGTCGCCGGGGCGCTCCGGGCCTACGCGATCGTGGAGGACGATGGGGCCTCAACCCGCTACGATGCTCGGTGGGACGCGCGTGAGGTAGTGGACGAGGGCCCACGGCAGGTGACGGCCGAGCTGCGCGGCACGCTCATCGGGCCGACCGATGAGTTGGGTCGGTGCGTGCTGAGATTCAGCGTGACGGCCGATTCGCCCGTCGTCCGCACGTGGCTTCGGGTATACAACGACACGGATCGCCACCTGAGCATCAGCGATCTGGCGATCACGCAGAAGGTGCAATCGACCGGGACACGCGGCGTTGCCGCAACGCTTGACGCGCCGGAAGGGTGGCGCGCTGTCGACGGGGAGGATGGGACCGTGTTCGCGGCCGTCCGCTGGGCGGCAGAGATGCCGACGAAGCTACTCGAGGTCGATGGGGATGAGTTGACGATCCACCTCTTCAAGGCTACCGACGAGATTCCCCACTTCCGCCCGCGGTCGGGTGAGGCGAAGCGCCATGAACTGCTCCTCGGGTACTTCGCCGAGCCGCCGACAGACGAGACGCTTGCGGCGCTTGCCGGCTCCTGCCAACGGCCGCCGCGCCTCTGGGACACGGCCTACGCGTGCGCGACGGGGGCTCTGGGCTATGCCTACCCGCGCCTCGGCGACGAGCACGCCGCCTTGAGCGAGAACCGGACCACGGCGTATGGCGATTTCACCCGCGACCGGACGCAGATGGACGAATACGACATCCGCAACTTCGGCGACCGGCGCTACGGCGACACCGGGTGGTGCAACAACTACTACGACGCCAGCCGGGGTTTTCTGGCCGAATACATGATGACGGGCAACACCAACGCCTTCGACCGAGCCGAAGAGCAGGTTCTGCACCAGATCGACATCGATACGTGCCATTGGAATGCGGACCCCTCACTCGTGGGCGGCCTGTGGACCTACCAGGGCGACGACCACAGCAACGGCGGGTACTGCTGGACGCCGCTGCGTCGGGCGCTGGCGGGGATGGTCTACTACTACCGTCTGACAGGAGATCCGGACGCACGCGAGACCGCGCGCGACTTGGCCGAGTACGTGCTGCGGGACAACCACCACCTCGGGTGGGGATCGGTCCGGGATCATGGCGGCACTCTGACCGCGCTCGTGTGGGCGTATGACGAGTTTGGCGACGAGCGCTATCTCACCGGCGCGCTGGACACGATGGCTGACATCCACACTCGGATGGTCCGCCGCCGGGGGCCGTACGTGGAGCCGAACGGCAACTACTCCTGGTGGCTTGCGATTCCGTGGATGGCATCGGAGATGGCCGACGCGCACCATCGGCTGTTTCAAGTGTCAGGCAACGAGGAGGCGGCGGTTACGGCGCTAGGACTGATCGAATCGATGATGATGGAGAATGGCACGTGGGGCCTCCCCGGCGAGATGGGAGGATACTCGGGCAACCCGTATCTGGGCGGCCTGCGGAGCCACTACCACATCATCATCGCGCCGGTGATGGGGCTGGGGTACGAGATGACGGGCGACCCGGAGTTCTTGCTCTGGGCGCGGGCGTGCCTCGAGCGGACGCTCGCGGAAAGCAGCGTGGATGCGATTACGAACAACTACTGGCTGGCGCCGAGTCTTCTGTACACGCTGAACCGTCACGAGCAGGTCGAGACACGGATGCCCCCGGCACCGGAGGATTACGTGCCGCCGAACGTGCCGCGCGAGTAGCCTCGCGGGAGGTGGAGCGCTCCGGCCGCATGAATTCGCTTGAGAACTCTCGCATCGGATTCGGCACCGACCTTGAATAGACCAACGGACGCTGACGCCAACGGGCCCAGGATCCGAGTCGTGCAGATCACCGCAATCGGACTGGCCGTCGTATGGCTCTCCGCCTATTGGATCAAGCAGTCGGAGATCGTTTCCATCGCCTGTCAGAGCAGCGGCGCCGTGCCCTCCGTCCCTGCCCTCGCGATGCTTCTTCTCGTGCTCGTCGTGAACCCGCTGCTTCGACGCACCAAGCTCGCCCGGCCGGTCTCCCTTGGCGAATCGGTGCTTCTCTACTGCATCGTGAGCATCGGAGTCATGATGTATGGCGTGGGCGGAATGCGGCATCTGATGGCCGCGATGACGGAGCACGTTTACCTCTCAACGCCCGCTGAGCCCACCGCAAGGTTGGCCGAGTTCATCCCCTCGTGGCTTGCTCCCAACAGCGCCGAAACGATCCGCGGAATGTACGAGGGCTCGCCTCGCGGTACCGTGCCGTGGGATCAGTGGCTAGCCCCGGTGTTGGCGTGGGCGCTGTTTTTCCTGCTGTTAGGCGGCACGATCCTGGGCCTGCTTGTCGCGCTGGCCGGTCGGTGGCTGGACGAGGAGCGTCTGACATTCCCGCTTGCCCGCATGCCGCTTGAACTGCTCGGGGCCGGCACTATCGGGCCGTTCTTTCGGTCGCCGCTGGCATGGGTCGGCATCGGCATCGCCACGCTGCTGAATGTCATCAATATGGTGCGTGGCGTCTTCTTCGGCGGTCCCAGCTATGGGGAGCCCGTCCTGTGGCTGAGCAGCCTCAACCTCGGTTATCCGTGGGCCGCTCTCGACCGCATCCCCTTGGTCGCTCTGTCGTTCAAGCCAATCCTCGTCGGGCTCGGATACCTCGTGTCGAACGACGTGTCGATCTCGATTATCTTCTTCTTCATCCTGACGAAGGCGATCACTCTCGTCATCGCGATATTCGGTAATCGGGACCAGGAGGCCCCGTATGCCCGTGAGCAATCGATGGGCGGCTACCTGGCCCTGGCCCTGAGTCTCATCTGGGCCAGGCGGCACGCGCTGCGCGCGGCCGTCGTGGGGGCGCGAGTGGCTTCCGGCGACCGCACTGGCGCGAGTGATCCCGCTGTCCGGTGGGGGTTGCTTCTCGGCCTGGTCTGCTACGTGGGCGTGCTGACGTTTCTCGTTTCGGCGGGCATGACCCCATGGCTCGCGGTATACTCCACGGTCATACTCGTCCTCGTTTCCATCTCCTACGCGCGCGTCCGCGCTGACACTGGAATCCCGCTCAACTGGGTGAGACCGTACACGCTCGAGTACAGAATGGTCTGGTACTCGCTGGGGGGCCGACCGATCACGCATGGCAGCGGCGGCATCGTCTCGGCCACCGTCCTCGCGCTCACGTCGTTCCTGTCACGCACGGGATTCACGTCCGCGTCGGGGCACCAGATCGAGGGCATCATGCTGTGCCGCAAGGGTGGGGTGTCCCTCGATCGAGTGAGCAAGGGGATCTTGCTGGCAATCGGCGTCGGCATACTCGGTGGGTTCTTTGTCCATCTGAGGACGTTCTACGCCGAAGGCGCCACGATGCTGCCCGGCGGCACGTGGGGCCATGGATTCATGCGGAGGTGGTACGCTGATGTCTTGCGCAACTGGGACTGGCCGGACCCGATCCATGTCCCCAAGACCGTCGCCACCGTGGCCGGCGCCGGCGCGACGCTTCTCATATCCTCCGTGAGGATGCGCGTCACGGGCTTGCCTCTGCACCCGGTCGGTTTCCTCGTCGCGAACACGGAGTACGCCTGCTGGCTGTTCCCCTCATTCCTCGTCACGTACGGCTGCAAGAGCCTCATCATGCGCTACGGCGGCCACCGGCTCTACCAGAGGGCCATGCCTCTGTTCCTGGGGCTGGCGGTTGGACACGTCATCAGCGGGGGCCTCGTGTGGGGGGCGCTCTCGGCCACGCTCGGCGGTCCGTTCATGCGGTGGTCCGCGTGGGTTAACTGAGCGATTCGGCACGTTACGGAAAGACCGTCGGCAGTATCTCCTTGGTCATCCTGAGGTATGCCGTGCAATCCATACCGAGCGAAGCCGCCTGCCCGATGCGCGCGTCGCCGGCGGCGCCAATAAGGATGAAGGCCTCCTCCCGGTTCATGGCGAGGGCCTTCGCTATCAGCGTGGTCATGTCGCTTGTCGCCTGTCGGATGGCCTCCTCGAGGATTGGGGCGTTGGCGCACGCGCACCATGCGTCAGGCGTCTCGATGACCGGCCGTTGCCAGCCCAAGCCCCGCTCGATCGATGTCTTGACCGTGACCTCCGCCTCTATGTCCAGGCCGCCGCCGGTCAGCTCGCCATCCCCCATCCTGGCGTGCACGTCCCCGATGGCGAGCAGCGCGCCGGGCGCGGCCACGGGCAGATAGACCGTCGAGCCAATGCCGGCCGCGTTGATATCGAGGTTGCCGCCGTGCGGCCCCGGGTAGAACGTGGCGACAGGTTCGTCGGCTGGCGCGGTGCCGACCACGCCGACCATCGGCCGAGCGGCAAAACGCAGGCTTCTGTTGAACTGAATCATGCCGTCGCGGACCGGCGTGATGTTCGCCTCCGGGGGATCCAGCTCGTCATATATGACCCCGCCGCCCTTGACGCGGCCGTAGCCGTAGCTCCCGAGTTGGATGTCGAGGATCTCTATTGCCAGCGTATCGCCCGGCTCTGCTCCGACGACCGTCACCGGGCCTGTCGCCGGGTTGCCCTCGTCGCGCGATATGGTGACGCGCAGGGCCTCCTCGCGGGTCGTGATCCTCCCGCCGACGGCGTCCTGAGTCTCGAAAACGACGGGCTCCCCCGGAGCGATCTCCTCGACCGGCTGGGCGTCCTCTGACAGCAGGCAAGTTACTCGGTCCCGCGTGATTCGCTTCATACTCGCTTACCCCTGTTACTGCGGATGGACCGCGTAGCGCGGACAGCATTGGCGTGAAGGTTATGCCACTCGCCCGCATGGCTGCATGGGTTGCCGCGGGTCACGTGGATTCTGCCCGCCTTGACCTCCGCCACGAACGAGACGAGCGTGCACGCGTGAGGCAGGTGGACGCAGACGCCCCCTGTATGGTCGGAAAGAACGGCGCGCGCTGCCCGGGTGTCCGCGGGCACGCGCTCGGCATAGAGACGTCGTGCGGCATTGAGCCGAGGGCAAGCGTCCGGGTCGACCTCTTCGCCCGCAACGCCTGCGTCGAGGTAGCTGTTGGTGTGGAGCAGGAACGGTGTGGCGCCTTCCGGATCGGGCCGCAGCACGGCAACGTTGTCGGGGGTGCTCTCGACGTTGATCAGGCTGCCCATCCGGTCGGCGACCAGGTAGTTCATCGGCGAGCATCGCGTGTATGTCTGGAATGCGTCCAGCGCGTTCTGGGCGCTGTGGCACGCGAGGAGCTTGCGACAGACCATCGGATAGAGCAGGCCGTCCGCTCGCCACCGTCCACTGGGGAGCGAGTTGGCGCCGAGAGCCACGTGTTCCCCCAGCCCCGGCCGACCCACGGAGCCGGCCAAGGACCAATAGATGAACGCCTCGCCGCCATCGGGCCTGCCTCTCACAAGGGCACCCGAGTTCATCCAGCCTTGCCAGTCGTCGCCATTCCAGCCGAGAAGCACCTCCGAGCCGGTCGCTACCGCGTGGCTGGAGCACGCGCCGGCGTCGCCCCCTTCGCGAGCATCCCAGACCCGCCCGCGCCAGTTCGTGAGATCGAGATGCGCGTTGATACGGAAGACATCGCGAAACGAGATCTTCGCGCCCTCGGCGATGCCTTCCATCTCCTCCATCAGCTCCGGAGCATTCGCCCAGCAATACTCGACGGTCTCCTGGAAGTCGTCCCAGCACGCCTCGTAGGGCTCGCGGCCAACTTGCTCGCGCATGGCGGACGCGGTGGCGTGGATCCGCTCGCGCAATTGCCTCCCGTGCTGCGCGCCCATGTCGCTGGGCGTACCCGCGACATCGATGATCGGATAGAAGCTCTCGTCCGACATGATCATGGCTCCCCTCGGTCTTGCTCGCCTCTTCTGGGGTTCGCTTGCGCGGCGCCGGGTCCTCCCACCGAGGAGTCCGTACCGAAGTCTCAGGGCTGTTGGACTGATGAGGTCCGCGTCTCGTGTAGGAGGGGTTTCAACCCCGACAGTCCGTTCGTCTCCGCGCGCGGCCACGGCGTCGGGGTTGAAACCCCTCCTACACGAGACAACGGCATGCCCCGCCGACTCACCAATCCAACGCCGACCCCGAGACTCAGATACGGGCTCCCCACCGAGGGCCGGCATGTCCCGCTCCTCACGAGGTGATATGCCGCGCCCTGCCGAAGTCGCCGGGGCCAGATTCACTGCGGTACCCCGTGGGCGGAGGTCTGAAATGGTAACGATCAAGACGGACTTCGAGTGCGCGAACGGCAAGAACATCGAGCAGATCGGCGATAGCCGGTACCGGCTGGAGGTGGACGCGTGCCTGCATATGAGCTACTGCGTCTACTGGTGTTTCGAGGTCGCCAACGACGGGCCGGCAACTGAGATCACAGTGGAGCTGTGGGAGGATCCGAAGTTCGGCGAGCCGACCGGTTTCCCGGTCTGTTTCCCGCTCACGGTGTGGGTCCAGATGCCGGGGCTGGACCGGTACCGACCGCTTCACGAGACGACTCCGACGTGGCAGGGCGATCACATCATCATTCCGCTGAAGCTGCCCGCCGAGGCGAAGCTCCGATGCGCGATGACGTACGTGGCCCCGCATAGCGTGACGTCGGCTGAGATCCGAAGAATGGCGGAAGAGCGGCCGGACCGTTGCGAGCTGTTCACGATCGGAGAGAGCGTCGAAGGGACGGAGATCGTCGGGCTGCGCGCGGGGACGCCGGGCAAACCGAAGGTCCTTGGGATAGCGGGGCAGCACCCACACGAGCACCCGGGGATATGGGCGCAGCTTGGGATAGCTGATTTCATGTCATCCCTCCTCCCCGAGGCGGTGGCGCTGCGCGCGATGGGCAAGCGCGTCGTTGGCCTGTCCTTGATCACCAACAGGGCCGCGGGGTTGTCCGCGGTCGCGCCGAATCACGAAGAGGTGATCGCGGAAGGCAAGAAGGCCGCGCAGCGCATGGAGCGCTTGCTTACGGCTGCGATTCCGGCTCTTGCT
>MPMF02353784.1_pt1 | contig 11094 bp, 13 predicted proteins | sample 1617271 | NCBI WGS metagenome assembly MPMF02 (sample SAMN05944812, study PRJNA350692) | marine metagenome | biome: marine; feature: ODZ; material: water; isolation source: 120 m water sample prefiltered with 30 um filter, filtered on to 0.2 um... | place: Pacific Ocean | collected 2012-04-09... | reverse complement strand
CATTGATCAAGCAAACTGATGTTATTTAAACATAATATCAGTCAACCCTTCTTGGCTGAGCTCACCACAGTAAAGGGGAGCAAGCAACAACTTGCTAAAGGATAAGTTGCCAGCCTGTAACCGCTCTCGTCAGGCTAAATCAAATGTCAATGAATAAATAAGTTCCTGCCATCGAAGATGTCCAATTCCACACAGACAAAACAGGTTTGGAAGGCAATATTAAGGACTCGAATGGCATTTCAGGAAATCATAAAAAAACACTCCTAATGATTAATAAACGTAAATCGTTGTGGCACCAGATCAAGCCTTGGCGCATAATCAATAGTAGCGTTTATTAAACATGCAGCCAAAAACCTCTTCAGCCTCAGTTGATACAATGAAAATGCTAACTGAGGAAAACTATCGCAGCAAAGAGAGCAATTATCATGCCTCAGAAAACTACAGCTGGATGGTTCGTCATTATGCCACATTAAGGCACACCATTAAAGCCTGTGAAGATGAAAAACTTGTAAGCTAAATGCTTCGGGCTTAAGTAGATCATTTATTCTGATTTAATGATATTAAATATGTCCAAGGAAATCAAAAAAACAACTATGTAAATTATTTTCGAATTAGCCGATTTAACTTATGTTTAGTTCAATGATTGCAGCAGGCATCTGACTTCATGGCAATCCACTAGCTAAATATTTCTTTTTGAATCAATATATTAATACCCTGAGAATCAATAAATAAGCTTCATGATAAGCTACTTATGGATTAGGTATCGTTTTCTCCGTAAGTAGTGATGATTGAAGCGAACCAAAGCAACATTCGTCCCTAGGCTGGGTCATCGCTAGGCAAAGCTTGATGCTCTAATACTTTTGTATCATAAAAGATAAAATCAAGCGGCGTTCCGTGGCATTTGATTCGATATATGGTCATAATCAAGGATGTACTAATCAAATTTATTGATGAGCCCTGAAGATTCAACTGAAAACGGAGTCAAGCTAGTAGAAGAACCGAATAGGAAATACACGATTGTGATCTCTGCCATTGTTCTGTTCGCTAATGTCTCATTAGTTGCCGTTCTTTTATTGGATCGCTTCTCACCAGCTGCACATACAGTGATCAACGGCTGGCTTCATGCTTCATCCGATGCTTGGATTAATGCGTTTGCATAGTTAATAGAAAATTAAGTATAATTAGAATTTAAATCGATTGTCATGAAATTTTTGCAAATATAACTGCCACGCCAAGAGAAGAGAGGCCAAGCCACCAAGTTGAAGCAATAAAGTCCCAGCCTCCAAGTATTATACCAACAATGAGTACAAATAAGCATAGAATGATAATTGCGCCTGCAGATTGTCGAGCATCTCTTTTGCCATTATTTTCCTCTGCCAATATAGTTGGAAAATTCAACTCCCATTCTAATCCCTAATCAACGCCAGGCTCCTCTCGATCGATTTGAATTAAAAGATGTGGAGAAAGATTAAATCAAACCTAATCGCAAAAATAAAGCCTTCCTAAAATTTTGATCGAGACCATTGCTGTTTCGTCGTTCATAAACAGATGGCCATCACTGAAATCATAATTAACTTGTGATTACCCAGATCATTATAACCTTCAATCAAGAATACCATTAAAATCATCTGCCACAAAATACCCTCTCGTTTAATCATCATCAAGAGTGCAGCTCTCAATATATAATGAACAGTGTTGACTCATCAATCAAATGCACATCGATAGCCAACAAAAGTCATCTAGAAAAATATTGAGGCTTATCCTGACAGTGCTAATCACAATCAGTAGTATAACTTTGCCTTGTCTGGTTATAACTAAGCTTTTTCCATTGATTTGGAATTTAAGGGTCATATTGCCAGAGGATACAATCTACGTGCTGATTAGCATTTGGTTGTTTTTATGGATATTGTTTTGCCTAGCCTTGATCGTTATAATCTGGCAGAAAAAGAGTCATAAGCTAAATGCCAATGTAGATTTTCGGGATGATGACCTCAATGATATCTAAATATCATGAATATCGGTTGCACGAAATATCATTGAGGCAGAAATGATTGCAATACGAACTGTTTGCTTGCTTTCTGTGACTAGGTGGATCAATGATATGGTCATATCCAAAATGCTAATCTACTCATCAGTGCTATTTTCAGCCTGAGTTTTCACCTTTTCTTTTGCAATTTCTTTGAGATCAGGAAATAGCCTGTCTCTAGCCAGGTTAATTATCATCCAGCCGAGTATTCCTGCACTACCAACTACCCAATGCCTTCCGATAAGGTCAAAAACACCAAAGGTAAAACTCACCGCCGCTAGTGCTCTAAATGTAAAGCGACCTAATTTATGGCTGGTTGACATCGGTTAATTGGTAATTTATAACCCCATTATAGGCCATTACGTGCAAATTGAAGCCGCAACGATGGTTGAGTTTTTATATATATTAAAAGAGGTCATCCATCTGTCTCCCTCTTGAAAGCATGACAATACGGAATTATGTATGAATCATGGCTATTGTAATAGAAATGAGGTCATCGGTAGCACTAGCATATTATGCCCAGTAAGCCGCGGGATCGAATCGGTGAGGTCTATGGTCGATTGACAGTTGTCCGTACATCTGAACGACGAACATCAGCAGGAAACTCATATTGGTGGTGTGAATGCAGCTGTGGAAATGAGCGCGAAGTGGCTTCTGATTCTTTATCGAATCAACAACGTAAGAAGAAAAGTGTGACAGAATGCCTTGAATGTGCAAAAGAGCTTGCCATAGAGGGCGTATGTTTAAAAAATGACAAGGAAGAAGCTCAACGTCTGAATCAGTCCTTGATCAACCGACAAAATCTCAATGGACAAGTACCCGCTGAGTGGCTTAAATTAGCATTGACTGATGCTGATGCTAGGCGACGTGGTGAGAAATTATTTTTCAGAGGAACTCGTTGTTTGAATGATCATCTCTCTCCATACCGTATTAATGGAGGCTGCCTTGAATGTGCAGGACAGAGAAAGAAGCAGTTGTCTAATGATTATTAGCACTCCAAAGGACTGCCCTTACCCCATTATATTGCTCGTAAATACATCAAATATTTAATGATTAGGCTCGTAATTAATGGGTTGATCTATTTAAGCTCAAGCCCAAGAGTAAAGAATGGGATGAATCAATCACTACTGGCCGCTGACCAATCAGCGCGTTGTGATGTACCCTTTGCTACCCTCATCGCTATCCCTTGTACCGTTCTGGATTCATTTAGTGTATAAATTGTAAGCAGTGAACTTAGAGATCATGAGTGTAAAGCCCATCAGTGATCCATGTGTTGGTAATTTGCAAACACCTATAAATAGTTCGCCATTTATAAAAAATTTCCTTCGCTCGCTGCCAGCTTATCGAAGTGGAATTTCGCCAAATCTACGTGGCTTAGAGATTGGCATGGTTCATGGTTATTTCTTGTACGGACCGTTTGCCTATCTTGGCCCACTCAGAAATACTGATTATTCCACAACAGCTGGCCTTCTGGCGGCTGTTTCATTCATATGTTTAATCACAGCAGGCCTTTCCCTGTATGGGTTAACTGGAAATGCCAAAGTTCAACCTTCTGACGGAGTGATACAGGAACGCGTCACAGACGTCTTTACAAAGGATGGTTGGGGAGAATTTGTATCAGGATTCTGGCTAGGAGGCTTTGGTGGAGCTAGCTTCGCTTGGTTTCTATGTAATTTAGGCTTTGCAGCTCCAATCGATGGCTTATATCCTCAAGGTTGGCTTGGCTGATTCGTTAGAATCTTCTCTATGAAAATTTCCTGTGTTTATTCTGTTTATTTGATCACGAAAATAACAGAATTTGATTAATTCTATCTCATCTTATTATGCAATTAATATACTTCTGAAATTATTTTGCGAAAATTACTCCTTGAGCGCCTCATATATTTCACTTGGCCGCAATTAATCCTTCATAGCATATTCATGAGCTAGGGATTGCAGGAGAATTGCAGTAAAAATCCTATTTACTGCTTATTTATTCTGATTTTCATAGGCTCTGACTCTTTGGTTGCGACCTACAGCTGCTGTCCTATTGCTAGCTCCTAGCAACTTCATTGTTTCAAGACGCTATGGAGGTTTATGTACATTGTCAATGTGATGGCCAAATGTTGAATAGCATAGTGTTTTGATAAAATCGGACACTATGCATCATCAGGAAACTCACCTCCAAGTCTTTATGTGATCATGAAGATTGCATTTGTGACCAAATCAATTGTTTCTAATTATGCAAATGGATGACGATCAGCTTGAACTCACCTTAACGCTTGACGTTGAATCTGTTCGCTTGCTCTACAATTCTGTTTGTTTTCACCTCGACAAATGGTCAGGAGGGGCCCCCACTGAGCAGGAATCATTGATATCTATGAAATCATTTCTATATGCAGCAATCCTTGAGCATAACTTTCATGATAATAAGTAATCGCTTGCCAAGAAAATATTCTAATTGGAGATATTGTATTGGTTCATTGAACTGGTGACGTCAACTGGTTTCGCCGGATTGGTGATGAATTTCTAATTATATCCAAGCAGACAAGTGGCGGTTATGCAAATAAACTGATCTGCAGTCAGGGCTTTCCCCATAATGCAATGCCGCCAAGAACCCCACCAATATTTGAATGAAGTCTTACATTTTTTGGCAATTTCTCCTGATCTAGCAGCTTAACATTCCCACCGCCGATATGTAATAGCCTGTAATTCCATATTGGTTCCAATTGCATGATGACTTTTTTTACCCTTTTACACCATTTATCCTTGCCTACCTCTTGAAGTGCTTTCTTGCCAACATAGTCCTCATAGGTGTTTTTCTTTTGATATGGATGATGTGCAAGTTCGAGGTTAGGCACTAGTATTCCGTCGACAAAATGAGCGGAGCCCATACCAGTACCAAGGGTCAGAACAAGTTCAACTCCCCTTCCTTCAATACAAGCATATCCCTGTACATCCGCATCATTCGCTATGCGTACTGGTTTACCAGTCTTCTGGCTAATCACGTTTGAAAGGTCAAAGCCCGCCCATTTCTCTCCCAGATTAGGAGCCGTTTGAACCACCCCCTCTTTAACAACACCAGGGAAACCGATGGCCACTCGATCAAATTCGGGTTGCTTTTCAATCAGTTTGCCAAGCTCTTCCAACACCGCCTTCGGCGTTGCTGGATTCGGAGTTTTAACACGCTGTCTATCCTCAATGGAATTTCCTTGGGAATCCAGCACAAGCATTTTCAACCCTGTACCACCAATATCAATGCTGAGCGTTAAGGGTTTTTGTTTAGCCGTCATGACCTTTGAGAACGATGATCTATTTTCTATCAATAGGATATACTCTGAGACACCTTTTTATAAGCCTACAATAGGTATTGATACAATCTATAAATATTCTATTTAGTTCTGCCTTTTCGAGAACCTGCCTGAGCATTAATTTATTCCACCTGACCTTGCTGCTTTCAGCTGTCAGCTGAAGTCGCTAAACGATTCTCAAAATGCTAAGTTGATATTTTGGTGAATATCTAACGATCATTCAACTCAATCGATCAAAGGCTAGGCGAATGTTTTGTTGGCATCTCATGACAAAGCGATGTATGCCATCTGCCGGCTGTTTAAGATAAAAAAACGAGAGGCCATAAAAGCTGATCACTAATGATCAATACATAATGCCAATTCATAAAACCATATATACTTTTGAAGAGTTGACCACCAGATTCCGCTAAACAGTAGAAATCTCGAAGACTATAAAAATCATAACCTAATGAACTAAAACTCACGACTATGCAGACTCCAATTCGACCAATTCAAGACGGCCCTGGCAATGGAGTGATAACCCTAATTGCTTTAGCTCTTAGTGCGCTAATCCTTGTCGGGCAAGCTCTCTTTGTTGTCCCAGCCGGTCAGGTCGCTGTTGTGACTACATTAGGGAAAGTAACAGGCGGATCAAGGCTTCCAGGGCTTAATGTCAAACTTCCTTTGGTTCAGGCTGTCTATCCCTTTGATGTGAGAACTCAGGTCAGGCCTGAGGAGTTTGCAACACTGACCAAGGATCTGCAAGTCATAGAAGCCACAGCAACAGTTAAATATGCTGTGCGTCCCAGTGAAGCCGGCAGAATCTATAGCACCATTGCAAGCAGTGACAGAGAAGTTTACCCAAGAATCATCCAACCATCGTTACTTAAGGCATTGAAATCTGTGTTCTCTCAATATGAGCTAGTAACCATTGCCAGTGAATGGAGTGATATCTCGGCATTAGTTGAACGTACTGTTGCGGAAGAGTTAGATAAATTTGATTATGTAGAGGTTAGAGGCCTGGATTTAACTGGTCTCCAGATAGCTGAAGAGTACCGTGCTGCAATTGAGCAGAAGCAAATTGCAGAACAACAACTTCTCAGAGCCCAGACAGAAGTCAAAATCGCCGAACAGGAAGCTATTCGGTATGACACACTAAATAAAAGTCTTGATGATCAAGTCTTGTTTAAATTATTTCTTGATAAGTGGAACGGAGAAACCCAAGTCGTGCCATCATTGCCTGGGAATGGAACAGGAATGCCTCCAGTCATAGTTGGCAAACGCTAATCATTCCTCCTGAACCTGCTTGGTAATGACCTATTAATTGGTGTACCAGCTACCCAAAAGCTACTCATAATGTATGAATCATCCATTATGAGTAGCTCAATTAGCTGATTGCTAGACATCTGCTTTGATGCGAGACGCTAAATTTAAAATCAAGAGCATAATCTAAAACTTTAAGTGTAATACCTTTGACGCTTATCTCTGTTGTCCACTTATTGGTAATTCAGCTTGTTCCCGTTTCACTAACTGGCTACGCTTATGAATCAATGAATAACCGAATGGGAAGCTGTGGTTTGTTGGATAATGGATTGGAGAGAAGGGGGCAACTTGAGAATGTGATTTCTTCTCTGAACCCCAGATTTTTCTTGATGTCTTGGTGCTTTACGTATCAGGTGTTGAGCTTCCTCTCTCGTGAGGCAGGTCTTGGCATTCTCTTCTGATTTCATCAATTTCACCAGTTTGCTGAGCTCACTCATCCGAGGTTTCTCCATTATGACTTGATAACTATGCCCTGTGCAGCTTGTGGAAGACGAGTCTTCAGGCTTTCGGCACTTTTAATGTGTTGTGCTCTGATTGTCTTTATAAACCCCAGAAATTTTTTTCTGCAAGCCTTCTTGTCTTTGTAACTTCTATTCGCTTCGATTGTATTTTGACAAAATATCATGCCATGGTCTACACTTCAGAAACCGTATTTGACCTGCTTGTTGGTAAGATTGGCCTGGCTAAAATCCTCTCCTGAAAAATCTTCGCGGTTGGATTTTGAATGGTTATGAGGTTTATCTATAAGTAACTTGTTTGTTGAGTTTGAACTCAAGTATTTTTTGCAGCCATCTTTGCTTTTGATCTTGCTTTCGCAAAGAATGTATGACTAATGAATTCAGTCGTTTTGAAGGATCGGCTCATGACCTGCGTTTTCAGCGGTCAAACTCTTGATGTAACTGTATCCAACGATGATCTTCCAGCACTTTGCGCCTTAAGCCGGTGCAATGGAGGCAACCACAGTCTGGTTTCAAGCGCTCATGCAGGCGGCTTTCTTTCTCAGAACGGTGTTTGATCATGTTTTTGATTTGAATTACCTCTTGGATAGCCATTCCTTGGCAGACGTGCAAAGACAGTGTTACAAGCCCAGCATCAGCTCATCGCAGCGATTCAGCCCTAAAGGCAGATGGCAGAAGGGATTACCTAGAAAAATTCCACCAGTTTTTACGCATAGGGATTCAGGCTTGAAACAAAACTTGCTTTGAATTTCCTCAAGGCAGGCTGAATCAACCAGAAAACTGGATTCATCCGTACATCCAGCGATGCCGAGCCACCTAAATCGGGCCTGCTACAGGCAACACGGCTGGTTCACTCAATCAGCCTGCTGCATCGAAGAGAGGCTGATCGACAAACAACCTGTTGATCGACGCACATGGATGGCAGTGGCGGATAAAGCGGCAGCCGCCCTTTTTTCGTATTCACAGCCGATCTTGCCCCTGTGGCGGCTTGGAGCCTCGCCTCGCCTGTCCCTCTCAGGGGAATCAGCTGCTGGCCTTGATCTGGTGGCGACCCATGTCGCTGAATCAACCTCTTCCTCTCGTCCTGAAGCCAGGGCTGAAAAGCTTGGAATTTTAAGCCTCTCAGGCTATCTTGGCTACCATTCTTCGTAAGTAGTTGGCTTGACCTTGCCAGTGCTGATGCGTTGCTTTGCCAGCGCTTTGTTTCTCCTAGCACATGGCTTGTTAGTTCTGGAACACATCTTTCTCGGCACAGCTCTCCACGGTATTGCCGAGCTATTTCTGGCCCCCTGGGCAGTTCGGCATAAGGCATGGGATCTAATTGTGATTGGCATCGTTTTCTGTGTCTTTGATTTCTGGGGCTCCATCCGTTTTGTAGCGGCCTGAACAGCAGGGCCTCATGACTCGATTGACTAATGGTTCATTCCCCTGCAGGGAGAAGTCTGAATGATCAGCCATATCTTGTTTTCGTGATCTATGTTTCATCATTAACTCGTTCGTAGCTGGCTGCAATTGTCTTTCTAACTTCCGATATCTCATCTCATATTCAATGCCTACAATATACTCTCTCGGCCTAAGTAGTGCTCGACAGGTGCAAAGAGTACGCGAGATGGGCCAATGGAGTACGCTGGAGTCTCAGGAGATTGTTTGATCCTCACTCCAATCAGCCGATTGAGGTTAATGAATTTAAATACTCCCTTGTTCTGTCAGTTTTCGCCTTTCCTTGCCCTAGTTGCTTCTTGACCTTTTTGTTGATGTAAACTTCGCTAAACGTGTAAGTATTTGTTGGTGATCATATTTATTGAATTTGCCATCCGTTGAATGAGAGGTCTATCCAATTGCAAAAAGTGCGAAATGCCATCATTATTTTAGCTACATCGCCTTTGTGAGATCAGCGTTTGGCAAGTCCACGGCCTGAGCCAAAAACTCCTAGATCCACAAGAAGGCCAACGCCAAGAAGAAAAATCCCACTAAAGCTTTGAACGCCTCCAGCAAGTGAGTAGGCCAGACAGTAGGCCAGTGTTGTTGTTGGTAGCAGGAACAGCCCGAGTATTGGCCAGATCAAAACATTGTCAAATGGACCATTGACAAAACCGGAATTGAACACCCAGAGAAGGATGAGTACTATCCTTGGAGCCAATAAGCCTAGGAGTGCAATCAAGCACATGGCAGTTGGATTTGATGTTTGCTCCTTATGGCTAGCAATGAATGCTCCATAGGGCTTGAAATTATTAGATTCTTTATCTGCTGACATCGATCACCTTTACGGTGAGATCAAGTCTTGCCACAAACTTGCTTTGGATGGGCGATTTGTATTCTTGACTCAGTGAGTATTTCTGCTCTGTTGCCTTCGCTTCTTTCCTGCAACTGAACTCAGTTGGTCAATTATTGCCAGCAGCCAGCTCGGCATTTAATCCTGAACGCTTTTTTATTTGTGTGCTCTATTTCCTGACTCTGCTCAGGCTTGTTTATTTGTTACCCTTGACAGGATGTATTTACACCTTCAAAGCTGCTGGTTTCGATTGGATTCCATTCAGTCTCTTGCTATATAGCATCGCATGAAGAGTGCAAAGGCTATTATTACGATGCTGATTGTCCATGATCTGATTGCATGCTTTTGGGTCTTAAACCGAAGCAGCAGCTCCTTTCATCACTGGTTCATGGCTATTTTTTCTTGATGGTTCGCTATCGATGCCTTTTGGCATTCCCCTTGGTAGCCTTCCTTGCATTTCAAGAACTTTTCTGTTCCTGCCTATGGTTTCGCCTCAGCAATGAGCTGATGGTGAGATTCAACCTGATCGAATCTCATAGCTGATCAGGCCATTTCGGTTCAGAGAATCATTCTGCGTCTTGCGTGACCATGGTTTTATCAATAATCAATCAGTACTGGCATTGTCATAGTCATGGCCAACCTGTTCATTCAGGCCGTTCTGCCAGGGCTGGATCTGCTTGCTCCCTGCAGTCTCATTATGGGATAGGGTTTTGTATTTCTGGGTTGATCAGAGGGCTGTTGGTGAATTTCTTTCATTCTTCGCCAAGTGCCATGAACCCTAGCGATGCCTGCTTGGTCATTCTCTCTCTCAACTCACCCTGGTCACTTGTCGGTGTGAGTGGCTATGGCCAACAGCTGATGGCAAACGTTCGGGGTAGAGCAGATCCCTTTGCATCACTTGGATTGATCCGGGTCAGCAGCTTGATCTGGTCTCGAATTGGCTTAAGTACCTGACTGGCTGTTTCGTAGACCTGGACAGGGGGGAAGCAAGGGGGGGTGATCTGGATCAGGATCTCTGAAGATTTTCTATTATGGTGTGATGACGCACAGACACACGCGCTCTTCCCCAGCTGAATAGTGACATTGCGATTTTTTCAATGACTTACGAACCCGGAACAACTGACTGTCGATTGCTGATCGAAGCCAAGGAGAATGTTGAAGGTGCCCTGCGCAGCCTCAAGGGTCTGCCTCAGACAGACCACATCCGTCGCCAGCTCGTGGCCGTGTACAACCAGCTTGAGGGCATGCATGATCTAAAGCGAGCCGGTGGTTCCGGATACCCATCTGCACTGGAGACCTGTGTTCCGCAATGATCAACGACCGGCCTGGATGAACTGGCTGTTTCTGGCCATGTTTCTTTGGTCGTCCTGGCAGCTTGCAGGTTTCTGGTCGCAAAGGCTTTAAGGCCGAGCATGGCTGCTCAAGGCTGCATAGCTACTCAATGCTGCATGGCTGTTCAAGGTTGCAAGGCTGCGCAAGGCTGCATGGCTTGGCTGCTCAAGCCTGATGGCTGCTCAAGCCCGTAAGGCTTGCTTAAACCACTGTCTCTGCTCGGTTCAGCTTGAGAAATACAAGCTTGATGGTTTTGCCGACTTGGCACGGATACAGCAAGGCATCAGCGTTGGCATCAGGTCCACTCTGACCTGATGCCAACGCTGATGAGCCTGAGATGATTAAATTGCATCCAGCCTTGGGCGCTTGGGTCAGGATCACCGCGTAAGCATCGTGCTGCAGTCTTTTGCGTGT
>MPMF02156140.1_pt1 | contig 11104 bp, 3 predicted proteins | sample 1617271 | NCBI WGS metagenome assembly MPMF02 (sample SAMN05944812, study PRJNA350692) | marine metagenome | biome: marine; feature: ODZ; material: water; isolation source: 120 m water sample prefiltered with 30 um filter, filtered on to 0.2 um... | place: Pacific Ocean | collected 2012-04-09... | reverse complement strand
TGAAATTTATAGAGGTTTCCCCAGGCGTTATTAACCATGGGCTCCGACACCTTGTCTTGCTTCCCTTTGCCATCGGGAGCCAATGTCTCCGCGACGCCAGTGGCGACACTACAGAAAAACACGGCAAGAGCCATCATTGGCAGCATCGTTCGATTCATTGTTCTCATTTCTCAGGGTCCGGCCGGATCGGCGAAGTGTTCTTGGTAATTGTTTCACGGCAATCTCTTCCTTCTTTTATTTCTTTGTGCCTCGAAACTCGATGAGATCGATTTCACGCAGACGCGAATTTTCGGGGGTCAACGTGCCGAGGTTGTATTTCGGATCGATGTTCGGTTTGGGCACTTCGATTTTCGGGGCCAGTACTGGTCGGAATCCCACACCTGCATAGGGCCAGGCAGGCATCATCCACAATCGCGATGCCGACCGCACGTAACGCAGGCGGTCGGCGTCTGTAACTTTCCTGGGAACCTTCCTCGTAGAAGCTATAGGATCATAATTGGCTACTTTATTGAATTCATCGCCCCCTCCACGAAGGACCTTGTTTCTGCCATCAGAAAACGTCACCGGATCCGTCGCGCTGCCTTTCTTGTACGGTGCATAGTCATCGAGCACCCATTCCAGAACGCCCATGTGCATGTCCGACAAACCGAATGCGTTGGTGCTTCTTGTTGCTCTTCCGGCTCTCGCAGCCTTCTCGACTTTCTCATCACTGAAACCGCCCTTGGTCCCTGCACGGCAGGCGTATTCCCATTCGGCTTCGGTGGGGAGGCGATACTCGTATCCCTTGGGAAGTCGGCCGGCGGCTTCTTCACGCGTGGTGAGATTCCGACAAAACTCCACCGCTTGAATCCACTGCACCGCGTCCATGGCCTGGCTTCCACGATCTTCCCCCTTGGGGGGATCCCATGGCGCGTTTTGGTGAAGTTCGGGCAACGTATATCCAAACTGTGGGAACAAGGGTTCGAAGCTCGGCCTCATGATCGGGAGATATTGTTTCTCCTTAATCTCCGTCTTCGCCATGTAGAATGGCTTGGAAATCGTGACAGTGCGTTGGGTTTCGTCTTCGCCGCGGCCAAGCTCGTCTTTCGGACTGCCCATGATGAACGTGCCGGCAGGAATCCTGACCATTTCAATCGTGTCCGGCAGGGTAAAGTTCCCGGCCTGCATCGAGACGATCTTCCCTGCATCGGGCGCGTCAGCCCGCACAGTGGCGGCGGTGATCAAAACCGTTAGTGCTACCAGCATTGTTGTCGTATGTTTCATAATTTCTCCTGACTCCTGGCACCTCTACTTGTACATCCACGGTTTCATCCGTTTCAGATAGTGTTGCATTATGGGTTGGGCGATCACGGCTTTGTTGTTCTCGTACTCGGCGCGACCATCCCAGTCTACGGTGGTGGGCCATGGGCGGCTCTGTAAGTCTCTAGCCGCCTCCAGATGGGGTACGTGGTCGTAGGGCTTGGGGAGCAGTCCCATAAGTACAACCCTCGGTATCATCCCGACGGTTTTATTGGCCCAAAACCGGGAATTACTAACGATGAAGGCTTCATGAGGATTGATTTCTGCAGCTGCAGCCTTCTTGAGAATCTCTAATTCATCTCTGGTTACTTTCAGCGTTTCGTCGATTTGTTTCCGCTCTTGCTCAAATTTGGGATCTGGTACGTACCTGAGCTTCTCTTCAAGTTCCCTATACTGTTTGTCTATCTCAAGGTACTCGGGTGTTTCTTTCGCCAGTTTTCTCTGTGCTTCAACCGTATGACCGTATCGGTTTATCTCACGCCCCAGTTCGTCGGCCTCAGGTCCCATCTTCGCCGCGACCATTTTCGATCTTTGTCCATGCAGTTCGTGGAGTTTCTTGTTCTCTTCCTCCCAGTCTTTGTTCTTTTGTTGCCTCATCAAGTCGACCTTCTTCCGCATCTGTTCAATCTTCTCCAAAAGAGCAACGTATGCAGGGGTTGTTTTTAACTCGGCTTGGGCTTCTTCCCGTCTCTTCCCGAGCGTGGCAAGCATTACATCACGCTTAGCGTGGGCTTCTTTGAACCCAGGATGCGTGAACTCGACGGCGTTTCGCTTCTGTCTGAGTGCTTCCAGTTCCTGCCCCGATTCTTTGAACCGTTCTTGGTAGGCTTTGTCGTTCTTCTTCGCCTCACGAGCTTCTGTGTACGTCTCCTGCCTACGGGATGTCAGCGCCTGCAGTTTGTCTTCCAACGTCTTGACACGGTCGCCGTTCATTCTGGCAAGATCATCCAGCCGGGAGTTCAGCCCTGCGGCATACTTTCTGTAATACAAACTCAAGGGATGATTCGGGGCTATCTTTCCTGAGAAGTGAAGTTGCCTGGCATGACTACTCGGGAATTTCGCATCAAACCGCGCCAAGGTCCGCGGGCACAAACGACGCGGATTGAGTAAGGGAATCTCGACGCTCTCAAAGTCGGTGAGCACCTCGGTGAAGAACCGAAGATAATCCACAGCGCCGGCCATGGGCGTCGCGCCGCCAAAACCAGCCGCCAACGTAGCCATTCGCACCTTCCCGGGCGTAAATGCATCGGAAGCGCGGAAAGCAGTCTTCATTTCGACGACGTTTTGCCCGTCCTGGAAGAGCTTCATGGTGGCTCCATCCAGCTCGGCACGAACGGTCGTCCATTGGCCGGCAACCACTTTCCCGCCGCGACAGGCGGCCTGTTTTCCGCCGCCTTGCCCCAGAAGCACCAATTTGCCTCCGGCCACCGACAACGACACCTGACTGGACGCATCGTTCCCGAACATCCACACCGCTTGTTGTTGGGTCGAATCGACTCTGAACCGCACGTCGACGGTAATCACTTCCAGGTCAGCCATCTCTCCGGGCATTTCCGCCCACTGATCTTTTCCATTAAACGTCACCGCTCCGGTTTCGACACCCTCATAGGTGAATCCGGGATTCCCGATCAAAACGCCATCGAAGAAGATACGGTCACCGATATGGGCACCAAAGATACTTCCTAAGCGTTCATTGAAATGGTCTTCCAGGAGCGTCGCTTCCGGATGGAACATCTCGAAATTCGCCTGGATCGGAGGCGCGCCAATTAACTGGGCGTACCGTTTTTGCGGGGCGTCGACGTCAACCCCAAGGGTCTTCGGTTTCTTTAGATCCGAGACCAGGTCGGAACGTCTATACGCACGGGCATCTTTGCTGAAAACACCTTCCTTAACAGGGAGTTTTCCGTAGGCCCGAGCGTTGTCTTTGAACACGGCTTCTCCATAGACAATCACGTAATCTTCAATCACGGCTTGGTCGAGCACTTGGGCTTGGTCGAGCACCATTGCGTTGGGACCCACGTAAGCGGTCTCATCCACGGTAGCCGTATCGGCCACCCATCCACCTCCGTTGGGATGGCGTTTGCCTTTCATATTGTCGAGATGCCATTGGGCATTTTCTCCGCCCTGTGCGCTCAACACGGTTTCCAATTGCTCGCGTTGTTCAGGGTCGGTTACGGGAATCGACGCCACATTCATCCCCATTCCATGGCGGCGACCCGCTTTCAGTCCTCCCTGCCCGAAGGTTTCATCGTCAACGGGCGTGCTGTGAGGCGATCCGGCACGACATCCATTCAATACCACGTCGTAGGGGTATCGGTATCCGAATCCCCCCTGGTATACCACGTGAGCCTTATCGTAACGCCTTCCTAAGTTCTCTGTGGTCGGGCTGAATGCCGTTGGGGCCGCCGTCACCGTCAACCAGTATCGCAGATCACCCGGCTGGGTTTTCATGCTCATCTTCCCTTTGTTCCACAACGGGGAGTAGCGGCATATTCCGTCCTTGTCCACCGCGACGATGCACGCTCGCCAATCACTGTAGATTTTCGGATCGTAGTGCCCCTGGAAATCCACCGTCAGTTCTTTGGCATTCGCATCGGGAACGAGTCGGACAATGTTCACCCCAAAGGCTTCGGGAGCAGAGGCTGGATTTGACCGGTAGCGATTCTCCTTCCGGTCGACTTCCAGCAGCCTCACGCGTGTGGGCATGACAAACGTTCCTCGCAGAGCCGGCTGAAGTTCGTTGTCAAACTCAGCCATTCGGGCACCGACCTGCCCCAGCAGGTCTCCCACTCCGCGTATCCCATTCTTAAAGAGGCCCCGCTTTTCCCCCACCCGGGCAAGGACGTGCATCGGGGTGGTTTCGGCCTCGGACATCATTCGTGTAATCGCGTAGGGGAAGGCGTATCCCCAGTTCGGATCGTCACCAATGATGTTCCAGGTGTATGCAGCGGGGTACCAACCGTGAAACAGATTTTTCCACGGTTTCATGACCTGAAAGTAACATTTATGGATGCTTCCGGACGGATCACCAATGAGTTGACCCGAGTCGGAAAGCGCCTCGCCCCCGCCGAGTACCATTTTGTTTCCGCAAGGAATCCCGTGACCCCATTCGTGGTACATCCCCCACCAATTTCCGTCCCCGCCGCTGCAGGCCCCGTACCCGCCACCAAAGCCACCACCCACCGTCTTTCCATCTTTCTTGGTGTTCCCGACAAGGAAACGATACTTATATTTCGGACCCAGCTTCTCCGAGTAGAACATCAAATGTCCACCGTGCTCCAGATACGACCACCAGTCCTCCCACCCACGCATAATGAGTTTTCGATTGAGGGCAGCCCTTTCTTTATCCTCGGCAATCAACCACTTGGACCGACCGTTGTCCGGCGGTTCGCTGCCCAGAGTCGCGGTAAAATGCTTGCTGCTAATGTGCGTCGTACCGGGCGTGTACAGGGGATTGTTGGAAAGTGCTTCACCCATGTTGTGAGAGGCGTCCACCCGTTCAAACCCTTCCTCAAAGGTATTGTCGCGCAAGACCTTCATCTGTTTTTCGTACAGGTCGACGATGTATTTCTCGTCTTCATCCGTGAAAGAACCCCGGCCGAAACAGCGCTTGCGACCGTCGGGAAGACGCAACACGACCGCAGGAGTCAGAGGTTTAGTCACATCGTCTCCCCATGGATTTTGAGCCGCTCCAATCCCCCGAAACCCCAACAGATGCGCTTTGAATTCGGTCTTCCCGCGCAGCGCCCGCGGCCACCATTTGGCCGTCTTTCTATCCTCCACGGTCATACTTTCGGGACGGATCGTCCACGTGCGGGGTTCGCCCTTGGGTTCCTCGACAATATCGACGCCTTTCTTGGGCCACCAATCTACGGTACGCAACTGATACCCGTCCCCCGGGCTTTGCTTAATCACGTCACGCGAGACCTCGTCCAGAACGCGACCTCGCATTTTTGCCCGCTCGAACAGCGGGGCCTCCCTGGCGAGTTTCTCGTCCAGTTCTTCCGCAATGACCCCGGAAGCAGCCAGGCCCAAAAGGGGACCCATGAATATTAGTTGTCGATAATTCATGTTTATCCTTTCTGAAACGCTATTTCTCCACCTTCTCATCAAGAACCACCCGTCAATGCGCGGCTTTGGCCATCTTGGCGATCTCTTCGGCGCTCTTCACACCACGCCACATCCGCATCCGGGCAATGCCGCCGCCAAACTCCTTGCCGATCTTCATCTGGAAATCGGGCCTGGCGAAGTACGCCGACCAGTAGACCGAGTTGACCCGCTTGCCATCGACGTAGAAATGTGACGGTTTACGCGTGCCTTCGTAGACACAGGCGACATGCACCCACGGGCCGACCTTCACACCGGACTGCCCGGGCCGTTTATTGTCACGCGATTGCCGCCGCAGTCCTTCCACCTTCATGCCACCGTTGCTGTAGCCGAATCCCGCTTTCTCAGACACGGTCAGAAGCGCCGGACGCTCACCATTTTTGCCCGGCTTGATAAACGCCGCGAAGGTGAACGGCTCGTTGTCGGTCATCGTCCGCTGGGCGGTCTCTTCCGATTCCAGGAAGTTGTCCTTGCCGTCGAATGCCACCACACGCACACCGTCTTCGATCTTCACCGTTGGGGCATACTCCCGGGGCTCTTTCCGGGCAGCCGCTTCTACTGCGTCGGGGCTGCGGAACTCACCGCCCAAGGTGCCGGCGTTCTTGATGCTGTAGATCAAGCTGCCGGGTTTGAGTTTACCGAAATTCACGTCGACAACCGGTTTGCCTTTCAGCGGCTCGCGTTTGACGACCGTTGTCGCCTTCTCCAATTCCGCCACGCTGAACGCCTTGTCATAGATCGTCACATAGTTGAGGACCGCGGCAGCTGATTTGCCTTCACGGCTTTTGCCACCGATGGAGAGAGGGACCTGTCTCGGTTTTTGGTCCGGTTTCAGCGGTTCCGTATAGATCGTCGCGGGTTCTTCCCGTTCAAGCTGGCCATCCACAATCCAACGCACCGTCTTGCCATCGTAGCTCAGGCACTTTGTCTTCCACACGTACTCCATATGGGCATTGTTGTTGTGGGTCGTCGGCTCGTGAAAGTACTGCATGCCCGTCGTTGCCGTTCGCCCCTTGCTGACACTAAGATGGGACCCCTTACCGGGCCAATAGAACATGGAGCGGGCTCTCGGACTCGGCTTCTGCCCCTCCTTTTCTTCCATTTGCCTCCAGGTGAAGATATTTCCATACGGATTCGAGGCTGCCCTTGTTAGCGAGTACGTGTTGCGGTCCCAGCGCAGGATGGGAGCATCTACCCCATGCGGAGATACCGGCTTGGCGTAATAGGTGAGGATGGTAAAGGGGCCCTTCTTCATCGCCTCGGGAACGTTAAAGCTGCTCACCAATTCGTGCTTCTCGCCGAGACCTAGACCGACGTTCCCGTTGAACTCCATCACCTTCGGCTGATTATTCAGGACGGGCTTGCCAGGTTTGAACGTCCCTCCGCCGCTGCCGGTGTATTTCCATTCGCTGAGCTTGCCGTCGGGCAGGTTCTCGGCGTTGACGTCGAAGACCAGCTCCACCGGAATGGTCTTGTCTTCGTCTTGCGGCTTCCTGGCGGCGTTGGCTTGGATTTGGGCCGGCGTCAACGCACCTTTGTGAACGCGAATCGCGGAGAACGCCCCACTGAAGTAATGCTTCCAGTTCCATAAATCGAAGTCGTAATGGCCGCCCAAGTGCAAGCGGTCACGCTCAACCAAACGCAGCAAGCCGTTGATCTTGCCGACGGGCTTGCCGTCGACAAACACTTCCGCTTCGTATTTGGCTTCTTCCTTCGCGGCGGCGGCAAGCCGTTCATCCATTTCACGGATTAATTTTCTCTCTTCCTCTCTCCTCTTGCCAGGATCTTCTTGATCAATGGTCTGCCCTGCCAGCCAGACCTTCTTGTAGTTCTCCCAGTTGTAGAACCGCGGCGGAGCAGGAGTGGTCGCTTCGGGGAAGAGAACCACGACATGGCGCCATTTGCCGTCGGTCTCGACGCCCGACTGTTCCAGCATGGTTCCGGTCAACTGGAACTCACCCCATTCCAAGGCGACTTCCTTGACGTCCTTGACGAGGTTTTCGTTCTTATCGCGTTTGATCCACAGTTCCAGGGTCCGTGGCGGGTTGGCGACCGCTTCGGCGTTGGGCGTAAACCCAGCCACCATACGATCCTTGCCCTGGAAGACAGGAACCTTGGCTCCATCGACCCTGCGCATCATCGGCGTGCTGCCGGCATATTCCCACATGAAGGTATCGACGTCGTTGTGGATCCGGCCGGCAAGCGTCCCGAAGTTCGCCCAACTGCGCAGCCACGGCTTGCGGATGTTCTCGGGATGGAACGGTTCGTGGGTGTGCTGCGGCATGTCCTCGTAGCGACGGCAGCCGATATCGACATAGAGCTTCTCAGCCACCGCAGCGGGTGTCCGGAAGTAATGCGGCGATTCTTCACGGAAGTGCTCTTCCACCTCGTCCATGCTGATATCGTAGTTGTAGATACGAACCTGCCCGAGCTCACCGGCAAACCCTTCGGTGACGGCCGGCGCCTTCGCATTCTTCACCCAGCCGCCGACGGAGATACTCGCGTCATGTGGCAGGTCGAACTTCTGCTGCCTGGAGGCGACTTCCTTTTCGTTGACGAAGATGCGCAGCAACCCGGCTTCTTCACGGGTCTCGCCGCCGCCTTCGTAGGTATAGGCCAGGTGCTGCCAGACGCCTTCTTTCGCGCCGGGGAAATCGCTCCACTTGAACTGGAAAGATTTACCATCCTTGCCGGTCAGCGCGGCGACGACCGCATCGCCGGTTCCCGCCTTCTTGCGAACCCAGAAATCCGCACCGAAATCGCGGTTCCCATACAGCCCCAGCTTCGTCCGTTCGTTCCACAGCAGGGCGCTCTGACCGTCGAGCTTGACGCCCGCCACACCGCCAACCTGCACGGATTCGATGGGGTCGCCCACCGGCGTGAATGTCCCCTGGGTGTTGTCGACATAGCCGTATCCGCGGCGGCCGTCTTTGTCCTTTTTGTCACCGTAGAACTTGATCAGCCCGCCGGCGTTCCCCCAGGACAGGAGCTTCGCATCGGCATCGGTGTCCATGTTCTTCCGCGGGTCGAGGTCGACGTAGCGATCCCCTCCAACAATCTTGCGAATCAGGTGATACATCTCGGGATATCCCTGGTAGTAATCATCCCGCCTGTCAGCGAAGGTCATGAAGTGGAATGCCATCGCCATCTCTTCGCCCTGGTTCGAACCGCCATATCCGCCAAGTCCCCTATTGGTGTCGAGGCACTTCTCGTAGATTCGCAGCTTCTCCTCGTTATGATCTTTTGCATACGCCTGCACAGAAACGTCGAGTTGATGGCCAAACTCGTGCATGACCAGGTTCCAGCCATAGATCTCCTCGCCCTTCTGATGGTCACCACCCAAACCGCCGTACGTCATTGAGAATCCCCTGCCATAGCTCGAACCATCGAAGACGTACCCCAGCTTCGCGCACCCGTTCTTGAATTCCTGAAAATCGCGCAACTTGCGGCTCTTGTACAGGAACCGGCTGAACCCGGTGGTTTCATCATCAATCATCACCTGCCCCGGAGAGCTTGGCGACGAACGTGCCGGGAACCCGACACGCTCCTCTGATTGCTTGGCCCCGACCCCGCTGCGGGGGTCGTGGTCGAATGAGGGCTTGGTCCAAACCGTGTCGATCTCGGGAGTGAAGTAATCGCGCACCTCGAAGTTCCACAGCGGGCCCTTCACGAGACGACCACCGTCGTAGACAAAATCGACGCGCCAGTAGAAGGTCTTTCCCGGGGTCAGAAGATCCATCGTCGTATTGACCCATATCGTGTGGTTGCGAGGACCGTTTCCATTCTGACCCGTCAGCCCCTTGTAGAGGTATTCGCCCTTCTCCGCTTTTGCGTCCAGTTCCTCGGGGTTCTCCGCGAAGAGCACACGCTGTTCCTTGACGGCCTGGATGGGACCTTCCCAGTGAAATACGTGAGTGGCGTTGACCAACTCGCCGACGACAGGACGCGGGCTATGCGCCCGGCCGTAGGTGTTCAGGAATGACCAGATTGGCCCCTTGTCCAGCAGTGTCCCGTCCTTGTCGAGCTGCGCAACCCGCCAATACTGTTTTGTGCCGCTTAGGGTGCCTTTGACGAACAGTTTCGGCTCTTGGGTGTCGTGGCTCTTGGCGGTTCCAGCTTCGACCGCTTTCTGATCGTCGCCGATCCAGACGCGGAAAGAGGCAGCATTTCCCTTACCCGGTTTCCAGGCTAGGTCCACATCGTCCGAAAAGTTCTCTGCACCTTCTTCCGGAGTCGGCTTGAACGCGGTGGTCATCCCCAATTCACCACGGACCTCAAAGGCGTCCATCGCGTAATCGTAGACATTGATCTTACTGATGACCCCTTTGAAGAATTTACTCGGACCCGGCGTCTTCATGAACCAGCGCACGCCCCGATTGGCGCCGACAAAGAAGTGCTGCCTGGTATCGTTCTTAATGTCCTGTCCGGGCGTCTTCCCGTCTTCGCTGGCGGTCACGAACATGCCCGGGCCATACGACCAGCGGCGTTTATGCTCCAGTTCATACCCCATGTCTTCCTTGGGCATGTCGTAGGCCGCGTAACGGTAGTAGTACTTCGTACCGGGCTTCAGGTCCTTGAGTTCGAACTTGGCATCACCGGCGGCAATCCCATTCAGAACCTGGCTTCCATCCCACCAGACGTGTCGCAGCTGGTACCATTGAAAATGGTCCTCCTCACCATAATAGACCCGCATCGAACCAGTTCCGGATTTGGAGAACAGCTCGGAGTTAAGTGTGGCCGTGGTAGTGGTGATATCCGTCGTTTCCCGACGCTCGATCTTCACGTCGTACTGATGCTCACTAAGAAACTCGCCATTGCGATAGATGCTCAACTTGCCGTCATGTCCGCCGGTGTAGACGTAGGTCATGTGGTACCAACCTTCGGTTCCGCCCGGCCCTTTGCCGTCCATCGCGGAGAGCCCAGCCACTTCAGAAGTGCCCAGGGTCAGCGTTGTCTGTTGGTCGCCGCCAAGCGCGCCCCATGACATAATCGGTGTGGTATCCAATGATTTTCCCGTCTCGTCGCAATGGATCAAGGCCGACATGGTGAACGGCGCTTCGTATCCGAGGTAGTCGGTCAGGGTGAAGGTCGAGGTCAATGCCTGGAACTCCGGATCGGCATATTTTGCGCGATCCACTTCGAACCTCACGCCGCGGTGGCCTTCGAAATCGACCACGGTCGGAGCGACGTTCATGGGAATAAACCCGCCCTTCAGCGCACCGCTGTTCTTCCACTCTTTCAGTTTCCCCAGCTCCATCTTCGAGGCGTCGAGGCTGATGAGCTTCCGTCGGCCGGGTTCCATCTGGTGGTCGGTGACGGTTTCGGGAATCTTCGCCATCTTGTTCAGAAAGTAGTGAATCGGCGGCGCCCCAAAGTAGAACATGGGGATCTCTTGAACGTCACCACGCGGCATCTTGAGCTTCACCCGCGTCGGCGTGGAATCCAGGTAGGTTGCTTTAATCTGCCCAAACGCGTTCCGAGTTTGCCACATCGGCTGCTCTTCTACCTGGGGCAGCTTGATCTGCTTGCTGCGGATCGGTGGATTGTCCTGCGCTAGGCCAGTGGCGACACCACAGAGAAACATGGCAAGAGCCATCATTGGCAGTATCATTCGTTTTGTGGAAGTCACAGCAGGATTCCTTTGCGTTGAGAGGATCATTTATCTGTACGACCACTCCCGGCGATGCAGAATCTGGAC
>MPMF02026780.1_pt1 | contig 11109 bp, 10 predicted proteins | sample 1617271 | NCBI WGS metagenome assembly MPMF02 (sample SAMN05944812, study PRJNA350692) | marine metagenome | biome: marine; feature: ODZ; material: water; isolation source: 120 m water sample prefiltered with 30 um filter, filtered on to 0.2 um... | place: Pacific Ocean | collected 2012-04-09... | reverse complement strand
GACTTGCTGCGCGACGGCGACCGCATCCTCACGCATTGCATCGCCGGCGCGGCGCTGGCGTGGATGCTGTGGCTGGCAAAGCGGCAAGGCAAAGCGCTGCACTTGTTCGCCACCGAGACGCGACCATACCTTCAGGGCGCGCGACTAACCGCCGCCACCGCCCGCGAGCTGGACGTGCCCTGCACTTTGATTACCGATGCGATGCCGGCCTTTCTCATGCAGCAGGGCAAGGTCGACCGCTTCATCTGCGCTGCCGACCGCATCGCGCTCGACGGGCACATCAGCAATAAAGTGGGCACATACCAGATTGCGCTCGCCGCCCGCCGGCACGGGGTGCCGTTCCACGTGCTCGGCTATGACGGTCCGGACACGGACACGCAGAGCGGCGACGATATTCCCATAGAGGAACGCGCTGCCGACGAGTTGTTTTTTGCCCGAGGAGTGGATCAGGAAAGCGGCGCGCAGGCGCGAGTGCGCACTGCTGTGAATGGCGTGGATGGGTACTATCCCGCTTTTGACATCACGCCGCCGGACTTTATCACTGCAATCGTCACCGACCACGGTGTCTTCCCGCCGGGAGAAATCGGGAGCTATTTTTCGTGATCTGCATCTTCGGGGGCACGGCGGCTTATCATCTCACCGCGGTGGATTTCGGCGTGGCGGAACCTTTGTTTGCTCTGGAGACGCCGCATGGCGTGGCTGCTCCGTTTCTACGGCTGCGCGATGTGCTGTTCACTTCGCGTCACGGCGTGAACGAGTTGGCGCGTTCGGCTGCATTCGTCAACCACCGCGCCAATCTGTGGGCGGCGCGGGCGCACGGCGCAAGCGCGGTTCTGTCCTGGAACGGTGTGGGCGCGATTTCGGCGCGGCTGCGCGTGGGCGACCAGGTCGTCCCGCACGACCTGCTGGATTTCACGCGCGGCCGCGCGCTTCCGCGACAGGCGCTGCCGGAAATGCGCGCGCCTTTCTGGGATGTCGGGCGACAGGCGTTGTTGTCCGCTGCTCTGCGCGCGCGGGAGCAGGGCGTCTATGCTTGCGGCGAGGGCCCCCGTCTTGAGACCCCGGCGGAAATCAATGCCTTCGAGAAGATGGGCGCGGATGTGGTCGGAATGACGCTTGTGCCCGAGGTTTTTCTGGCGGCTGAATTCGGTCTGCCTTATGCGGCGCTGTGCATCGTTACCAATCTGGCGGCGGGGCGGAGCACGCCCGAGAGCGGCCGCCGGTTCGGGGTCGAGGTGGGGCGTGAGGGACTGACGGCCTGCCGCCGGGCGGCTGCACTGATGCAATCATGATTGCAATCTGGGGTCTTGCAGCGGAAGGGGGCGACCCCGAAGCTATAGAAACCCCGTTCGGCGCAGTCAAGTTTACGCGCGGTGCGGTTGGCGGGCGGAAAGCAGTTTTCCTGAAGCGCAACGGGGATGCACGCGCCCGCGTCGCGGCGACTGTGGAACTAGATGCGCAACGGGTGATCGCGGTGTTCGCCGCCCTGTCGCTGCGCCCGGAACTGAGCGCCGGCGCGGTGCTCACGCCCGTCGATGTGCTCGACCAGACCCGCTCCGGCCCGACCACCTTTTTCGAAGGGTGCGGTCTCGGTTATGTGCAGATGACGCCTCCCTTTTGCCCGCAATTACGCGCGACATTGGCCTCGGGTCTGCCTGCGGACGCGTCTGCGGATGCCATTGTAGCTGCCTGTCCGGCACGTGCCATCACCCTGGCAGAGGCCCGCGCCTGGAGCGCGCTCGGAGCGGATGTCGCTGCCTGGGGGCTGGCGCCAGAATGGAACCTGGCGCGCGAACTTGAACGCTGTTACGCGCCTCTGTTGTTGGTGGGTGAGAGCACGCAGGCCGCATTGCCGCTGCTGGAAAGGGCACTGCAGACAGTGCAGCCGGAGCCGGAGTGCGGCTGCTCGCGGCTGAACCCGGGCGCGCACCGCGCGCTGGGCGATGAAAGGCGCACGTGGGTGCAGAGCTGCGCCGCGCTGGCCCGCGATGATTAGCACCCGCGTGGGCGATCCGAGAACGGCCGCGTTGCAGGAAAAGATGCAACAATGATGCAGTCGGTGCGCACCTTTCTGGATTTGATTCGCGTCGAGCACACGGTGTTCGCGCTGCCGTTCGCCTACGTGGGCATGTTTTTGGGGGCCGGCGGCGCGCCGTCAGCCGCGCAGCTGCTCTGGGTGACGGTGGCAATGGTTGCAGCGCGCAGCGCCGGCATGAGCCTCAACCGCCTGATAGACCGCGAGATTGACGCGCGCAACCCGCGCACCGCCGCGCGCCCACTGCAATCCGGCCGCATCTCGGCGCGATCTACCGCCTTCGGTGCAGTGCTGGCGCTGCTGGCGCTTGGCTTCGCCGCCTGGCAGCTCAACGCGGTCGTCTTCGCGCTCTGGCCCGGGGCGCTGGCTTTTCTGGTGGGCTACCCGTACACCAAGCGCTTCACCTGGCTCTCACATTTCATCCTTGGCTTCACCGATGGGCTGGCGCCGATGGGCGCATGGGTAGCGGTGACCGGCAGTTTCTGGTTGCGCTCCGACTTGCCGGCATGGCTGTTGCTGGGCGCTCTCACCGTTTGGATCGGCGGGTTTGATTTGATCTACGCGTGTCAGGATGTGGACGTGGACCGCGAGCAGGGCTTGCATTCCTTTCCGGCGCGCTTTGGGATTGCCGCCGCGCTGCAACTGGCACGCGGCTGTCATGTTGTCACGCTAGCGCTGCTGGCCGGGGTGGGGGCATGGTTCGGGCTGGGCTGGCCGTTCTGGTTCGGGTTGCTGCTGACGGCTTCGCTTTTCATCTGGGAGCACGCGCTGGTGCGGCCCGACGACCTCTCGCGCGTCGACATCGCCTTTTTCAACATGAACGGCTACATCAGCCTGACCGTGTTTGCCAGTGTGCTTGCCGGATTGTGGCTGGCCTAGCGCCCGGGAGTTTGCCAGAGCGCGGGTTGATGACTTTAGGCGTCTGCGCTACACTTGCCAGAGTTTGCAGCACCACACTGCCTGAATCGGAGAATCGCAATGCAGGTCGCCCAACGGATTAAACGTTTTCGCGAATCGGTTATTCGCGAAATGACCCGTCTGGCGATTGAGTACGATGCTATCAATCTCAGTCAGGGTTTTCAAGATTTCAATCCCCCGCCGGAGGTGATGGAGGCCGCCGCGCGCGCCATCAGGGACGGACATAACCAGTATTCGCCAACGTGGGGGTTGCCTGTCCTGCGTGAGAAACTGGCAGAGCAATACACGCAGCGGCTAGACTGGGAGGTGGATGCGGCTCAACACGTCACCGTTACCTGCGGCGTCACCGAGGCAATCAACGTGGCCATGCTGGCGCTGCTCAACCCGGGTGACCAGATTCTGCTGATAGAGCCCGCGCACGAGAACTTCATTCCATCGGCCATCTTCGCCGGGGCAAAGCCGGTGGCCGTGCCGCTCACCCTGCCAGACTACAGGCTGGATGCAGAGAGGCTGGCGCAGGCAGTCACGCCGCGCACGCGCGCCCTGCTGCTCAACACCCCGCACAATCCCAGCGGCCGCGTTTTCGATGAAAAGGAACTCGCCGCCGTGGTTGAAATCGTGCAAAGCAATGACCTTGTGTTGATAACCGACGAGATTTACGACCGCATTTTGTATGACGGGCGTGATCACCGTTCGCCCGGCAAGATGACGGCGCTGCGTGAACGCACCATTACTGTGGGTGGTTTGAGCAAGACCTTCGCCATGACCGGCTGGCGCCTCGGTTACATTGTGGCCCCCACGGCGCTCTCGGCAGCCGTGCGCCCGGTACATGATTTTCTCACCGTCTGCGCCCCCACGCCTTTGCAGGCCGCGGCAGTCACCGCGCTGAGCATGCCGCAGAGCTATTATGATGATATGTTGGCCGATTATCACCGGCGGCGTGAGGCCATGATGACTGTGTTGCAAGCGCTCGCATTCTCCGCGCCCACTCCACAGGGCTCTTATTATGTGCTCGCAGATTACAGCGGCATCGGCGTTGAGCAGGCGCAGCTTGATTCCACTGCGTTTGCAATTTGGCTGACGAAGGACGTGGGCGTGGCCGTGGTGCCGGGCACCGTTTTCTATTCCATCCCGGGGCATGGCGAGAGCAGCGTGCGCTTTGCCTTCCCGAAACAATTGGCCACGCTGCAGGCGGCGGGCGAGAGATTGGAACGGCTGCGCGCATGAGCGCCGCAGACGAGATTGTCGCCATGACCCGTGAGCGTGTGCTGCAGACTGTGGCTGCCGGGGATGTGCTCATCGGGCTGCAGCTTGATGGCGTTGATTTGAGCGCGGCCAATCTGGTGGGAGCTTTTCTACGCCAGGCCCGGTTGGCGGGCGCGGACCTAAACCATGCGGACTTGACCCGGGCCAATCTTTGCGGCGCCGACTTGCAAAACGCGGATTTGCACGGCGCCTATCTCTTTGGGTGCGACCTGAACGGCGCGGATCTGCGCAAAGCTAACCTGCGCGAGAGCGATTTGGACGATGCCCGCCTCGGCGAGGCCGATCTGCGCGCGGCCGACCTCACCCGCGCAAGCCTTGCGCAGGCAAGACTTGGCGGCGCGAAACTTGGACGCGCGGTGCTGCATGCGGCCGACCTGACGGGAGCATGGATGCGCGCCTCAGACCTGCGCGAGGCAGATTTGAGCGCCGCGATGTGCGGCGCGGTTGTCCTTGCGCAGGCAGATTTGAGCGGAGTCGACCTGACCGGAGCCGATTTGCGCCGCGCCAACCTGCGCGCCGCGACGGTGAGCCGGGCGCAATTGCGGCAGGCCGCTGCCCTGGATGATGCCGTGCTTCCGGACGGCACCCGCTTTCCAGTCGACGGTCAGGCAACCCTTGGCGAACTGAAATCATGAGCGCCATCGTTCGAGCGGTCAAGGGCACGCGCGATTTCTATCCGCCGCAGATGGCATTGCGCAACTGGCTCTACGGGCACATCCGCACCGTCTCCGAGAGATACGGCTACCAGGAATGGGAAGCGCCCATACTGGAAACGCTTGAGCTATACGCCGCAAAGAGCGGCGAGGAGTTGGTGAAGGAACAGGCTTTCATCTTCGAGGATCGCGGCGGCGCGCTCGTCGCGCTGCGTCCGGAATTGACGCCGTCGCTGGCGCGCATGGTTGCGCAACAAGCGCAGCAGCTCCCGCGGCCGATTCGCTGGTGGTCGTTCGGTCCGTTCTGGCGTTACGAGCGCCCGCAGAAAGGGCGCACACGTGAGTTTTTCCAGTGGAATCTGGATCTGATCGGCAGCGAATCTGTCGCCGCTGACGCCGAGGTCGCCTCGGTGGCTGCCGAGCTTCTTGCCGCGCTGGGACTGACGGCGGACCAGGTTGTGCTGAAGGTGAACAGCCGCACATTCATGGAACGCTGCGTGGCAGAACTGGGCGTGATCGATGTGGACAGTGCGACCGTCTTCCGATTGATTGACCGGATGGACAAACTCTCGGCCGTAAAATGGGCCGCCTTTGGCCGCGAACTCGGGCTGGTGGATACGCAACTTGCCGCGCTGCGGGAAATGCTAACCGACCGCGAGCAGTGGCGTCAATCGGAGCAGCTGAGCGCTTTCTTCCAGGCTGTGGAGGCGCTGGGCACGCGTGAGTGGTTCGAGTTCGACGCCGGTGTTGTGCGCGGTCTGGATTATTACACCGGCGTGGTCTTCGAGGCGCGCGATCGCGCGGGGCGGCACCGCGCCATTCTCGGTGGCGGTCGCTACGACAATCTGGTGGCCGATGTGGGCGGAGAGCCTATACCCGCGACCGGCTTCGCGATGGGCGATGTTGTGCTCGGGCTGGTGGCGGAGGAACACGACGTGACGCCCCGGCTGCCGGCGTGCCGAACGCAGCTGCTGGTGACCATTTTCACACCGGAATTGACGGCGCAGTCCATGGCGCTGGCGCGGGAGTTGCGCGCGGCCGCATTGCGCGTCGAACTTTACCCGGAAGCGAGCAAACTGCAGAAACAACTGCGCTACGCCGACCGGCAGGGTATCCCGCTTGCAGTGGTTCTTGGCCCGGACGAGCTTGAGCGCGGCGAGATTGCGGTGAAGCAATTGCGCAGCGGAGAGCAGCGGCGCTTCTCGCGGGCGGAGTTGGTGACCGCCGTGCGCGCCCTGCTTGATAGCGAATCTCCTTCGTGATAGAATGCGAGACAACTACGCTCGAGAGCGCCTACTCAGCCAGTGCGCTTGTTTGTGGCGTGCGTGGTGCCTGTAGCTCAACCGGCAGAGCGCCGCACTGTGGCTGCGGTCGTTGTGGGTTCAAGTCCCATCAGGCACCCCTCTGCAAGCCCCCGTAGCTCAATGGATAGAGCACCTGACTTCGGATCAGGTGGTTGGGAGTTCGAATCTCTCCGGGGGTGCTGCTCGGGCCGGGGCAGTTTCCCGGTATCCATCATCAGGGTTTTTCGGTACCGCCTCTGCGGGTGATGGTGCGCCTGACTGCCACAGCGACCCGCCCGAGAGCGTCAAATCCTGCATGGTCCTGGCAAGCGCCTCCTCGCGGCAAAGGTACAGGGCAAGTGCGGCCACTTCTCCAAATTGAATCAGGCGCCCCTGCGGGTTAGCCTTTTCCGCATCGGCGATGTACGATCGCACTCCATTCCTGTCTGGCCCGACCATTTCAGACCATAAAACCTGGTTGGATAAGTTCGCGGACTGGCTGACCAGCGACCAAATAATGGTCGACAAAATCACGTCGAAGATGCTGATTGATTGTTTCTATTATCTGAAGCATGAATAATTCAAGTTGGCGGTTGCCGGTAGTAGTACTGTTAGGGGGGTGTCTTATCTCACTGATTGGTTTCGGAGTGCGTTCGCCATTAGGTTTGTACCTGGGGCCGATGACCAGTACTCTGGGATGGAGTCGAGAGACCTATGCGTTGGCCATGGCGATACAGAACCTGCTGTGGGGCCTTGGCCTGCCGTTGGCCGGCGCGTTAGCCGACCGGCATGGTTCGGTAGTCGTGATCGCTGGCGGCGCACTTATCTATGCCCTGGGAATCTTGGGCATGAGCGTGGCGAAATCTGCCTGGATGCTGCACCTGACCGGTGGCATTCTTGTCGGCATAGGCGTTGCGTTCACGGCCTTCTCGCTTGCCATTGCGGCCATGGTCCGGGTGGTCGGGCCCGCCAAACGTTCACTGGTGATGGGAGCTGGAATGGCGGCCGGTTCGATGGGCCAGGTGCTATATTCGCCGCTGGCTCAAAGTATGATTGTTGACTACGGCTGGAGCGTCAGCCTGATGATGCTGGCGATGTCGGCGCTTGTGATTGCACCGCTGGCACTGCTGTTGCCGAACGACCCCCAGGTCCATAATGAACAACCGATGCACGGTTCGGTGACAGAGGCGCTGGTTGAGGCCTTCCACCATCGCGGTTACTTGCTGCTCACCGCCGGCTTTTTCTTTTGTGGCTTTCACGTTGCCTTCATCACGGTGCATTTGCCGGCCTATGTGACCGATCTGGGACTGGACCAGTATGTTGGCGCCTGGTGCATTTCCCTTATCGGGCTATTCAACATTGTAGGCTCCTTACTCTCGGGATGGTACGGCCAGCATGCTAGCAAAAAATTCGGCCTTAGTGCGATTTATTTGCTGCGCGCACTGGTCCTGCTGGCTTTGCTGCTGGTTACTAAGACCGAGTACACCATGTATGTCTTTGCCGGGGCTATTGGAATGCTGTGGCTAGCCACGGTGCCGCTTACCAATGGCATCGTCGCGCAGATATTTGGTGTGCGTTACATGGCGACGTTGTTCGGGGTAGTTTTCCTCAGCCACCAGATAGGCAGTTTCACTGGGGTTTGGATGGGTGGCTGGATGCACGATCACACCGGCTCCTATGACCTGATGTGGCAGGCCGGTATCGTACTAGGCCTAGCCGCGGCGGTGATCCACTTGCGGATCAACGAAAAACCTCTGGCCCGTCTGGACATGACCTGATGCCATTACTTTTTTCTCATTTTGATCAGGGTTAATGTTTGATTATGATGGCAACGTCAGCTACCATTCACTAGGTGAGTAACTGAAAAACGCAACAAGCACTTTCTCTCAGAGTTGACCACTGGTGGCATCTGACTGGTCCAATAGGGCCTGATAGTCAGGATTATCATAGCGACTAAGGAGGAACTCCGGGGCATAATCAGGGAGTGCATCCCCGATGATGTGAGCGGCCAGCAGCTCGGCTGCGGCCTGTGAGGCCATCTGCCCGAAGCCCGAGAGGGCGCCGATAATGAAGGCCCCCTCCACATCCAGAGGCCCGATTAGCGGCCTGTTCTCGCGGGTTTTGCAGTAGTACCCGCCATCTATAACAGGACGTGCTGTCCGGCCGAGATAATTGCACAATCCGGGAATCATATGCGTCAGACCTCGCAGCACGACCTCGGCGTAAACGGGATCGAACTGTGGCGGCCAGACCGGCTTCACCGGATCCACATCGTAGGTCCACAGCATCAGCAAGACAGGGCTGTCTGCAGCCCCCTCAGGCCGGAAGTGCACCCCGGCCGGCAGTTCCCGCAGCAGCCAGCGGGTGTCCGCACTGGCTGCCAACTCCTCGCGTTCATCAGGCGACCAGGGCAGTGTCACTGGGTCACTCCAAATCATCATCGGCACATCGCGCGGCACCACGCCTAAGCGGTCTCGGAAGGCGATCTTCGCGTGCAGCTCGTTGAGAACTGGCACTTCTATGCCGAGTATAGCGGCCACATCTCTGATGTACGGTCCGGCGGCGATGACGAACGTGTCAGTGCTAACCTGATTGTCCCCATCAGCACTCTGAAACCGCACTGCGCGTACTCGTCCCCCCCGTGTCGTTGCGCCCGTCACCCTGGCGTTGAGCAGCCGCGCGCCGTGAGATATGGCTTGCTCCAGCATGTAAATGCCCATCTGTTGGGCGCTGAACCATCCGCAGCGGCGGGTGTGGAGGGCTGCCACCACCTTCTCTGTGACGAAGGGATAGTGCGCCATGATTACTTCCGTATCGAGGATCAGGTCGGCGCCGGATGGCTCGCCTTCGAAGCCGTTCGCAGGCGAGCGTCTGTAAACCTGAGGAGAAGACCCCCCGTCATGCACGCGGAGCGGCCCGGCACCCAGTTGTGAGATTTCGGCGGCGGAATCCCTGAGCGTATCGGCGCGCGCAACGTCCCCAGTCAGGAAAAGGTAGCCGCGCCGGCTGAGATTGAAGATATTGTCAGTCTCGAGCGCCATCGCCTCCAGCAGATCGATGCTGTGGTTCATAAAACTCACCATAGCGTCCCCGGGTCCGGGCCACCAGTTGCGGTAGCATTCTGTGGATTTGTCGCTGGTGAGAGTGAGGGGAGGGCGCTCGTCGATAATGAGGATGTTTTTCACCCCTCTTTTGACGGACAAGTGGTAGGCGGCCGAAATGCCGGCAATGCCCGCCCCGCATATCACGACGTCAGCGGTTGCCTTTGTCACGCTCCCCACACCTCATGCCTCCCGCAAAATTCATCTCCGTAATCTCGGATCGACTGACAATACTAGCTTACGTTCTGGATATTCGATGTTGGCGTGTGGAATAAGAAAGGGCTGCAATGGTTAGTTTGACACACCTAGCAGTACTAGCTGAGGATTTCAATTCATTGACGAATGGGTTTGTGATGCCCGTCTGTGTTGTTGTACGTACTTTGTACACTGCTTTCATCTACAGCTATCGATCATAGCCATTTGCCGTTGCAGAACTTACCTGAACAGTGCGGCCGGGTGCAGCGATTGCTCAGCTCTCATTGAGGTCTGTGACCGCGTCTGCTTCGATCTCGACAAGCCAATCGGGGTCGATAAACCTAGCTATTTGAATTACCGTGCTGGCAGGGCGAACGTCTCGAAAGAATTCACCGTGCACCTCAGCTACCTGCTCCCAATCATCGATGTTTGTCAGGAATATCCTGGTGCGTACTACATCCGATAAAGTCGAGCCCGCATCTTCTAACGCAATCCGGATAATTTCGAAACACCTCCGTGCTTGTGCCGAGGGGTCGCCCGGATCTGCAGTCTCGCGACAAGGGCCTATTGGTGCTGTTCCTGAGACAGAGATCAAGTTTCCGACCCGCACGGCTCGAGAGAATCCGATACTTGACTCGTAAGGGCTCCCGCTGGAAATCAGCTGTCTGGCCATGTTTTGCTCATCTGCAATGTGAATAAATGCCACTTTACGATGTGGTAGCTACCGCAGGCTGGGCACGGCTCCTTCGCCGGTGCGGCTGTTCCTGATTTGAGCTGCAACCGCTACCAGCACGTGGCCACCCACTTTTAAAGGAAAATCTCAGTTGCCGACGTAATGCTCTATTCATCCTCTTGAGGGCGCGGCGACGCCGATCACGTTGAAGCCCGAATCGACGTAATGCACCTCGCCGGTGACGCCGGCGGCCAGGTCTGAGCAAAGGTACACGGCCGCGTTGCCTACGTCTTCGATGGTAATGTTGCGCTGCAACGGAGCCAGCTCGGTGAATTCGCGGTGCATGGCTTTAAAACCGGAAACCCCGGCCGCGGCCAGCGTGCGGATGGGGCCCGCCGAGATTGCGTTCACGCGGTGTGACAGTGGCCCCATGTCTGCCGCGAGATAGCGCACCGAGGCTTCCAACGCTGCTTTTGCCACTCCCATCACGTTGTAATGCGGCACCGCTTTTTCAGCGCCATAGTAGGTCATGGCCAGACAGGCGCTGCCCAAGTTTAACAACGGCAGCGCGTGGCGGACCATTGCGGTGAAGGAATAGCAGCTGACGTCCAGCGCCAGCCGGAATCCCTCCCGGCTGGTGGTGTAGTAAGGCCCGTTCAGCTCGTCACGGTTGGCAAATGCTACGGAGTGAATGAGAATGTCGATGTTCCCTAGATTCTCTCTTACCTTGGTAAACAAGGTCTCAATATTCTTATCGCTGGCAAGGTCGCATGGCTCGACGAAGTCAGCGCCGACCTGCTCGGCGAGCGGAGCAACTCGCCGCAGTAGTGCTGGGATAGCGTAACTGAAGGCCAGTTGCGCACCTTCCCGATGCAACGCTTTGGCAATGCCCCATGCGATTGAATGACTGTTAGCTACCCCGAAAATCAACGCAGTCTTACCGTTTAGGATACCCATTGTGCGTTTGCCTCCTCACTAATTTGTT
>MPMF02225415.1_pt1 | contig 11111 bp, 10 predicted proteins | sample 1617271 | NCBI WGS metagenome assembly MPMF02 (sample SAMN05944812, study PRJNA350692) | marine metagenome | biome: marine; feature: ODZ; material: water; isolation source: 120 m water sample prefiltered with 30 um filter, filtered on to 0.2 um... | place: Pacific Ocean | collected 2012-04-09... | reverse complement strand
GCAGCTGAGATAAAATCTAAGTATATGAACAAAGGTGGTATACTTATGAAATATCTAGATGTTATGGGTAATATGTTCGCTACGGCAGAAAACCCAGCTCTTGGAAATTACTCTAAAGTAGTTACTACTAAGTACCTACCGTAATTTAAGAGTTATATAAAATATTAATAGGCGCCAATTTTTATAAATTGGTGCCTATTTTTTTGATATTAATTTTAATATATTATTTTTATGAGTGATCTGGTTTCTCAAAAAGTCAACATGATATTTAAATCTCTCAAGGGAGAGACGGTTCATGCACTTAAGGATATAACTTTTTCTCTTAAAAAAGGTGAGCTCTTAACAGTTCTTGGCCCTTCGGGTTGCGGTAAAACAACTCTACTAAATATTGCCGCCGGATTTCTCAGGCCAACTTCAGGTTCAATAAACCTTGGTGGAAAAGAAATTAATGGACCAGGAGTTGAAAGAGGTATGGTTTTTCAACAAGGAGCTTTGTTTGAGTGGTTGACTGTAAACGAAAATGTAAATTTTGGTTTAAGAATGAAAAAAGAAGATCCAATTAAAACAGCAAAGAAGGTTGAAGAATGGCTTGATATAGTTGGATTAAAAGGATTTGGAAACACACCCACTTATCAATTATCTGGTGGTATGCAGCAAAGGGTGGCTCTTGCAAGATGTTTAATAAATGATCCCGACTTAATCTTAATGGATTAGCCTCTGGGTGCATTAGATGCTTTAACTAGAGAAAAAATGCAGTCTTTGGTTTTAAAAATTTGGAAAGAAACAGGAAAAACTATAATTCTAATTACCCACTCCGTTGAAGAGGCGCTACTACTTGGTGAAAGGTTATACGTAATGGCTCCAAGACCTGGTCGTATACATAAAGAATATAATCTACCGTTTGCTTCAATGGGATTAAATGGAGATTTAAGAGAAATAAAAAAAAATAATGAATTTAATAGTAAAAGAGAAGAGATCTTATCCATGATTTGGGACATGGAAGAAGAAATAATGGGAAAAGATATTTAATATGTTTACTAAAATTATCACATTTTTAATTTTTTTTGCTGTTATAGGCTGCATTTTATATGGAAGAAAATTAATTAAAACTGAAAGAGTTGATGCTGTTTTTGGAAATCCCGAAAGAGCCAAAGGGGGAACTCATTGGGTTATTGTTGGAAGTAGTTTTCTATTATTGACATGGCTTTATTATTCATGGGATATAGCAAAAGCTTTTTACCCAAAATCAGCTAACGAACTTTGTCAAGTTGCAAAAGTAAACGATTCATTGCTTTCATTAAAATATTTATTTCCAATTGAACAAAGAGAACTTAAAAGCACCTCTCAAATTAAGAGTGAGAAAAAAAATATTACAAAATTAACTATTGAAATTCAAAACTCAGCAGACATAAGGGATCAAGATAAAGATAAACTTTTAAACTTAATTATAAAAACCAAAAAAACAATTCCATTATTAACAAATGAAAAATATTTAGAACCTGAAACTAGAAATAAAATAGGAGAATTAACTAATAGAATTTTGTGGTTAACGGAAGATTTTCAAAAAATAAGTTATCCCCCAATAGTAAGTATTGAAGAGGAAAAAAAAAGAATTGAAGCTTTAAAAACACAAGGAGGATGGGGAGCATCAGGAACTGCAGTAGAGCAAACAATAGAAATTCCTATTATTCCTAAGACAAAAAAAGGATTAAAATTTGATGCTGCAGCAAAAGAATTAAAAATAATTAGTGATGAATTCTTTAAATTAAGAAATCATAATCCTGAATATAAGAGAGAGATTAAAGAAATCAAAGATGAAATAAAAAAATATAGATCAGGTTTAGATGACACGCATGAAATTGCGTCAACTTTAGCAAAAGATATTCTTAAAGTTGCAAGAAGAATTGAATACGCAAGTATTTTTCCACCTAAAACTTTGGATGGTATGCAAAAATCACTTATAGAATTTGATCATGTCCAAAAAAAAGAGCAAGGAAGTTTAAGATATGTTGATGTTTTTTTATTTCCTGCTGGAACGATAGTGTCAAGTGGTCCTAGTTGCTCTGAACAAGGTTCTGGTAGATGGTTACCCAAACCTTCTGATACTTTAAATAAATTTGCTCTTTTACTAAAACCAAGTATTGGATTTAAAAATATTCCACTGATCTGGTTCGAAATGATGGACGTTAGCAAAATAGTTGGTTTTATTATTCCAGATTGGATTGCAGATGTTATTCCTGGTAAGTATCCAGTTCATAGTGAGGATGGATCAGTAAAACCAAACTTTAAAAGTAAAGTTTTAAATATAGCAACTGGTGACTTTAAATTATTCAAAATACCTGTACCTATGGGCCATATATGGGACTCTTTTTTAAGAGTATTCTTAGGATTGGTTCTTGGAATAATATTTGGTGTACCTTTAGGTTTATTTATGGGTTTGAATAGATTTGCTAAAGGATTTTTTGATCCATTAATTGAATTATACAGACCTGTACCACCACTTGCTTGGGCTCCACTAGTAATTTCTGTTCTTGGAATTGATAATGTTGGAAAAGTTTTCTTATTATTTATGGTGTCTTTTTCAATTATGATTATTTCAGCGAGAGCTGGAGCGTCTGGAACTCAGATATCTAAAATTCATGCCTCACATTCTTTGGGTGCCTCTAGATGGCAAATTCTAAGATATGTTATATTCCCAAATTCATTACCAGAAATATTAACAGGTGTAAGAGTAGCTATTGGTATGTGTTGGGGAACATTGGTAGCAGCTGAATTTTTAGCGGGAACTACCGGTATTGGTTTTGTTGAAAACGTAGCTAAAAAATATTTTCAGTATGAAGTTATTTGGATAACAATATTTGTTATGGGTATGCTTGGCCTTTTATTTGATGTTACCCTTAGAAAAATTATAGATAAAACTATTCCTTGGCGTGGAAAAGGTTAAATGCTTAATAAGGAAGTTTTAGAAAGTATTTTTGAAAAATTGCTTTCTCAAGCAAAGAAATCTTACGATGAATTTAATGCTGCAGATGGAAAAATTGGTGATGGTGATCTAGGAGTTACTATTTTAAATGGTTTAGAAGAAGTAAATAATAATAAAGTTAATTTTAAAGATGATATGGGAGCAAATTTTATGCTTTGTTCTCAAGCATTTGTTAAAAAATCTGGTTCTAGTTTTGGAACTTTAATAGCATTTTCTTTCATGAATATTTCAAAAAACTTAAAAGGTAAAACTGAATGTAATCACAATGATATTATTGATATTTTTGAAACAGCTCTAAAAACTATACAAGAAAGAGGAAAAACTAAACTAGGTGATAAAACAATTGCTGATAGTTTAGATTTAATAATAAAAAAACTTAAAGATAATACAAATTATCCTGAAGTATTTAAGTCAGCAACAAAACAAGCTTTAGAAGATTTTAAAGGAAAAAAAATCCTTATAGGAAGAGCTAGAATGTTTGAAGATAAAACCAAGAGTTTAGATGATCCTGGTATGCTTGCTTTAAGTAAATTAGCAGAAGTTTAATTTTTTGTATATAATAATAAAATTATGAACGATAAAATAAACAAAATAATTTCACTGCACAAGCAGGGCCTTTATAATGAAGCACTTGGAAGTATTAAAATTTTATTGTTCGAACAAAATAACAACCCTATACTTCATAATTTAAATGGAATTGTTTACTTATCTTTAAAAGATTATGAAAAATCTATAGAAAGTTTTACAAATGCAATTGCGATAAAGAATGATTTGTATCAAGCTTACTTAAATAGAGGCATTGCCTATAGTGAAATTCAAGATTTTCAAAAAGCAATTATAGACTACAAAAAAACTATCGAATTAAGTCCAAATCTTTCTGAAGCTTATAATAACTTAGGTCTAGCTTTAAAAAATATTGGAAACAAAAACGAATCAGTTGAATATTTTGTAAAAGCTTTAAATTATAATTCGAAAAATATAGAAGCTTATGAAAATTTAATTAAAGTATTAACAAATGTTAAGTATAACAAAAATCAAAATAACAAATATATCTATGCAAACAATGAATTACAAAAATTAAAGTTTGACTTTGACTTAAATACTAAAATCACTGATGAGACTGTTAAAATTACTTTTGAAAAAGCAAATAAAATTATAAATAGCAACTTAGAAAATATAATTTTCAATTATTATCAAATATACAGACGAAATGATAAAGATTTAAGTTGTAAAAGGCATAAAAAAATATTTAACGATTATAATATTGTTCCAAAAAATTGCTTTGGATGTTACAAAATAATTATTGAACCTGAAAAAGTGATTGATTTGGTCAAAATCTATATTTTATTTGACTCTATAAAATTGAAAAATAACAATATTAGAAAATGCATGATAGAGCTAAGACCAAATATAGAAGGTACATATAAATCCTTAGTATATTGTTCAAGTTTAGATGAAGCAGAATCAATCTTCAAAAAATTAAAAGTCATAATTGATAAAACCATAAATGAAAATATAAGCATAAATATTAAAAGGGGTTGCACTGAATTTGGTATGGCTTATCCAGTGTATAAAGATTACAAGAGTAATTTGATGAAATATGAAGAAAATTGGGAAGAAAAGGAAGATTTACTGGATGGTAAATTTCCATATTTAATTAATCACAAACTTAATAGAGAAACAATTTTTGGAATCACTCTCAATGATATTTTAACAATTAGGAATTGGCTATGTTATGCAAAATTTATTGGCGATAATAGTTATAAAATGATTAGCGAAGACAAGTTTGTTTCACCATTTATTGAGAAAAAATTTTCAAAGAAACTTCATTAAATCATTAGTTAAGAAAATACTTAAACTTGCTATTTTAAAAAAAATTTACAAATATTTTAATTCTCTCATCTCTTTATAAAATTCTTTCTCAATTTTTTGAATTAAATCTTTTTTTAAAACTACTTTCCATTCATCAACTAAACCTTTTCTAAAAAAATTTTCTTTTCCTTTTCTTTCAACAAATCCAAATTTTTTTTCATTGTCAGAAACTTGTTTAAAAGTACATTTTTTTATTACATTATTAATTTTATTTTCATCTATATCGATTTTTTTAAATTGGCTAATAAATTCAAGGATTTTTAAAAAATTATTATATGGGTCATCAATTAAATCTTCATATCTTAATATAATTTTCGGTATATTTATTTTTTTCCAAGATGAATAGTGAACATTCCAAGATAGTCTAGCCTCTAAATACCCATCATTAAAAGCTATGACTGTTTTATCTAATATTCTATTGGTAGATTTTTCAAAATCAAAACCATGATGATATGCATGGGACACTACAACAGATCTAGGGTCGCGAATTATACAAATTGCACCACAAGAATTTTCAGAATTTGTAAAGGGATAACCAAATATAGATCCAGCAAAATTATGTGTTTTTAATATATTTAATTCATTGTTTAGATTTATTTTTTCTTGAGCAGTTATAAAATGTTTAAATATTTTCATGTCATTTTTTTTTAATTCATCTTCATGTATTATTCCTTCAAAAAATTTTTTATTGGGGAATCTTTGTATATATTTAAGATTGCTAAATAAATTTAAATCATTAGACCATAAATAGTTTGAAATTAGTAATCTAAGCCATGTATTTCCACTTTTTGGGTAACTTGCAATCCAAATAATCATTTTTAATATTAACCTAAGCTCAAGAAAAAAGGAATGAAATTTTAAACTTTAGAAATCCATTCTCTCTTTTTTTCTTCATTTAAAAAAGAGGATTTAAATGAGTTAATAAGTAATGTTTTTACTTCACCTTGTGAAAGATTCAAAGCTGATTGTGTTTCAATTAAATTTTTATTTAAATAACCCCCAAAATAAGCTGGATCATCTGAATTCACCATAACCATTAATTTTTTATCCAACATTTTCTTTAAATTATGATCTTCTAATTTATTAAATACTCGTAATTTTATATTTGAAAGAGGGCAAACTGTTAAAGGAATTTGGTTTTTAGCTAATTTTTCTACTAATTCTTCGTCTTTAAGACACTGAACTCCATGATCGATTCTTTTTACATTAAGAAAGTTTAAAGCTTCCCATATATATTCGGGCGGTCCTTCTTCACCTGCATGAGCAACAGTTATAAAGTTATTTTCTTCTGCTTTTTTAAATAATTTTTCAAATTTGCTTGGAGGATTGTCCATCTCTGAGGAGTCTAATCCAACTCCAAAAATCTTATCTTTATGAGCCAAGGCTTTTTCTAAAATTTTAAAACCCTCTTTTTCATCTAAATGTCTTAGAAAACACATGATAATTTTAAAACTCAAACCAAATTCTTTTTCAGCTTTTTGAAGAGCTTTGTAAATTCCATTTATGACGATATCAAAATCAATTCTTCTATCTGTATGAATTTGAGGGTCAAAAAAAATTTCTGTATGGACTATATTGTCTTCTTTGCATTTTAATGCATAAGCCCAAGTAAGATCAAAAAAATCTTTTTCTTCTATTAATACTTTTGTTCCTTGATAATATATTTTTAAAAAAGAATCTAAATTGCTAAAATTATAAGCTTTTTTAACATCATCAATATCTTTAAATGAAATTTCAACATTGTTTCTTTTGGCTAGTGTAAACATTAGTTCAGGCTCCAAGGTTCCTTCTATATGTAAATGCAATTCAGCTTTTGGTGATTTTTTTATAAACTCTAATAAACTCATAATGAATTAGCAAAATCTCTTATATCTTTGACTAATAAGTCCGGTTGTTCTAAAGCTGCGAAGTGTCCACCTTTTGACATTTCAGTCCAACGTTGTACATTATAAATTCTTTCAACATAAGATCTTGGCGCCCATTTCAAAAATTCTTTTGGAAATAAAGCCACAGCAGTTGGCACTTTTAAAGGCAAGTTTTCCTTTGGAAGACTTCTGCCACCCTCCTCTCTTCTTCCAAAATAAATCCAAGAAGCGGTGTTAAAAGTTTTTGTAACCAAATAAACCATTATGTTTGATAATAAAGTGTCTTTTGAATGAACGCTTTCAATATTGTTATTTTTAATATCAGACCAACCATGCATTTTTTCAATTATCCATGCTGCTACGCCTACTGGACTATCCATCATAGCGTAGCTTAATGTTTGAGGTTTTGTTGCTTGTTGTACCCTATAACCGTCTTCAATTCTTTGTTCTTTTATAAATCTTTCTTGCCACTTTTTTTCTTCATCTGTTTGTGGTCCATCAGGGTGACGAATAATTAAAATATTAACATGTATTCCTGCACACTTTTTTGGAAAATCATAAGCAAGCCATGTTGTTATTGTTCCACCAAAATCTCCACCTTGTGCTATATATTTTTTATAACCAAGAATTTCTGTCATTAAAGAATTGAAAATTGATGCTATTTTTCTTGGACCAATTGGTCTTGAGGGTCTACCAGAAAATCCAAAACCAGGCAGAGAAGGCACTACAACATCAAAAGCATCTTCTACTTTTCCTCCATATTTTTCAGGATGAGCTAATTTATCTATAATATGTAAAAACTCTATAATTGATCCAGGCCAACCATGACTCAATAATAATGGTTTTGGACTAGATCCACTTCCTTTTTCATAAATAAAGTGAATATCAATACCATGAATATTTGATTTAAAATTTTGAAATTTATTTATTTTTTCTTCAGTTTTTCTCCAATCAAATTTATCTACCCAGTATTTTGAAATTTCTTTCATATAATCAAGGTTGGTTCCATATTTCCATCCACCATCATCTGGCATTTCGTGCCAAGGATAGTTTGCAACTTTTTTGTTAATATTCTCAATTATTTTATTGGAAATATTTATTTTAAATGGTGTAATCATAGAAAAATATACTTTAATATATTCATAATAATATTGCATGAAAAAGATAATTAATAAACCAGGTGACTTTGTTGAAGAATCTATTGAAGGATTGGTTAAATCACATCCTGATGTTTATGCATTTGCACCAGATAATAAAAGAGTAATCACAAGAGCTACAAAGGCTTCGAATAAAGTTGGAATAGTTACTGGAGGTGGATCAGGTCATCTTCCAGTTTTTACTGGATATATCGGAAAAGGATTTTTAGATGCATGCGCTATAGGATCAGTATTTGCATCACCTTCGGTTGAACAAATGATATCAGCAATAAAAAATGCTGATAATGGTAATGGTGTTTTATGTATTTTAGGTAATTATGGTGGAGATGTAATGAATTTTGAAATGGCTTGTGAAATGGTTGAATCTGAAGGAATTAAAACAAAAACAGTAATTGTTGCTGATGATATTGCAAGTGCTAATGAGGAAGAAAAATCAAAAAGAAGAGGAATTGCAGGTATAATTTTTGTATTCAAAATTGCAGGGGCAATTGCTGAAACCGGAGCATTACTAGATGAAACGTTTAAAATTGCATCCGAAGCTAATAATAATATTAGAACTCTCGGTGTTGCTTTGTCTCCATGTATTTTGCCTGAGGTAGGTAAACCTACGTTTGAAATAGGTAATGATGAAATAGAAATTGGAATGGGTATTCATGGCGAACCTGGAATAAAGAGAGAAAAACTAAAACCTGCAAATGATTTAGTTGATGACCTATATAAAAGGATAATTAATGACTCAAAGTTAAAAGCTAATGATAATATCGGTCTAATGATTAACAGTTTGGGAGCTACTCCATTAGAAGAGTTATATATAATATCAAAAAGAGTAAATGAAAATTTATCTAGTTCAAAAATTAATAATTTAAAGTCTTATATTGGAAGATACGCAACATCCATGGAAATGGCTGGAATGTCTATAACCACATTTAAACTAAACGATAACTTAAAAAAACATCTCTTTGCAATAAGCAAATGTCCTTTTTGGAATAACTAATTAATATTTATATTATAAAAATTTAATTACTGACAATATTTTAAAAAATTTTTCAATAGGATAATATAAAATAATTTCATTTTTTTTTAATGGAATTGCAATAGAACTATTATTAATAACAATAACTAGCTTTCCTTTTTTTCTTGCATCATTAACTAACGTTATAGCGGATGAAATTGCAAGCTGAGTTCCTAGTATCAATAATAATTTTGAATTTTTAATAGAATCTCTAGCTCTTTTCCAAACAATTGGGTTTAAATCTTGTTTCATTGCAATTACAGAAGGTTTAACAAAGTTATTACAATCGCATAAAATGTCCTTTTTTCTCCATAATTTATTTAATTTGGACCAAGTAAAACTTTTATTACACTTAAGACACGAAGATTTTGAAATATTTCCATGTAATTCAATAACATTTTTTGATCCTGATAATTGATGCAATCCATCAACATTTTGAGTGATTATTGAATTTACGATTTTTTTTTCTTCCAATTTTGATAGTACTTTATGAATGGTATTTGGTTTTGCATTATTAGAAATTTTAAAAAATTTGTAACAAACTTCCCAGTAAGCTTTTCTGGATATTTTTTTTTTCAAAAAATTTTCAAAATCATAATCAGATATATTTTTTGATTTATCAATCCACTCACCAGAAACATAATCCGGTATGCCAGAGGGGGTACTGGTTCCTGCGCCGGTTAGAACACATATGTTTTTTTTAACTTTTTTAATTTTTTCTATAGCATTCCAAATATTGGGATGGTAAATAATTGGTCCAAATATTTTATGCATAATTAATGAAACTAGCATAATGGTTAAAGTAAACGGTGCTATAATTGGTGGTATTATTTCCCAAAAATTTAAAGTAATCCAAAAAAACCATATAGCTGAGCTAAGAACAGATGTTAAAAATACGATTAAAATTCCAAATATTCCAAATTGTAAAAAAAAAATTGATGAAATAAAAGTTGTAGTAGAGACGGTGAATGCCCACAATCCAGAAGATTCATTTAATGATAGGTTCATAAATTTATTACAAAAATAAATTGATAATAATGCAAAAAAAACTGTTAAAACTGTTGCTTTTGTATTTGTAATAAACAAAGATAAAAAAACACCAATAATGCACAGGTATCTACTAATATCATCAAATGGAAAAATGTATAAAAAAATCCAAAAATCCATACCATTTTTTTTAAGAATAAAATAAATTATCCACGCAGATATGATTGATGATGTAGCTAGCGTAGGTAACTGAAATTTTATAAAATTTTTTTTTAAAAAATAATCAAAAAAAGAGCAAAAAATTATACCTATAAAAAAAATAGTTATATAATATTTATCAAGACCTAGGTATCCCCCAATTATGATTCCTAAAATACCTGACGCATACCCATAAAATCCTTTAGAAAATAAATGATCATTTAAATCGTTCTTTATTAATTGAAATATGATATTGCCAATAATACTTCCAACTAAACACCCTAAAGCACTTAACGGGCTAATTACTAAAATAGAAAAAAAAATTAAATAACCTGATAAAATTTTTTCTGAAAATGCTATTTGAGCTATTCCTAAAATAATTGCCTGATGCCAATTCTTAATACGCACCATTAGACTTGCCTAGCCTTTTAGGGAGTGTGTCTAAATTAAAAATATCCCTCCATGTTTCTTTTCTTCTTATAAGCTCAATACCATTAGGTCCGAGAAGTACAACTGCTGGCCTTGTTTGAATAAATTGCGTAGATTGAGTTAAATTATAAGCGCCTACATTTGAAAAAACTATGATGTCTCCTAATTCTACAGAAGGCAAACTAACTGACTCATTGATTGAATCAATTTGCATACATAATGGTCCGTACATTTTCACAGATCTATTATAATCACTACCATTTTTTTTGTTTTTGCGATTTAAATTACTATTTGCGCCGTTTAATTTGTTTGCTAACTTTGGTTCAAAATCGTACCAAAATGCTGTAGGCAAAATATTTACTCCAGCATCCATCACGACACTATGATTGCCTTTAGCATCTTTTTTTTTTGATACCACTTTTGAAATAAGTTGCATAGCTTCATCTACAACTGCTCTACCTGGTTCTAAAATTAAAATCGGCTTTCCATTATTAAATAAATGTTTAGCCTTTTTTAGGTGACGCATAATTGCGCTGGAAAACTGTTGTAATGTGGTTTCGTTATATTTGCTTCCCCCTGGAATATCATATTGAGGTTTAAGTTTATTT
>MPMF02101772.1_pt1 | contig 11113 bp, 3 predicted proteins | sample 1617271 | NCBI WGS metagenome assembly MPMF02 (sample SAMN05944812, study PRJNA350692) | marine metagenome | biome: marine; feature: ODZ; material: water; isolation source: 120 m water sample prefiltered with 30 um filter, filtered on to 0.2 um... | place: Pacific Ocean | collected 2012-04-09... | reverse complement strand
GGGAGCGACGAGCCCAGACAGCCAGGGCATCCATGGGAGCACCAGATGAAAGCTTATTTTCAAGAATCGAATTGAGATGGGGAATCGCCAAATTTGGCCGCTTATTGATCATATGGTATCTGGCCAAGGCCTGCTCACGGAACATATCCTTCGGGTCTTCCAATACTGCGGCTGAGAGATAATGTTCTGCCATCATCCGGTTGCCCAGCCAAGCGTACGATTGCCCCATAACGCGCGTGGATACATCGTCAGGAAATCGATTTTCCATCATGCGAATTTCTCTCTCCGCCTCTGCGTCACGCTTCATCGTGAGCAAATACTCCACCAGCGTCAGAGACGGGACAGGGATGTCGGGTGCCAAAGCCACAGCACGCCGGAAAGCCTTTTCCGCATCGACTGTTTTGTCGAGACGCAAAAGAACCCTTCCCCGACGAATCCAGTCTTCCGAATCTCTTGAGTCAATCGGTGCCGCTTGAGCGAGCGATGCCAGTGCTGCCTCTCTGTTGCCTGTCAATAGATCCAACGTCACCTGTTCCTTTTTCAGTTCCTGTGGAACATCCGTCAGCCGCAGGAGAATTTTTCTGGCTTCATCAAACCGCCCCTCGCGAGCGAGCAATTCAATCAGGTGCCGAACGACGGTCACATCCATCGGTCCGGCATCAAGAGAGTCCTCAAAAAATTCAATTGCGCGACCAACATTACCTTGATGCTCGTTGATCATACCCTTTAGCTGCAAAAGAGCTTGCCACCGGGGCCGGGCAAGCGCGATCTCATCGGCCAAGCGATTTGCCGTTTCAAGCAGCGAGGTGGCCTCAGAATCCTTGTCATACTGCCAGAGAAGGTATCGAGCTTGTAGATACTTTGGGATGTCATTATCTTTCCCAAAACGTTCTACAGCGGCGTCAATTTGCGCCTGCATTTCCAACTCGTTGCCGACTTCCCTCTCCAACTCAAACAATCCGATGGTATAGACCTGATCCTGATCACCTTTAGCAGCCAGTTGCAAACAACGTTTGGCATCCCGGCGACGGGGAGGGGCGGTGTGGTAGTACATCTTCGCTAGTTTTTTCCAGAGTTTGGGCTGGATAGCCTCTTCGTATTTCTCAATTTTCGTTTCTAACTCTTTGATTCGTTCAGCCTGATGGAGACCGCCAACTAAAGCAACGAGTTCCGCCCGTCGCATAAATAATTGGGGAGAGTCGGTCCAGGGATTTTCAGTTCGAGTCGCGGCATCGACCAGATGCTCTAGGGCAACGGCCGCACTTTGCTCGCGGACCAGAATGGCCAAAACGAGATTTTGAAGTCGAATCGCATCCGGATATTGGATGAGCGCCTCGGTCAATATCTCCATTGTCTCATCAATTTTGCCGCTGTTCAGGAGTTCTTCTACCCTAACCACCACCTTGTCTGAATCGGTAACATCATCGCTGGAAATATATTTCTGCTTGTAGCTTTCGAACCGCTTTTTGTATTTTGGAGAGTTCTCCGAAAGTGCGACGAGTGTTCCCAGATAGAGGGTTCGTAATCTCTTATCGTTATCAAACTCCTCATCCCCCATTAGAGTCCGCAGTCGATCCAACGCCTCCATAGCCGCAGGCATTCGTCTCAGAGTAACCAGAGCCTCTGCCTGTCCAGCCAATGCGAGTTGGGACCTGGGGTTTGTGCCCAAGGCACGTTCGCAAGCGGCAAGCTGACGATCTGGCTTCCCCAGGCGTTGGTAGCAGCGAGCCAACAGGTGATCCACGGAAACCGCAAAGCTGGCAGGAAGCAGACTCATTTGAGGCCGTAAAGCTTCCAGCTTGTTGCTCGCTACTTTCCAGTTCTCCTCACCACAGAGTACCTTGGCCTCCGATAAATCAATCAGTTCATTTCTAAAATTAAGTTCCCGCATCCGCTCAATCGTGGCACGGGCCTGCTCGGTTTTTTTTGCAAGGACCTGTGCCGTCAACAAGACGCTAATCAACTGGTGGTTGTCCGGAAGCTGCGCAAGACCGGCCTGCACACACTCGATTTCACTTTCCGGATCCTTTTCGACACGGGCAATCAGCGACTGCTGGAGGTAGATGCGGACATCTTTGGGATCGACTTTACTGGCTTTGGCTAAATACTCTTTAGCCAAGTCAAACTCCTTTGCTTCAAAGGCGACCTTTGCGTTTTCGATCAGCGCATCAAGATTCTCGCCATCCATTTCAAGGGCCTTCCGCAAACTCTCCCTCGCTGCAGCCAGCCGACGACGACGAATTGTCTCACCACCAACTTCGTTATTCGTCCGTAAATATTTTGCCCGTTTGACCAAGGCATCTGGCGAATCGGAGTTGACCACAGCCATTTGCTCAATCACCGCATCTGCCCGAAGCTCGTCCTCGCGGCCACCGATCCCGCGTTTTCTGAGCAAAGCAGCCAGGAGCACATAGGCATCGAGCATGTGTGCCTCGCGAGACGCAGCAGCATCGAAAGTGCCATTCTGGGTGTCGTAACCGACCAAAGAGGCCAACTGATTAATTGCCTTTGATTCCTCACCCACCTTTTCCAGACAGAGAGCAATACTGTAGTCCAGTTCGGGATCGGCTACCCCCCGCGACTTGAGCTTGGCAGCCTCCGTTCTCGCTTGCGCATAAAAATCTCGTTCACTGTCAGAACCGGCTGCAATCTCGCCCAGTTCGATGAATCCATCAACCAGATTGCGGCGGATATCATTACGCTCTGGTGCCGCGCGAAGCGCGCGAATCATTATTTTGACAGCGTTGGTTGCCTGCGTGGAACTTGCAGAGTCCGCCGTTATACATTTGGGGGCCATCATCGCGGCCTCACAGAGACTCTCGGTATCATTGGGATTGCGATTCAAATAGCGAGCGTAAAATCGCAGCGCCTCATCGAACTGGCCAGACTCTTGGGCGAGGCGGGCCTTTTCCAGCAGACGCTGCGAACCTTGACCCGCATTCACTGCCCAAAACACCCACCCTCCGATACCGATGATGGCTACGATAACAAAAAGGACAATGATGAATTTGATGTTCAGTCGCCGCATGTTTTTCCCCGACACAAAACCTTGAGTTGTTTCGCCCGACAAGACCAACCTCTCTTAGGGGGCACTCATTCAATACCCCAACCAGCTTCGCAATTCATGATATCTCGCCAATTCGCTTGGCTTTACGTTGCTTTCTTCAAATCCTAAGTCCTCAGCGGCCTCTAGGGCAGCCCGCGCAGCCTGCTTCTCGTTCTGGCATTGGTAGGCCAGGGCCAGATGAAAATGATAGATACCACGTTCCAATAGAACTCGATTCCCTACATTCCCGGGAGCATGCATCCCGGTTGCCCAGAAGGCATCCAGCCGACCGGAATCGGGATAAAAAAGCGTTGCTTCCTTCAGATCGCGAACCGCCGCGGAGCAATCTCCCTTTTGGAGTAATGCCATCGCCCGGGTATCTAGCAATTCAACCTGCGGACCAAGAATCTCAAAAGCTTTTTCCAGATCGGCAAAAAGCTGTTCCTCATTATCATCTAGTTTCAGACTCAGATCGGCACGGTTGTTGGCAATCATACCCTTTTCAAGTTCCGTACATTGATCCAAAGAAATGCGGTTGAGCACCTCGATTCCCTCAGCATATTTGCCCACAAAATCTAAAAAGGATGCTTCGTAAATATAAAACTCTGGGGAGTCCGGATGCTCTTGCCGAGCGTAGTTTATCCATCCGATTATCTGCTCAGACTGTTCGGGCGTTAGTTGTCCGCCGTATTGCCGCCCTAAAGTAAAAGCAATCTTAGTAATTTTACGAACTGTCTCTTTATTGAGCATCTCGCTGCAAATCTTTATTGATTCATCAATATTGCCACGACGTGCAAGATAGGAAGCCAACTCCAAACGTTTGCTACTATCCTGTGCCGATGCTCGCCGATGCTGCTCTTCCGCTTCCCGGTAGAGGCCCAACTCCTCATAGATATGCGCGATTGCAAGGATTCTCTCACTGGAAATGGGCTTGCCATTCTGGGAGTTCAAATCCTCAACCGTCGAAGCAGCAAGTCTCTTCTTGCCATTCAACTCGGCAACCAGGGCCTCAAGACGTGCAAAGGGAACGCTTTGATCATTCTCGGGAACAGACGTCTTTAACTTGCGGAGCCACCTCTGAGACTGCAAGAGTTCCCTTTTTTCCACCAGCATCTCTACATAGCTGGCCAACAAGCCCCCTTTCGTCGGGTTTTGCGCGATTAGCTTCTCCATCAATTCGCGACATTCTCTCCAACGACCGGAAGAAAAATATAAACGGGCTAGAACCAACTGTTCCAAGCGTGTTAAGTTTTGCAATGGAATGTTCTCTAGAAAAGTTAAGCCTAACTGCCGATAGGCGGGCTCTTTACGGAGCGCGAGTTGCAAACCCTTGACTCGGATATCCTCGTGAGACAACTCTCCATCGACCCGATTGGCTTCCAGGAGTCCGAGCGCGTGCTGGAAAGGCTGGTGACCTATCTGCTTCATTAATAATCGGGCCAAGCTCCTTCGTGCCCAGATTGTGAGTGGATCAAGCACTGCATCGTCCTCAAGCTTCTCTTCAAGAATCGCATTCAGATGCCCAATCGCCGCCCCGATCCGGTCATTCGCCACATAATGAGCGATCAACTGATTTTGCAGCGCTATGCTCTCCTGATCGGCGTCTATCACTGTTTTGATATAATGCTCCGCAATGAGAGGTATCCGAGTGATCATCTGCCGTCTGGCGTAATAGGTCGCCAGCACCTGCATCCCGGGACCCTTTTCGGGCATGCGATTTTCAAAGTCGCGAAGTTCGTGATAGGCATCGGCAAGGCGATTGTTCTTTATCAGAAAATCGATCATGGAAGAGGCAGCGCCCGCCTTTTCCGGTGCCAACTCCATGGCCTTTCGAAACGACTTTTCTGCATCCTCTCGGTGATCCAGATAGTTCAACACCCGCCCCCGCCACATCCATTTCTCCGCATCTTCCGACTCTACCCACTCAGGCGTATCGAGTGCCTCACGAGCCTTCTGTTTGTCGCCGGAGACCGCTTCGGTAATAATTTGCATCCGCTGCATAATGCTGGAACTACCGACCGTCCGCCCAACAATCTCCTGCGCTTCGTCATAGCGTCCCTGGCGAAGCAAAAGATCCACCAACTGCTGTGCGACCTTATGGTCTCGCGGACCCAATTGAAGAGCCTCTTTGAAAAAATCGATTGCTTCTTTAATTTTTTCCTCACGCGCAGCAAGTGATCCCCGTAACTGCAAGAGCTTATGCCATTGCGGACGGATAGTGGCAAGCCGGGAGATCAACTCCTCCACACCGGCAAGCGAGACTTCACCCTCCGCCTGCTGGTCGTACTTCCACATCTGGTAACGCGCCTGCAGAAAAAGACTTAAATCGCTATTCTTCCCAAAACCATCTGCCACTGCCGAAAGGGAATTGAGCATATCCCGTTCGCTGTTTTCCTCCATTGCCAATTCAAACAGTCGTTCCACAACCCAACGATCTTCCGGATCTAAGTCGACAGCATGCTGTAAACATCGGCGGACTTTATCTATTGGCTGAGGAACCATACCGTAGTAGACCCTCGCCATCGATTGCCAGAGATAGGCCCAATCCGCTTTGTCATACTTTTCAATGTCCTCTTCGATTTTCATAAGTTTATTCAGTACATCCGGACCCCCTAACAAACGAGTCCACGCCGCGCGCCGGAAGAGAAATGCAGGCCGGTCTTTCCATGGATCGTCAGCCCGAGCGAGCGCTTCGCTAACGTAGTTGAGCCCTGCCGCGGGTCCCTTTTGTTTGACTAAAATAGTCAGAAAGAGATCCTGTAATTGCTCACTATCGGAGTGCTTGACGAGCTCTTCGCTTAGCGATTCGAGGGCCTCATCGTTACGATCATCCATCAGCAAGCTCCGGGCAATGATTAATGCCTTCGCAACTTCCTCAAAACCCTCAGCGGAGTAGATTCCCTGTCTCAGTTGCCGCAATTCCTCAAGATACCCAGGATCTGTTTTGCCACGCGCTATCAGAAGTCGCGTATAACCGTCTCGCGTTGAAGCATTCCTACCAAACTCCTTCTCACCGATTCGGCGACGCAACCGCTGATAGGCATCGTAGGACTCGGACAGTCGTCCCAACTCCAACAACGCGGAGGCCCGGCCTAGCATGCCATCAGGCGAGCGCGGGTTCATCGACAATAAACGGCTACAGACCAACAATTGGCGATCAAAATATTTCAGAACGCCAAAACATTTGGACAGCAGGCTATCGACTTCGGTCGTTCCCGTGGCTGAAACCAGAGACATAAATGGCCGCAAAGACTCTAACTTTTGAATTGCCAGCGGCCACTTTTTTTCGAGCATCAAAAGTTTGGCTTCTGCAAGACCAACACTCTCTTCCCTAAACCCTGCCTCCTGCATCTTCTTGATAACAGCTCGAGCCTGTTCGTTTTGTTTGGCGTCTAGGCGAGCTGCAAACAATTCGGAAAGGATTTCATGATTATTAGGCAACACCTGCAGACCAACCTGAAGTTGTTCAATAACGCCCTCCTGGTCGTATTGTCGCCGACTGGCTCTTGCTCGGCTAATATAGATCCGAGAGTCCCCCGGCGCGATCTGCTGGGCTTTTCGGAGATATTCATCGGCCAACTCGTATTCATCCTCCGTGAGTGCTAAGTCAGCATTTGCCAGGAGAACATCAATATTGTTTTTGTCCAATGAAAGTGCGTTCCGCATGCTCTCCTGGGCCAGCTTAAATCGTTTTCTGCGTTCCGATACCGTGCCCGCCATATTATATTCTTGTAAATAATCACCTCGAATCATAAATGCTTCTGCTGATTTTGGATTGGTCACCACCATCTGTTCGATCGTCGCGTCAGCCAGAATTTCATCACCGCGGCCTAGCGTTCCCCTCCGCCTGAGAACCTCCGCAAAAAGGACATAGGCCTTCAGCATTTGGGGGGCATTCGCGAGGTGTATATCAAATTCCGTGCGATCTCTATCGTATCCGATCAGAGAGGCGGTCCACTCCAGCGCCTGGTCGTACTCCCCCAAGGCCTCCGAACAAGTCGCATAGAGAAAATCGAGTTCGTCATTGGAAACATTTTGTTTTTCCAGTTCGATAATCTGTTTCTGAGCATCGGAAAACATGCGGCGGTCAACTAACACGTCAACAAATTTGCGCCGAAGGTCATTGCGGTCAGGCATGCTGCGAAGTGAGCGGCTCAGAAGCCGATATGCCTTTTTCTGATCGGCAGGAGTCGCTTCTGAATCGGCTGCAATGTCTGCCGCCATGATGGCAACTTTGCCGAGCTGTTCATTGTCACCAGCATTGTAATTCAGGTACTGCTGGTAGAGCCTGACTGCCGCTTTTAAATCGCCTTCCTCTTCTGCCGCGACCGCCTTTTGGCGGATTACCGCGATCTTCTGTTTGACATTGTAGGCCCACACCGCATAGGCCCCGACACAGATCAAAACAGTCGCAAGGAAAAAACCGACGAGGAATTTGAGATTAAGTCGTTGCATATCGGCCCTGCAGAGGAGGATTTGACCGTTGCCTTTTGACAAATTGTGACCGCCAGATTTGTTGGGCCCGGTCGCTGGGAACGATACATTTAGAATCTATAAAACCTATAAATAAAAAAAGGGCATCCGGCTGCGTGGCACAGCACTTCGAGAGCCCGGCGCATTGTGCAAGGAACCTCTTTCTGGAACCAGACAGGAGGCGAGCACTAGCAGAGCAAGGTCTCGGGCCGGATACAAACAGTGCTAGCATCGCTATGAGTGCCTTTTTTTCTGTCATTTCAGGCCAACCTGACGACGGCCCCGAAAAGACGCACCCAAAGTGCTGCTGGCACCGACACCGAATCGAGTTTTTTTGCTTCTGCATTCAATAATAACGGGAGCCTGTTCGCTGTCAATCAAAACGTCATCTGTCGCAACTCGTTAAATCATAGGTCACTATGAACCCATATGTGCAAGCAAAGAACCCATATGTGCGAGCAGAACGTTGCCCTGCCGGGGCCATTTTCGAAGAGTCGGGAATGATATTCAAATACGAGAGGAGATCCTGGTAAGTTCTGCCGATAATACCAGTTGTAGGGATCGATTCGGGCACCACGAATCTCGGGGGGGTCGGGTGGCCAGTTGGGTCGTGTCTGTCGCACAACTTTTCTTAACCAAAACCCCCAATCCATGTGGAACTCTCAACCCAAAAACGAGTTACTTCGTTTTTTCTACTTCCCGGGCGCAGGTTCTCTGAGCGTATCGCCCGGACCGCTGGCAGTTAGCTGTCCGGACTCGCACGGATCAACCGCTGCAGCGGCCTGGCGGAAAAAATCGACCGGCACAGACCCGCAGGAACCCCCAAACAAACGCGGAGGGCCGTTCGGGTGATGTTTTTTCTCACAAAATCGCTGCGACGGCCCCTGAGGTGCTTTCTGTTGCTGGCACTCCTTGCCGCTAGCTGCTTGCCTGTTGAGGCCGGTTCTCCGCTGCGTCGCATTAAACCGCCGCAGCGCGTAACGGGCCCGATCGTGCCAGCACCCAAAAACTGGGGATACCGGCCCACACGCTGGACCCGCTGGGAAAATGCCGCTGTCCACCCGCCACTCGGTCCGATACCACCCGAGAGCGACTCGGAACCTCCGAGCAAGGCGGACGACGATGCCGAACCGATCGAGACACCGCCACCGGTTGAACAAGAAGATGACGGCAACTCACCACATTCGCTTCCCGATCTTCCACCACTGCCACCACTGCCACTCGATGACGGACCGCCACAAATCCCTGACAACTTTGACGACGATCTGCCACCGCTACCCGGACAGCTGCTGCTCAAAACAAAACCTCAAAAAACCGTACCCACCCCGGTAGAGCCGCAAGGCGGGCCGGCTCAAAAAGCGGTGCCAGATGCGAGCGGACCCCAGTTTCGCGATCCCGATGCTATCTTTGATCAAAAGACGCCAACCGGCAAATCACCGAGTGGACCGCAAAAACCGGCCGCCCCACTGCCAGAGCTCGAGGGCCCACTGCCCACGCTACCGCAAGCAGAAAAACCGGAGGCCAAAAACATTCCGCCCACCCCGAAGCAGCCGGCAGCTCCGCCAACGCCTGGGGCACCAAAGCTGGATATCAAGCCCGAGGTGAAAACGGAGACCGGGCCCGCATCGCCGCCCCCGGAGCCCGATTGGGTCAAACGCTCCGACAAGAAACAAGGCAAAGAGAAAACGAACGGGCAAAAAAAGCAGCCCTTCTACGACCCCGATTCGATCTTCGATCAAAAGCCGTCCAAGGAGAAGCCAGCCGAGGAAAAGGAACAAGAGAAGCCCGAGGGAGAGAAAAAAACAGATAGCCGCTGGCAACCTGCCGGAGGAAAACGAGCGCCCCAAATCTCCTCGCGCGCAGCAGAGCAAGCGCACCGGCTCCGAAAAACGTCGGGCGTAGAGACCACAGACTCGAGCAAACCAAAGACCGATGCGGGCGGATGGCAAGCGGTCGGTCCCAAGCGGACCGAACGCTCCGCTTCGAAGAAGCAACCACCCAAAGTGATCCGGCGGGATTACCTGGTCCGCCCGGCAGGGCACGCATCGAACATGTCGGCCCCGGCATCCGCAGAGAAAACGACATCTGCAGAGAAACCGGCACCTGCACAAAAACAGACTCCAAAAGCGGGCGGCACCGACGTACCGGCCCGCCCGGAGCAAAATCCTCTACGCAGCGCAACGGTGCCACAGCAACGCCGCATCGCCACAGAGCCACCGCCCGCCAGAGAGTCGCTCGTCAACCGGCTCCGCGAGCCGGTCTCGGGCACCAGCCCGGCCAACCCACTCCGCTAAGCGGGCGATAGTGGCTAAAGTGGTCTGCAACGAAGGGCTGCACAGCCGCCATTCTTTCCGGGTACCAAAACCGATGATTGTTCCCCAGATGCCTGCCGATGCCCGCAAGCACGAGCACTACATGCAGCTGGCGATCGAACAGGCTCGCCAGGCGGAGGCCGCGGGCGATGTGCCGGTCGGGGCGGTGATCGTGCGCGATGGCCAGCTCGTGGCCGCCGCGCACAACCAGCGGGAACAGCTCGGAGACCCGACGGCCCATGCCGAGATGATCGCCATCACGCAGGCGGCCGAGGCGGTCGGCAGCTGGCGGCTCACCGGCTGCACACTCTACGTGACGCTCGAACCGTGTCCGATGTGCGCGGGGGCCATTTTGCAGGCCCGTCTGCCACAGCTCATCTACGGGGCGGCCGATCCGAAGGCGGGGGCTGTCGAGACGCTCTATCGACTGCTGGCCGATCCGCGGATGAACCACCAGACCGAGGTACTCGCGGGCCTGCTCGGTGCCGAGTGCGGCAAGCTGCTGAGCGATTTCTTTGCCGAGCAGCGACGACTGGGGAAAAAATAACGCCCGGCTCACACTGGCAATACGAACTCACAGTGTTGAAATTACAGTGTCGTCATCACAGTGTCGTCATCACAGTGTCGTCATCACGGTGTCGACCCTGGGTCAATTCCGTTGTAGGCCCCGGCCGGTGTCATCATGTTGTGATACTTCCGGCTAGTTTCATCCGCCAGATCGGGATCTTGGTCGACAAAATAGAAGTCGACGCTACCGTCGCAATAGGCGGCGTTAAAACCCTCCTGGTGAAAACTGCTCGGCCTGCCCTCGGCATCGCCGGATCCCGCAGGGTTGTTGAGCGTGTTGCCGCTCGCCCCAAAGATAATGCCCTGATATTTTTCACCATTTGTATTATTAGCCCCTGTATTATTCCAATCTGCCGTTAAAGAAGCGTTTTCCGAAAGGAGCAGCGTTTGCCGCTTGCCGTCGAGCACATCGTCCAGGCCGATGCTGACGACGGGGCTAGCTGACCGGTCGTGAAACAGGGCGGTCCACCGGTTACTCGTCTCGCTGGTATTTGGGTTTGTCGAATCGGGTTCAACATTACCGTCATCCTCGCCGCCCGCATTCACGGCGTAGCCGGTCTGCGATGATGTGCCGGGGTTTTCAGGCGGATTGCTCGGGCAGAGCAGCATTTCGATTGGGCCGTATTCGCTTAGCTGCAATGCGGCACTGTTTAATGGAGTGGTAGCATCCTTCCAGCTTCGAGACCGCTGCTGCATATCGAGATAGGGCATGATC
>MPMF02088976.1_pt1 | contig 11115 bp, 9 predicted proteins | sample 1617271 | NCBI WGS metagenome assembly MPMF02 (sample SAMN05944812, study PRJNA350692) | marine metagenome | biome: marine; feature: ODZ; material: water; isolation source: 120 m water sample prefiltered with 30 um filter, filtered on to 0.2 um... | place: Pacific Ocean | collected 2012-04-09... | reverse complement strand
TGCGTTCTTCTTGTTCTAGGTTTGGATTTAGCAACCATATAATGCTGATAATTGGGAATAAGTAACTAGCGGCATCAATGCTGAGGGCAGCTGTAGGTCCAGTTAGTGCTAGTAACCAGCCACCAATGGGTGGACCAATTAACTTCCCCACGTTGAACACGACCGAGAAGCTAGAAAGATATGGAGCTAGTTGGTTGGGTTCATCCACCAATAGAGCGCAGTATTTGTTGCGAGCCGTGAGTTCAAAAGCACTCGCCACTCCCACAAGCAACGTGCTGATTAAAAGGGCTATCACCAGAGCGGTTCCTTCCATTAAAGGAATAGCCAATGCCCCCAATGAGGCAGCTCCAAGGAGTGCCCACTGAGCCTTCACTAGAACCCGTTCGCAGCCAAAGCGGTCTGTACTTACACCAGCGGCTCCGCTCACTAGAAGGGCAGGCAAAGAGAGGGCCGCAAAATGGGTCGCAAGCAATATCGGATTGCTCGTGCCATCCATAAGGATCCAGCCTTTTGCCGTTAGTCCGGCAAAAGATCCAGCAGTACTGATACCAGATGCTGCTAAAAAGATGCCGCGTTGATGAGCTCTTAAATACAGAAATGAACTCACGTAGAGCTCTGAGTTGCTAAATCCATAGCGCGCTTATCTATCAACTGGCCGGTAAGGTCATAGAGATCAGCTCCGGTAATAAATACAGGGGCCATCGTTCCTGGACTGGCCTGCAGGCCTTGCTCACTCGGTTGAACAATCACCTCACCATCCACCTCTGGTGCATAGCGAGCACATCGACCAATCATCTCGCCCGTTTCAGGATTGTGCTCTTCGATCAAAACATCCACACTCCGGCCCACCCAACTCTTATTAAGAGCTGCCGCAATTGGCTGTTGCAGAGCCATCAGTCGATCCTTACGGGCCTGTGCGATTTCAGCATTTACAGGGTTTGCAAGCTTCGCAGCGGGAGTGCCTTCTTCGGCGGAGAAGGTGAATACACCCACGTGATCGAAGCGATGCTCCTCTAAAAACGAGGCGAGATGCTCGAATTGGGATTCGGTTTCTCCGGGAAAACCCACGATCAGTGTTGTGCGCAACACCGCATCGGGAAGCTGCTCGCGAATTCGATTAAGCAGCAGGGAATTAACATCTGCTTGCCAAGGACGATTCATCGATCTCAACACCTCCGGATGACTGTGTTGCAGAGGTAGATCTAGATATGGCAACACGTTGGCAACTTCTCGGTAGGCAGCCAATACCTCCGTTGTTAGCCCAGTGGGATAGGCATAGTGAACCCTGATCCAAGGTATATCCACCTCGCCAAGGGCTCTGAGTAGCTCAGCCAGGCAGGGCCGGCCATAAATATCTAGTCCGTAATTGGTTGTTATTTGACTGATCAGGATCAGTTCCTTAACACCCTGCGCGGCCAATTCGTGGGCTTCCAGGACAATCGATTCGATCGTTCGACTGCGTTGATTACCGCGCAGTTTCGGGATAATGCAAAAAGAACAGCGATAGTTACACCCCTCTGCCACCTTAAGGAAGGCAACAGATGCGCTAGTTGTACGGAAGCGAGGCAGGTTTTCATCTGCCAAGAAGATTGGCTGACTGCTGACTCTATTGACTTGCTCACCGGCTTCCACCCTCTTGAGTACTTCAACGATGTGTTGATAGTCACCAGTGCCAACAATTGCTCTGGCTTCCGGCAATGATTCCAACAGCTCTTCCTGGAAGTGCTGAGCTAGACACCCAGCGATAATCAATTCTTTGCCCTGCTCAGCTAATTCCACAAGAGTTCGCACAGACTCCTCACGGGCCTCTTGGATGAAGCTGCAGGTGTTTACCACAACAACATTTGCATCCTCTGCGCTATTGCCAACGCCATAGCCCGCCTCTGCAAGCAACCCAAGCATGTGTTCGGTATCAACACGATTTTTCTCACAGCCCAGATGGGCAAAAGCCACCGATGGCTTTTCTTTTTGGAGGGCATTGGGCGTGATTGACATACCGGATCGCAACTCAAGCTGGGTCATAAACAGAAGTAAATCTCTTGGCTGCCTAGGCAGTTGCTGCCGCTCTTCAGCCTATAGAGAGGATCGCTTTTGCCAAAGCTGCCACAATTCTCAGATCTGTGTTACTTAAATGGGCTCGTCTCGCCTCACTAGTCGTCGCCGTCAGGATCAAGGTTTCAAGTGGGCCCGCATTGCAATGGCAGTGCTTGCCACCGTTGGGCTAATCGACACCGGGTCAATCACCCTGAACCGCTGGGGATGGCTTGGCCAGCTTTCCTGCCCCGGCGGTAATGAAGCCTGCGACAAAGTGCTGAACAGCGCCTGGGGCAGCCTTTTTCAAGGCGCTGTACCGCTTTCTTTAATGGGCTTTCTGGCCTACATCACCATTTTAACAATGGCCGTTATGCCCTTGTTGCCAGGGCTTTCAGAGAACAGATCTGAACTTGCTCGTCGCACCTGGTGGGGGTTATTTGCCCTCTCTTGCGGTATGGCCATGTTCAGCCTGGTTTTGATCGGGCTGATGGTGTTCAAGATCGGTGCGTTTTGTTTCTTCTGCGCTCTTTCTGCTGGCCTATCAATCTGCTTGTTGATTTTGTCTTTGATCGGAGGAGGATGGGATGATCTGGGACAGCTGATTTTTCGCGGTGTTCTTTTATCTTTAGCCGTGCTGCTCGGAGGCTTGATCTGGGCTTCGGTTGTCGATCCGAACCGCCAAGAAGCTGTTGTAGATGGTCGAGGTGTACCTGCAGCCGTAAAAACAATCAGTACGCCATCGGCTGTGAGCTTGGCTGAACATCTAACAAAAACAGGAGCTGTGATCTATAGCGCTTACTGGTGTCCCCATTGTCATGAACAAAAGGAGCTGTTTGGCCAAAAAGGTGCCGCCCAACTTCAGGTGGTCGAATGTGCCCAAGATGGTCAAAATAATCAACGTGAACTCTGCGAACGCAAAGGCATAGAGAGCTTCCCTACTTGGGAAATCAATGGGAAACTCGAAACCGGAGTTAAGCCGCTCAATAAGCTTGCTGATCTCAGTAGCTACGAGGGCTCAAGGCAGTTCTAAAGCTATCCATTAAGACCTCACAGGCCGAGTAGAAAGGCCCTCTCCACGTCTTTGGCGCGAATGGCATTCCCATTGAGGCAGAGCTACCGGTGCATCAGTTCTGAAATGCCCTCCACGACTTTCCCGACGAAACAAACAGGCTTCCAGCAATAAATAACTAGTCAACTGACGATGATTTAGATCCAATAGCAAATTGAGGTCTCTTCTAGCTGTGTCATCTAAGCGATGGTCAACTCCTTTGGGCTGATGCGCAACCAGCTTGAGCAAAGACTGCTCGGCAATGCGCTGATGATCCATACGGATATTCACAAGGCTTTGTTGCATTCCCTTGGCCATGCGATCCAAACCTGCCTCTCGCCAGCACAAATCTCGGAGATTCTCGATGGCGCGACTCAAAGACTCGGCGCTTTCAGTGCCATCAAGTTGCTGATAGCAAGGCTCTGGTGAAGCTTCTCTTTGGTTTGCCACTAAAGGACGCGAAGGCCCTAATTCAATTGAGGCCATTTGTCTGGCAAACACCAGGCATTCCATTAAAGAGTTGCCAGCCAGCCTGTTAGCTCCATGCACTCCAGTGCATGCAACTTCACCAATTGCATAGAGCCCTGGCAGGCTTGTCGCGGCTTGCAGGTTAGTGGCCACTCCACCCATCCAATAATGAGCTGCTGGCGCAATAGGAATCGGATTCTTGAGTGGATTCAAGCCCAATTCCCGACATCGTTTCAAGATGGTGGGGAAGCGGGCCTCGGCCCGTGCGGAAGGGATGGGCTTTAGATCAAGGCCTAGATGCTCTAACCCTTGATGTTGCATGGTGCGAATCAAGGCACGGCTTACCTGGTCGCGGGGTGCAAGATCACAGCCGCTCAAATCCTTCACAGGACTATTCCCCTGAGCATCAACCAGTAGTGCACCTTCACCTCTGACTGCTTCTGAAATCAAAAAGCAGGGGGCTCCCTCAAGTTTCAGGGCTGTGGGATGAAACTGCACAAATTCGAGATCCTCGATCGCAGCACCTGCATGCCAAGCAAGGGCCAACCCTTCGCCGCAGGCCTGAGCAGGGTTGGTGGTGTTAGTAAACAAATGACCGCCGCCACCGGTGGCTAGCACAACGGCTCTGGCCGAAATCCAATGGAGCAGGGGGCCATCCAAAACTTGTACGCCATGGCAGCGATTGTGCTCAACCCAAAGCTGGGTGACGCGCACCCCTCGCCTGTGCAAAAGGTTGGGCCGCCGTTCAACTTGATCCTGCAGCACCTCTACCAGGGCTCGGCCAGTTTGATCCTGTACATGCAGCACCCGTCGATGGCTATGAGCGGCCTCCAAGGTGGTAGCAAGAGCATCGCCTTCGCGATCAAAGGCCATACCAAGCTTTTGCAAACGCTCAACGCAGTGAGGCGCATCCTCTACTAATTGTTTGACGGCATCAGCATCACAGAGCCCTGCTCCTGCTCTGAGAGTGTCTTCTGCATGACTCTCTGCACTGTCTTTAGGTCTTGTCACAGAGGCAATGCCCCCTTGTGCCCAGCGGCTGGAGGAGCGGCGGCTGGTATTGCGGTTAAGTAACAACACCTTCAGTTGAGGATGGAGCTCAAGGCAGCTCATCAGCCCTGCTGCCCCAGCACCGATCACCACAACATCCCAAGGACCGGCAGGTATGGAATTGGTTTGGGAATGAGACCTCATAAAACCTGCAAAAAAGCCGCCGGGTGTACCGACGGCTTGCGGTTGAGCCAATTTTCAGGCGAGCAAGAAACTACCTGTACTGACCGTCATTGATTCGATCGAAGCCCTCATTTAGGGCTATTTCCGGTGCCGTGACGGTGAAGTTGTCTTTGTACTTGTCAAAAACTGATTTTTGTGATCCATCTAGAACTGAAGCAGCATCACTCACGCTGGAATAAGGGCCCCCGACAACGATTTTTCCAGCAATGCTTGGATACATGCCTGGAAACTGTTGAAATCGACGCACCGACGCATTGTTCAAGTCAATCTTCTCACCTACCTCACCGAGCTTTTCGTCAGAGACATTGGCATTAGCAGTCTGGGGGAATATCAGGGCCATTAGCAGGCCTGTCATCACCAAAACTCCAGTAAGCAAGGACAACAGCCGCTTCATCAAATACTCCGCAGTGGATCGGAACTGGTTTTCCGGCTAAGCCGGTTCTCCCACTTTACAAGTTTGATTAGAGCCTTCGGCCAAGACTGTGATCAGCTTTTGCAGTTCGTTTCAGATCAGGCCACTCAGAGCTGGATTAATTAGAGCTGCAAACAGGAAAAGTCCGTCAATTAAAACGGTTGTAAGCAGTACTGAACTAGCCACTGCCCAAGTGCTGCGCCATTGAGAAGCCAGGCGCACCCTTTGTTGCATGACCTGCGCAAGAAAGACGATCAATGCTGCTGCAGAGATCAGAGCAAGCAAGGGTTGGGGATGAAGCAGCTGTTGAGCTGTTTCATGAAGCAACTGGGGTGATTGCTGAAGTGGAGCCTCTACCACCGCAGGCCATTGGTTCATAACGCCGGTCAGAACCATCATTAAATCAGTGCATGCAGTGCCAACTAGCGACGCCAAATAGAAGCTTGAGCTCACTCGCCAGCGGCTCGACAGGCCTATCAATGCAATAGGAAGAACTAAAGATTCAACTGGTAAATGCCAGCAGGGTTGTGCTCGTAGCCACCCCCAAAACAAGCATCCTGCGAGCCAACTTCCACTGACTCCCACCAAAAGCTCGCCAACACTCACCCATCCCCGTTTGCCGATCAGAGCAAGGGCAATACCACCACCAAGCAGCACAACTGTGAAAAGGCAGGCCGATAACGGATTAATTCGCACCCAAGGAGCCTGCAGAAATACCGGCAGCACTACCAAGACACCAGCCCAAAGTTGCAATTGCTGAATGTCTGAACGATGGGCTTCGTAATCCTTTTCAGGTTGAAAAGCGTGGGGTTCGACAGGCTTTCTCAGTGGTTGATTCAGCACCAATTTGCTGCTGTCCAGCTGTTCTTTTTTAATGAAACCGCTGAACAAAGCTCTCTCCCTAGTGATGAGGTCAAGACAATGAACCTTATAAGACTCTCCTAAATCACATTGCTTTAGGCATCAGATCGATAAGGGACATAGCGTCCTTGGGTTCCCTGTTTAGCTCGATGATTGGTCTGGCTTCGACTTCTGAACTGCTGGAAGCCTGTTGGCGGAACTTTGTACTTGGCGTAGTGCAAGGACTTACAGAGTTTTTGCCAATCAGTAGTACAGCCCATTTGAAGGTTGTTCCAGTACTGACGGGTTGGGGGGATCCAGGTGTCTCAGTAACGGCTGTCATCCAACTGGGCAGCATCTTGGCTGTGATCGCTTACTTCAAGAGTGATCTAGCCAGGGTATTGAAGGGCATCGCTGGGGCGATTAAGCGTGATCAGTGGCGAGAACCTGATGCAAGGCTCGGTATTGCCATTGCCCTTGGGACGATGCCAATTTTATTGGCAGGCATGGTCATAAAGCTGTTCTGGCCTGGCTACGAAACCTCTGCGATTCGCAGCCTCCCGTCAATTGCCATAGTGTCGATTGTGATGGCCTTGTTGCTTGCACTGGCTGAGCGAATTGGTCCACGTCTAAAGCAAATGCATGGTGTGCAAGGGCGTGATGGCTTGTTAGTGGGCCTAGCCCAGGCGCTGGCCCTGATTCCAGGTGTGTCTCGCTCGGGCAGCACTCTTACTGCCGCTCTATTTGATGGCTGGCGACGTGATGATGCCGCACGCTTTTCTTTTTTGCTTGGCATTCCGGCCATCACTCTTTCTGGTCTAGTAGAGATCAAAGCTGCCTTTAATGATCCTTCAGCAGGGGGAGTACTGCCGATACTGGTGGGAATCTGTTCTGCAGCAGTGGTGTCATGGCTGGCGATTGATTGGTTACTTAAATATCTTCAAAGGCACAGCACCTGGATCTTTGTGGCTTATCGCTTGCTGTTTGGGGTATTAGTACTGGCCTGGTGGCTTAGTGGCGCATCAAACTGAACTAAACCGCCCTACCCATTTGTGTGGAATGAGCCCTCTGCCGGCTTCGTGGTATCGGACCTGGATCCTGAATCTATAGCGCGTCAGCCCATACCAGCAGTAGTTGAATCGGTTGAACAGGGATCGATTGGAGAGCAATTGGGCTTTGAGCCTGGCGACCAGCTGCTAAGTATCAATGGAGTTAGACCACGGGATCTGATTGATTATCGATACCTAATCGTTGAGGAGGAACTTCATCTTGAAGTAAGGGATGCCGCCGGAAAACTCCATGTAGTGGATTTAGAGAAAGACTCAGACGATGGCTTGGGATTGGCTTTTACAGAAGCCTTGTTTGATGGACTTCGCCAGTGCAATAACCACTGTCCATTCTGTTTCATCGATCAGCAGCCTTCTGGCCGTCGCCATAGCCTTTACCTCAAGGATGATGATTATCGCCTTAGTTTTCTCTATGGGTCCTATCTGACCCTGACCAATCTCAAAGAGCACGATTGGCAGCGGATAGAGGCTCAGCGTCTTTCCCCCCTTTTTGTTTCTGTACACGCCACCGAGCCATCTCTGCGAGCTCGATTAATGAAAAACCCACGCGCTGGGCTTTTTCTGGAACAGTTGCAGTGGTTTGCTGAGCGCGATCTTCAAATCCATGCCCAGGTAGTGGTTTGCCCTGGCTTGAATGATGGTTCAGCTCTAGAACAAACACTGCATGATCTTGCTGCTCATGGGAAGGGTGACTGGCCTGCAGTGCTTTCCGTGGCGGTGGTGCCGGTAGGCCTTACCCGTTTCCGCCCAGAAGGCGATGGATTGCTGCCTGTCGGCTCTACCTGTGCTCGAGATGTGATCAAACAAATCAAACCTCTTCAAGATCAATTTCAAGATGCCATGGGAACTCACTTCGCATGGCTTTCTGACGAGTGGTATCTGATCGCCGGCGAGCCTCTGCCTCCACGTAATGCCTACGAAGATCTACCGCAACAAGAGAATGGTGTTGGCAGCATCCGTGCCTTTTTGGAGGCTCTTGATCAGGCCACTGTCACTCTGCCTAAGCGCCTCAAGCAACCTAGGCGTTGCAGTTGGGTAGTAGGTCGCTTAGTAGACCAAGCTTTATCTTCTGTCTGTACTCGTCTCAATTCTATTGAAGGATTAATAGTTGAGCTATATGGGCTGCCAAGTCCTTACTGGGGGCAGGATCAGGTTGTCACCGGTCTACTCACAGGCCAAGACCTAATCGAGGGATTACAGGGTCTTGATCTAGGCGATCAGTTGCTGCTGCCTTCGGTGATGCTGCGTCAGGGGCAGCCTGTTTTCCTTGATGACATGACTGTTGAGCAGCTAAGTCAAGCTCTGCAAACCTCTATACGCATTGTGCATGGGGCGGCTGACATCGTGGCTGCTGCGCTGGGCGATTGCCAGAAAATTCATTAAGCTCGCCAAAGTTTTCTAATTGCTGTGCGCCTGACTCTCGCAAGATTGCTTCTCCTTGCAGGTGTACTTGCTCAAGGCGCAACTTCTGTTCGCGCTCAGCAATCGCTTGAGGTTCAACCGCATTCCAGCTCCGACAGTGCAGCCACGGCAGAAGCTGGAGCTGATAAATCAGCCTTAATCGATCAGTCGACACTTCCCAATGCCACAGAGGTCAAGGGATCTCGACCCAGGGTTGATCCTTCCGTAATCGAGCCTGCGAAAACCAGCCTTACTAAACCCCTCTCTTCGCTAGCCTCACCCGCCAGCCTTGCTCTACCAACTACAACTTCAGAAGTAAAAATCAAGGAGCTTCGACCACTCACACTGGCCGAAGTAGAGGAATTAGCTGAAGTTAATAGTCCCTCTCTAAAACAAGCAAAAAGCAAGGTCGAGCAAGCTAGATTAACCCTTTCAGCTGCGTATTCAGCTTGGTATCCAACCATAGGTGTCTCATCTGGATTATCCTATAAAGACCAAGAATTACATAATGCCAGTAAGGAGAATGAATATACTGAACAATATTCTTATACTCAGGACTGGACCACCTCTTTCAGCGCCACAGCCAGCTGGAATCTTATCGATCCCAAGAGGGTTCCTCAGATTGCAAAGGCTCGAGATACTTATGAAATGGAGCGTAATACCTACCTAATCAGCTTGCGCGAGTTACGCTTAAATGCAGCAAATGCATATTTTATTTTACAGCGTCAAGACGAAGGTGTTGATGTTGCCCAATCAGGTCTTCGAGCCTCTCTGGTAAGTTTGCGCGATGCAAAAGCTCGCTTTAAGGCGGGTGTTGCTACCAAGCTCGAAGTTCTTGAAGCAGAGACTCAGCTCTCTCAAGATCAAACGCAATTGACTGATTACCTCGGGAAGCAGTCAATTGCACGCAGAAATCTTGCAACACTATTGGATTTACCCCAAAACATAACTCCTACAGCAGCTGATCCCACCAAAGTTGTTGGACTCTGGCAACCTTCACTTGAGGAGAGCATTATTGCAGCCTATGCGTTTCGAGAAGAACTTGATAGACTCATTCTTCAAATTTCCACTAACAACAGCGATGCCAACATAAGCTTGGCCAACATTCAACCTGTGATTGACTTATCAAATACTTTTGGTTCTCAGAGGGATGAAGGCATCAACGGTACTGCAGCATCCCAAACAGACTGGGGTAATTATACATGGAATGCCAACAATACGGTTGGCATAGGCTTTAAATGGACTATTTTTGATGGCGGGAGAGCTTGGGCAGATTATAGAAAACATAAACAAAAAGCCCAAGAGAGTGAATTCCAATTCGCATCACAGCGTGATGCAATTCGTGCTGAGGTAGAACAAAGCTTTTACGACCTAAAAACAAGCACCCAAACGCTGAAATCCACAGGCATGGGTGTTCTCTCAGCAAGAGAATCACTGCGTTTATCACGATTGAGATTCCAGGCAGGGGTGGCCTCACAACGAGAGGTTGTAGACAATCAGCGTGATCTAACTAGAAACCAACAGGCCTATGCGAATTCAATGTATTTGTACAATGAAAGTATCTACAATCTACGTCGTCGAACTGGTCTTGATCTCATTGAAGCCTGCGATATCAGCGATCTCCCTGTCCAGGAACAGAAAGGCGAGATCTATAACCCGATCGACGTGCCTATCAACCCCATCCCTCTTGAGAATCCAGCCTGCAAGGTCTCCATCTTGCAGGCTGACTAATGAGCAGTGGGCCTTTGCCTCAATTCCTTGATTCTCAGCAACTGATCGCGGTTCATCAACTACTTAACCGAGTTGCAGATCATCAGCGTGAAGACTTCGGCAATATCGTTTCCGATCTGAAACCAGATGGATCACTGATCACAGCCTGTGATCGCTGGAGTGACGCAACAATCGTTGAAGGTCTGGCAGAAATTGCCAACGAAGAAGGTGTCTTGAGTGAAGAAGGCTGCAAATTAGTTCCTGATTCAAAGGCTTACTGGGTTGTTGATCCTTTAGATGGCACCACCAATTTTGCAGCCGGCATACCTTATTGGGCAATTTCCTTGGCCCGTTTTGTTAATGGGAGACCAATGGAAGCTTTTCTAGATATACCTTCTCTTAACCAGAGGATTGTGGCGATTAGAGGCAAAGGTGTTTGGCGTAATGGCAAATCGCTCACGCTTGAAGCACGTAGTTCTACTGGCAGTGCCTGCGTGTCCCTTTGCAGCCGTTCGATACGGATTTTGCAGCGCAGGCCTGATCAACCTTTCCCTGGCAAGATCCGCCTGCTTGGCGTGGCCAGCCTTAATCTTGTCAGTGTGGCCATGGGCCAAACTGTTGCCGCATTAGAGGCCACACCAAAGATTTGGGACCTTGCCGCAGCTTGGTTGGTACTTACTGAGCTGGACTGCCCAATCCAATGGTTGGCGGCTAATCCTGCTGAGCTTCAACCTGGGCAAGACTTGGCTACAGCAGATTTTCCTGTTTTAACGACTGGTAACTTTGCAGAACTACAACGTCTTCTCCCTTGGGGAGAAGCATTGCAGCGCAGATGAATCTGCTAATAGCTAAGGAAACATTGCTCAAGGGGGGGTAAATGAGCTATGTTTTTGGACTGCGCG
>MPMF02069366.1_pt1 | contig 11130 bp, 9 predicted proteins | sample 1617271 | NCBI WGS metagenome assembly MPMF02 (sample SAMN05944812, study PRJNA350692) | marine metagenome | biome: marine; feature: ODZ; material: water; isolation source: 120 m water sample prefiltered with 30 um filter, filtered on to 0.2 um... | place: Pacific Ocean | collected 2012-04-09... | reverse complement strand
TTGGCCCATAGTGGAACCGGAGCACGAGCCCGGGGGCACCCCGGGATTCGGTCTGCCATCAGCACTAGCGGTGCTGGCACTTGCGGCTTTCGCACGCAGGGATGATGTGGCGCCGACAGCAGGACTCGAACCTGCGACCTGTGGATTAACAGTCCACCGCTCCACCAACTAAGCTATGTCGGCCCGACCCACGGCTGGTACGCCCCTTCATCAAAGAATCGGATTACTCCCATTCTATGGTTCCGGGGGGCTTGTGGGTGATGTCGTAGACAACTCGGTTGACTTGGCCCTTGAGAGTATTGGTGACCTCGGTGCTGATTGCGGCCAGCACATCGTGGGGAATGGGCGAGTACCTAGCGCTCATTCCATCGAGGCTGGCCACGGCACGAACGACGACAGTCTCCCCGTGGACGCGCGCATCGCCATGCACCCCGACGCTTCGAACCGGCAGGAGGGCTGCGAAGTACTGCCACGGCAGATCGCACCTCCCCTCCTCGACGGCGCCTTGTATGTGAGTCTCGACGATGTGGCAGGCCTGCCTGCATGCCTCGACTCGGTCCGGGGTCAACTCACCGAGAACACGAACCGCGAGGCCTGGGCCCGGGAATGGCTGACGCTCGCTTGAGGAGATGCCAATCTGGCGAGCCATTTCACGGACCTCGTCCTTGTAGAGCTCCCTGAGCGGCTCTACGATAACCAAGTCAACGTCCTCGGGAAGCCCACCGACGTTGTGATGAGACTTGATGACGTCGCGCTCGCCGCCTCCGGATTCTATCCAGTCTGGTGCGATCGTGCCTTGGACAAGGTACTTGGCGCCACAAGTGGATTGCTCTTCCTCGAAGACCCTGATGAACTGCTCACCGATCACCATGCGCTTCTCCTCCGGCTCGGTCACCCCCTCAAGATGAGAAAAGAACCTCTCGGATGCATCCACCACCTTGAGTTCGATGCTCAAGTCGCCGAACATCCCGGCTACCTCCTCGGACTCGTCCTTGCGCATCAGTCCGGTATCGACGTAGACACAGTGCAGCAGGCTTCCGACCGCACTGTGGGCCAGAACGGCTGCCACGGTGCTGTCGATGCCTCCTGAGCAGGCTATGATCGCGGTATCGTCAATCTGAGCCTGTAGGGCCTCGACTGCCTCATCGACGAGCATCTGGGCCTGCAGGACTTCACCTCCGTAGCGACTCATCGTCAGCGATTACGCCATCCGTCCTAGCCGCTCGCCAGTCCACTACTCGCTGGGCAAGTCCCCCATCATCCATAGCAAGCATCTGGGCGGCGAGCACGGCAGCGTTGTCCCCCCTGTCGACGCCTACGGCAGCGACAGGGACGCCAGGAGGCATCTGGATGACGGAGAGCAGGCTATCCAATGGCACCTTACCGCCCACTGGAACGCCAATCACTGGGAGCGAAGTCATCGAAGCGATGACGCCGGGGAGTGCCGCAGACAGACCAGCGATGCCGATGAAAATCTTGCAGCCCTCACCGATGGCCGTCGATACGACCTCCTCGAGGTAACGTGGGGCCCTGTGCGCAGATGCCACGCGAACCTCATGGTCTATGTCGAACTCCTCCAAGATGGAGGTGCACTTGTCGCAAACTGGTATGTCCGACTTCGAACCCATTACCACACAGACGTCCATACGCCTTCGAGTGATGCCCGGTTCAAATGCATGCCGTTCGCAAACCTGTCACTCTTCCTCCGAGGGTACGATGAACCTCTCCGGCCATTGCGTTCCGGTTATGGGAAGAGGTTGTGCGAGAACGGCCATGAGCCCCCTATTGTCAGACAGGGTCTCGTGGAAGGGGTCTTGGACAAAGCCGGAGTGATGAACGAAGGTCATCGAGAGGAAGTCCGAGCCCCCTCTGGCAGTGCCAGCGATCACGAGGTGGCCACCATCGCATTCTGCTCTGGCGATGATATCTCTGGACCAGTGCTTAGAGAGAATCTCCCAAGGGCCAGGAAAGTCACCGTCCCAGTCCTCGGTTTCCATGGGAAGGAGGAGGCGCGCTGGAGGTGTCACCATCACATCCTGGACCTTCAGGACCGTACGAAGGTAGGCAATCCAGAACAGGGCATAGGAGGCCCAGCCGATTCTTGGGTCAAATGGGATGTGCATGAGGAACAAGGTCGACCCGAGCGCCAGTGAGAGCCAGTCCACTGGTAATGCGGGGATGCTATTGTTGGACATGGGTTGGGCGTTCCGCGCGAAGATCAAGGGGATGAAGACGAGAGCCCACGCTGCGAGGAAGAGCAGTATTGCGAGGTATTGGTCGTTGGAGGTGAGTCCGGGGAAGGCCAGCGGGATTGCGGTTGCAACGAGGAACACAGGCGACCATGCCATCGGCCTGAGCAGAGGCCATGCCAGTGGCCTGAACCTCTGGCGGATCCATCCGAAATTACCTATCCTAGGAGTCGAACTGACCCATGACTCAGGCGGGGCTAGTTCGCCCGGTCTGAAGTCGGGGGGTGTCGAATCCTCCCCGTTCCACCACGAGGGCTCGCCAAGGAGCCAGTGTTGGTCCGAGCCCGCTTCCATGGTTGTCGCAGGGGCCATGGAGTCTTGTTGGCTTCGCTAGTTGGAGTCGGTGAGGCGGCCGGGATGCCTCAGCACGAGGTTCCTTGCAGCCCAGACCTCATCGACACGCTTCACCGGAGTGGTGTGAGGGGCGGTTGTGATGGTCTCAGGATCCTCTGAGAGGATTGCGTGAAAGTCGGCGGCGAATCGATCCAGCACCTCCTTCGATTCGGTCTCGGTGGGCTCGATCATGAGGCACTCGGGCACTATCTGGGGGAAGTAAAGGGTCGGTGACATGTAACCGTAGTCCAGCAGACGCTTGGCGACGTCCTTTCCCGTGACCCCGTTGAGTTCTTTCAGGGGGCTCAGCGAGAGGGTAAACTCGTGCATCACGAGATCGGCGGGGGCACCTTCAACAGGCATAGCATGAATCGCCTTGGAAGTCTTTGGTCCCGGGTTCATTATCACATACCTTAGATAGTTGGAGTTGAGGACGGCGTGCTCGCTCATGCGCTCGAGATCGCTGCCGTACCTCCTGTAGAAGGCCCATGCCCTGACCACTGCGCCTGCATTGCCATGCCACTGCTGCACCTTGCCGATGCTCGATTCGCCGACATCCCTCCAGTAGTACCAGTGCCCGTCCCCAACACCCCTGGGGTCGTCGTCCAAGCTCTCACGGCGGGAGGCTATGGGGGATGGCAGGAATTGAGCTAGGTGCCCCTTCACCCCAATCGGCCCGCTCCCTGGGCCGCCGCCCCCGTGCGGTTGGGCGAAGGTCTTGTGGAGGTTGTAGTGGACGGCATCGAAGCCCATCCTTCCCGGATCAGTTTTGCCGATTATGGCGTTGAAGTTCGCACCGTCGTAGTACATCTGCCCGCCTGAGTCGTGGACGATTCTTGTGGCCTCTAGGATCTCGATCTCGAACAGGCCCAGCGTAGAGGGGTTGGTAATCATCATCGCGGCCGTGTCCTCGCCGACCGCAGCACGAAGGGCATCCAGATCCAGCCTCCCGTCATCGGCACTGGGAATCTCGATTATCTCGTAGCCGCACATAGAGGCCGAGGCCGGGTTCGTGCCGTGAGCCGAGTCAGGCACAATCACCTTGTCCCGATGGTCCTCGCCGTTGGCGTGGTGGAACTCCTGAATGCATCGTATGGCGGCGAACTCCCCCTGGGCCCCGGCGACTGGTTGCAATGTCACAACGTCCATGCCGGAGCAGGTGGCCAACATCTCCTGCATCTCGTAGAAGATGGCCAGTAGGCCCTGGATTTGGTGTTCGGGTTGAAGAGGGTGGATCCTGTCAATCCCCGGTAGTTGCACGATCCTCTCGTTCAAGCGTGGGTTATGCTTCATCGTGCACGAGCCGAGAGGGTAGAAGCCGGTGTCGATGCCGAAGTTGCGGTTTGACAGCCATGTGTAGTGCCTGACGAGCTCGGGCTCGCTGGCCCGCGGCCATTCAGGCAGCCTGCTTCGGACCAGCCCCTCTGGAACTGTGGGCCCCGCAGCATCATCCCCCAGCATCGGCTCGGGCTGGGACCATCCTGCCCCCTCTGCACCGTTGAAGGAGAAGAGGTCACTCATGCCTGGGTCCCCCTTACCCACGATGCCATGCCCTTGGCGAGGGCTTCGATGTCATCCTTGCTAGTGCGCTCGTCGACACCGACGAGCATGCACTTCGACATCGAGGCCCACCATGACCCTAGGTCGAGGCCTCCGAGGACCCCTAGGCCGTCCAAGTGCTTGAGCGCGTCAGTGGCCTCGCCCGGCAGGCGTAAGGCGAACTCCCGAAAGTTGTGGGCCCCAGAGTCTACCAACTCGATACCATCGATTGCGGTGAGGGCTCGCTTGGTCGCCTCGGTGGATGCAGCGACTCTGAGTGCCAGCCGTTCCAGCCCCTCCGGTCCGAGCAGTGCCATGTGAATGGCCCCCATCAGCGCAATCAGAGTCTCATTGGAACATATGTTTGAGGTGGCCTTGTGGCGGCGGATGTGCTGCTCGCGGGTGGAAAGGGTCAGGGTAAAGGCGAGATTGCCATCGACATCCCAAGACTGTCCGACTATGCGCCCCGGCATCTGCCGCAAATACTTCTCGGAGCAGGCGAATATCCCGTAGATGGGCCCACCTCCCGTGGGTCCGATGCCGAACGGCTGGCCCTCGCCAACGACGATGTCCGCCCCCCAATTTCCAGGGGGCTCGACAATGCCGAGGGATACGACGTCCACGCCCACGATCAGGGCAGTCTGCTCGCCTACTACGTCCTTGAGATCGGTCAGCCCGGTATCCAGGATTCCCAAGGCGCTGGGTTGCTCGACATAGACGGCGCAGCACCCGGCAGCGGCCGTGGCTGATTCGAGATCGATGTGTCCGTCAGGTCCGTGCTCGAGAATCCTGAGATCGATGCCTGCACCGATGGTATAGTTCCTGATGACGGATAGGCGGTGAGGGGGGACGAGTTGGGAGACATAGGCGGTATTCCTCTGCTCTGCCTTCCTATTGTGAACCCTCACAGCGCAGGTGATGGCCTCGGCAGCGGCTGTGGAGGCATCGTACATCGAGACATTCGCGACAGGAAGGGCCACGAGCTCGCTGACCAAGGTCTGAAACTCCCACATCGCCTGAAGCATCCCTTGGCTAACCTCTGGTTGGTAGGGGGTGTATGAGGTCAGGAACTCTCCACGGGTGGCTAGCATCCCGACCATGCTGGGCACGAAGTTCCTTGCAAGGCCGGCTGAGAGGAAGCTAGGGCGGTCGTCGAGAGAGAAGTTGGCCCCCAGTAGCCTCTGCGCATCAGCCCAAATTTCCTCTTCCGACTGGGGGGGCGGGAGGGGCAGGGGGTCAGCACGGCGAATCTCGTGTGGGATGTCTGCGAACAAGTCGTCCATAGAAGACAGGCCCATGGCTTCGAGCATCTCCTGCTCGCGTCCCAGGTTGGGCAGTTGGTCCACCACTTCGCAGTCCCTCTGGCAGTCTTGGCATCCAGTAGTGTTTCAATGGTTTGTCAGAACCGGCTAAATCATTGGGCCACACACTATTATTACCTCGGAGGGGCTAGGATTGCACGATGAAGGTAGCGATTACGTCAGCCGACGCCTTCGTGGCGCCCTACATTACGGAGATGCTCGGAGACTCGGGGGTTCTGGTGCCCGATGAGGCGTTGCTTGATTCGGCTGCCCTTGATGCGCTAATCACCCCGTGCACAGCGCTGATTCACATCAACTCCAGGCCCGTGGACACTTCTGTTGCCCGCGACGATCGTGATGCCTATGTCAAAATGCGTGAATCCGCCAGACCAGTGTTAGACGCCGTCGACAGACACGGCTCGATTCACCTCATAATCCTTGGAACCCTACGGGTTCATCCTCAATGGCGTCCCGGTGAAGAATACTATGGATTGGACTCGACGCTAGCACCCCGGGATGTCGCCGCAGAGGGTCAGCTATGGATGGAGGAGAATGCCTTGGAGAGGGCCGAGGCCGATAGGCCGGTAAGCGTGATTCGCGCCTCAAACGTCCAAGGAGTCCCACTTTCGGGCCCTCCGGGCAACGGCATCCTGCACCGCTGGGCGGAGGAGTGCAAGATGGGGTGGATCAACGTCCCCGGGGATGGGGCCGAAGTGAAGGACATGGTCCACGTACAGGATGTGGTCCGAGTGGTCGAAGCCATCCTTTCCGACCCGCCACCGACCAGAGAGAGTTTCGCTGTCGGTGCGGGCAAGGCCATTGCGATGGCGGATCTGGCGGAGGCGTTCCACCAGAGGACTGGGTGCGAGATCGAGCTCAACCAGAGCGATCGTGGCGAGGTGTGGGGCATTGTGGATGCTTGGTTCCTCCAAGACAGATGTGGCTTCAGGCCGTCTATCAGCCTCGAGGAGATGATTGGCGAGGCCTTCGAGGCCGCCGATCACTGAGCCTCTAGGATTAGTCGCTTTCTGACTGCGTTCCAGTCCACAATGGAGACTGTGAGAGTGGTCTCAGAGCCGGCGTGGTACTCGCTAGCATCAGAACCAGCAGGCAATCTGATCTCCACCTCTCCGGCCCCCTCTGCCTCGGCAATCAGAGTGCTGCCACCCCTGTAGGAGTCAGAGATTCCGATTCCGAAGGTCCTCTCGATTGAGCTGATCCTGATCGAGGCCTCTTGGGAATGGCCCTCATGCGACTCCTTGACCTGGTTCCTCTCGCTGAGCATCCGCGTCGCAGCGAAGGCCTCGGCAGCCTCGATGAGAGTGGGTGTTGTTCGTACGACGGGAGGGGCGGCCACGGTAGGGGATTCGGGTGGCTGGGGAGTTGCAGCGGTCTGCTGGGGTGCTGGAGGGGTTGTGATGCCCTCTGCCGACTCATCGGGCAGGGTGACCCTGTTGGGGGCTCGGACCCTCTCGGGATGATCCACATCCTGCGTCACTTCCACATGATGGTCTTCGTGCCAATCTGAAGAGGACTCGCGTTCTGAGACGGGAGTGGGCGTTGCTGCTCCGGCATTGCCTCGTAACCCCGCTGCGACCCCCGCTGCAACAGCGGCTGTCGCCGCGCCGGCAGCAATCGTCCCAGCGTTTGGCATCCGAGATTCGATGCGAATCTGGAAGACGTCCATCTTGGCATCCCACACGCTGCGGGCGGCGTTCTGGACGAAAGAGGGCAGGCCGTCAATTCGGGCCTCGAACTTTGAGTCTGCTGAGGACCTCGCTTCGGCCATGGAAATCTCCCCGCTCATCGCGTTGTCCTCGAGCGATGCGATAATGCCGTCAATTTCAGACAAGACAGTGCTCAGGTCGTCCTGGGGTGGAGGGGGCGAGTCCATGACGGTGAAGGAGGCGTAGGCGATCTCGCGTCCGTTGTCGTCGGTGTCGTTCAGGCGCATGGTCCATTGCCCCGGACCGGGATTGGGCAGAGAGAAACTCCCTCTGGTCCTTCCTTCCAAGTACTTGTAGGCAGTCTCGTGCTGGTCGTTGACGGTCTCGTCACCATGAGGGATCTCGGCGGGAACGATGCCGATCCAAGCATCATCAGGGAGCTCTGGTGCGTTGAAGGTAAAGTCGATCTGCTCGCCGTTCTTGAACGATGGCCTCGCCAGCCTGATCTCAATCGCTGCGGGTTCCGATTGGGGTTGGCGGGGGCTGTCCTGGGGACCCGGACCGCTGGGCGATAGGGTGATCTTTCCAACGCCGACCCAGCGCCTAGTCCCCAGAGGGATGCCGTTGCCGCGAGGTCGCGTCCAGCCTCCCCTGTACCAGTCGTTGCTGCCGTCCTGCTCCCTGTCGTCGAGGCTCCATGATGGGGCTCCCCCTGAATTGGCGTTGTAGAAGTAAAGGACTCGCCCGTTGGAGTTCACGAACCACGGCCTGCCGTTCTTCTGCGTCGCCTGTGCCTCGTACACCCCGTTGTACGCCTCGTCGGGGTGCTCGGAAACCGTTACCCCATTGCCCTGGGGGAGTTCTTGGGCACCACCGGAGTCGATGACTGCAAGCATCTCATCCAGATTTATGGAACCGTCGGAGTCCCGGTCCAAGGCCCCGAAGATCGCATTCACAATGGCATTGGGGGCGATTTGGCCGGTAATGGCACGCAGTGCGCTCTCGAACTCGGACTTGGATAGTGTGCCATCTCCGTCGAGGTCGTACTTGGAGAATAGGGACTCTGCCGAGTATCCCTTCTCCCTGAGAATACCCTGAAGATTCTTCAACGCAATGGCCTCGATATTGGATGTCACGGTGGCTACCCCGTACGGTTCTGCGGGCGGATAGGCAATGAGTGTTGTCGCGGCGGGGCCCACATCACAGTATCAGAATCGCCCCCATCTGAGTTCTGGGTGTTTTCCCGAAGGAATAATTGCGCGTCCCCCGTTGGCGATTCCATGGCAAGTGGCTGGGTCGCCGTGGGATGGATGAGGCACAGGTCGCGGATGGCGATGCATGTCACTGCGCACTCTACCATGACGGGGATCTGAGGAGGCCTGCAGGATGGCACAGAGACTCTGTCGGGCATCTGTTGGACCTAGCGCTACCACACATCACCGAGGGTGCGCTTGTGGTCGACTATGGCAGTGGGACCGGGGGTTCGGCCATCGAGTTGCTGAGAGTCCTAGACGAAAGGGGAACCTCGATAGAACTGGTCCTGGTCGATCCACTGGTATCCTGGTTCGCCAAGGCAAGGGATCTGCTCGGCCACCGAAACGACGTTCACTTCGAGCTTTCAATCTCCCAAGACGAATCTGGCAAGACGGTGTTTCGCGAGCTTGACGAGATGCTTGCTGGGCGGAAGGCAGATGTCATCATCTCCTCCTCCACCCTGCATCTGATTCCTGAAAAAGAACTGGCTGGCCTATCTAGGCAATTTGCTGGTTGCCTCGTGCCCGGAGGTGTGTTCGTCTGGTACAGTGGTGATGTCGAGAGCGGGATGCGCCCCCCCTCTGCAGCGTGCCTCCACGATCCCTACAGATTAGTCAGGGAGTGTCTCAGGGACGATGTGTCACGTCAAGCGATGCTCGCTAAGATGCGCGAGGAGGATGCAGCGCGCGCGGAACGAAGAGTGGATCGCATCTTCCCGATACCATTCACCATCGATTTGATTCAAGATGCCCTCGCCGATGCGGGTTTCACCGGTGAAATCTCGGATCACATAGTGAGCTTCTCTAACGAAGACGCCGAGCGCTTCATCCTAGTTCCTCGCTTGGCGGAGATCGCTGCCCCCCTGATTGAGGGAGATGAGAGAGACACGGCAATTCGGGGGGCGATAGGCGAGGCGCTATTGCATATGCGCGAGGTGGGTACCGCGTCCGAAGGCGGGTATCGCAGCCATTGGCTGTACGGATTGCATACCATCCCGCCCCTCAGATGAACGGTGGGCGCTTGACCGAGGCTCTGACCCTCCTTCTGGTACTGGACTGGATCCACACCTCGGAGCCTTCCTCGGCGCCATCGAGGTATGCCATCGCTATTCCCGACATTCCCAAGCTTGGTGATGGGGCACCGCTGGTAACATAACCGACAATTCGAGCACCATCCTCCGGGCCATCCCTCACTGCGTGCCCGGGGCGTGGTGAGGGGCCGCGTTCAAGGCAGGCAAGCCCCCACCAGCGCTGCCCTGAGTCCATCGAAGCAATCATCTGGCCCTTACCGAGGAAGTCGTGACTCATTTCGAGACCGTAAGTAACGGCGGTCTCCACGGTATTCCGTGACAGGAAACCAGATGGGAGATTCGGGCTCGCTTCCCCACCTATCCCGGGCCAGAGGAAGTCCTGCCCTGAGAGCAGGTACCCCTTCTCCAGCCTTAGCGTGTCACGCGCCCCTAGGCCGACTGGGACAACGCCTGACTCGGAATGCCCCAGTATCGCCCTCCAAAGCTCCGGTGCGAGTTCGTTGTCAACGAATATCTCTGCACCCCTCTCACCAGTATATCCGGTGCCCTGTATCCATCCTTTGATTTCCAAATCATTCTGGGAGATTGGTTGGCAGTGGAACCTACTAACCGAATTAGATTCGCCCAGGACATCGGAGATAATGCTCATGGAAGCGGGACCTTGGAGGGCTAGGATGCTGGTGCGATCGGACGAGTCCTCCAGGAAAATCGATCCGTCATTGGGCATGTGAGACTCGAACCACTCGAGCATCGTTGGAACCATCGAAGAGTTTGGGACACCTATGACCTCCTCCTCTGAGGCCACTGCAAAGATCATGTCATCGATGATATGGCCGTTGTCATCTAGGAAGTGAGTGTAACCGCATCTCCCCGGTCCGAACTTCATATACTCCTGAGTCGATATAGAACTCAGCCATGAACGGACGCCATGCCCCGAGAAGCGGAAGACACCCATGTGGGAGACGTCGAATAGGCCAGCGGCCGATCTCGTGGCTAGGTGCTCCTCTTGGATTGATGTGTACCAGATTGGTAGCTCGTAGCCGAGGAAATCCACCATCTTGGCGTCCGAGTCGACGTGCTCTTCGAACAGCGCGGTCCGGACCAGCCCGCTCCGCGTCATGCGTGCACCAGCGTGGGGCGGTGGAAAAACAACTCGGATGGGCCACTACACACCCCCCGCCGGAGATAGGGGGGGCGTGTATCCCATGGAAGTATTGACAGGAGGCGAGGGGGCGGAAATCGGTCGCCAATTACCCATCAATCAGCAAAGACTAACATTTAAATATTGCAATCATCACTATACAACTGCGAGTTGATAAGATGGAACGACGAACTGCAAAGGTGGCCAGCATTTCTAGAGGCACTTCTGAGAGTGCTAACAGGGCGAAGCCCGTAGTAACAGGGAGGAGGCCTTCTAGATCTCGTAGCACCGAGGCAATGACCGGTACCTGCAAGGTCTGTGGGGGCAACTCATGGGACGCCGACGACATCCGCGGCGAGACCATCTGCGCCGATTGCGGCTACGTCGCAGCCGAGAACATGATCGATCCCGGCGCGGAGTGGGTGAACCACTCAGGAGGTGATGACCGGAGTCGGGTCGGAGCACCGACCACACTGACGCTCTCCGACAAGGGCCTCTCGACTGAAATTCGTCGCTCTGACCTTACATCGGGAGGTGCGAGGAGACATGGGATGTCTGGCAAGGCCCTGAGGGACTGGAGGAGGAGGCAACGCATAGACCAGCGCAGCAAGACCCG
>MPMF02128854.1_pt1 | contig 11153 bp, 8 predicted proteins | sample 1617271 | NCBI WGS metagenome assembly MPMF02 (sample SAMN05944812, study PRJNA350692) | marine metagenome | biome: marine; feature: ODZ; material: water; isolation source: 120 m water sample prefiltered with 30 um filter, filtered on to 0.2 um... | place: Pacific Ocean | collected 2012-04-09... | reverse complement strand
TAACCCGATGCTGGCTCTCTGGACCACTGCCGCTGCGCACAATACAAATCAGCTCACTTGCATTTCCATTTAATAGCTGCTCATCAGCCAACGCCATTAAATCTGTGCCAACCGGATCAGACGACTCGGGCTGAACAACGCCAGCGGTAGATATCCATGGAGCAGATTTTTGGAGAACCGCATGGGCCAACTCGACCGCAGCATAGAGACCGGCTCGATCGGTTGGGTCCGCAAAATTGCAGACCCCTATCAACTCTCCTTTGTGGTTGAAAAGTCCACCACCACTACGACCGACTGCCGGCTGGCCGACAACCTGCAAGTTCGCAGGACCCACAAAACTGTTGACTGCCTTGATTGTACTTTTTTGTACTGTCGGATCATTCCCATGATCACAGCCGATGCTCAGGACCTGGCTTCCGGGAGACTGTTGGCTCTTTTTTGACGCCAGAGGTGCAACCGGAACAGCGCGATCCGTCTCGATCGAAACCAATCCAATATCGCGTTGCAGGTCATGACGGACCATGCGGGCAACGACCGTTTGGACTTTTCCTTGATCGAACAAATCGACTTCAATCCGTCCCTGCCCCCGGGAGTCGCGGAAAACATGTCCACACGTCAGAATCAGGGCCTGTCCACCCAGACCGCCTGCTCGAGGAGAATATTCGATAATCGTACCACTGCCAAAAGAATATCCGTGTGGATCGTAGATCTTCAGTCGCACGCTTGAGCGCAGCAGGCGGGCAGAAAGTGAATCGGGTACTTTTTCGGGTGCAGCTGCACGCTTTGGGTGCGCATCTAAAGCAATCTGGTCGAGTTGGGACAGGGGCCGCTGCTCCGCGAGTGCCAATGCCTTCGGCGATGGCACCGGAGTATCAAATGGCTGCCGCGACGAAGGTTTCTCAGGGGCAGCGGGAGCGGGTGATCGGTTGCGAAGAAAGGAAGTTGGGAGAGACAAAAGTTTTCTAGGCCGGTCGGGAGATTGTCCGCGACTGCTCACAATTCCCTCTCCAGCGCGACCCACTCCGCCCTTCGCAAGCAAATCGGCAAGCCGTTCGTAACTGGTTGCCCCGATTATCCGACCTCGTTCTTGCCCATCGACGACCAGTACAAAACAGGGAATGTTTGTAACGCCATAGCGCCCGGCCAGTGCCGCGTCACGATCTACGTCGACTTCCCGAACCGGATAACCCTCAGCTTCCAAACGCTGCACGACCGGGGCCATCATTTTGCATGGGCCACACCATGTAGCCTGAAAATCATAGAGAACTGTCTCACCAGCACCTGTTGCCGCCAGCAGCAACGCTGCGATTTGCATCGACACCATCGTTCCCTCCCTGGAACAAGGTTTCCGACTTTTTTTATCCGCTTTACAAAAGGAGTCTCAAACGACCGAACGGTCGCTACCTCCTCACTCAAAGGCAGAGAGACGCCAACACTGGCGATCGACTTGCCTTTAGGCAACTTCCTTGTTGCCCAACGCTATTCTGCCGACCATCAAACCAGAATGATTCACCCGTGGTAGCTTTCCTGCCTTCACGAAATAAAATCAATATTGAAGGGCCCGCAAAACCCCTCTCTACTGACGTTCCATACATCGCTGCAAGGGCAAGATTTTCAAACAGGATGCCCGAAATTACATTTTTTTAGCACCGTTGGTGTCCGCGCCACCGAGCCTTACTGCATAACCTCCACCGATCAAACATCTTAGAAACCCACTGACAAAGGACCTGGTGGAATGAGACCTGTACCTAAACGAACTTTTATATACCAAAGAAATCCAAAACCCGTTTCCAGAGCTAAAATGACCGATGCGATACGGTTTTTGGGCCATCCTTTTGCCCAAAACGGGATCTGAGCCGGCTCGGTAAAAGTGTGTCGCAGAAAAACAATCGCTATTTTCTGGCGAAACCTTCCACCAACATTGCGGGCTCCCGATTTTAACAGGCCTGAGATACAATCCTCATTCGCCTCGAGTGAAAGCGTTACCTTCACTGCTTGCTGTCTTCCTAAATCGCTACTTGCGTTTTCCAGCCGCAGTAAAACTGCGATTAATAATGAATAAAACCCGTCAAATTCTTGTTACCGCAGCGCTACCCTATGCCAACGGACCGATCCACATCGGGCACTTGGTTGAATATATCCAAACCGATATCTGGGTACGTTTCCAAAAGATGCGCGGACATCGCTGCATTTACATCTGTGCCGACGATACGCATGGTACCGCAATCATGATTAGCGCTCGGCAACAGGGGGTCACGGAAGAAGAATTTATCAGCCATATTCACAGGGAACATCAATCTGATTTCTCGGGTTTTGATATTGAGTTTGACAACTATGGGAGCACACACAGCGAGGAGAATTTTGCACTATGTAGCGAGTTCTGGACCGCGATTGAAAAAGCCGGGCTTGTTAAGGAGCAGGACATCGAGCAATTGTATGACCCTGAGGCCAAAACTTTTCTAGCAGACCGCTTTGTTACGGGCACTTGCCCTAAATGCAAGTCAGAAAGCCAATACGGTGACAATTGCGATAAGTGTGGCGGAACCTACAGTGCCAGGGATCTGGTAAATCCGCGAAGTACTCTCTCGGGGACAAAGCCCGAAATCAGAACTGCTCGACACCTCTTTATTGAGTTGGAACAACTCCACACGTTCCTCGATGAATGGACGCAGTCGGGGGAACACTTGCAACCGGAGATTGCCAATTATTTGCGTGGGCACTTTTTGGGTGAACCCTTTAGAGACTGGGACATTTCGCGGCCAGCACCTTATTTTGGTTTTGAAATTCCAGACAACCCTGGCCATTATTGGTATGTCTGGTTCGACGCACCGATCGGATATGTGGCATCAACACTTCAATGGTGTAAGCTCCACGGCGAAAATGTTGACGACTGGTGGCGCAATAAGGCTTGTGAAATCCACCATTTCATCGGAAAAGATATCACCTATTTTCATACTCTGTTTTGGCCCGGAATGCTCAAGACCGCCGGCTTCTGCCTCCCAACCAAAGTCCACATTCATGGGTTTCTGACCGTGGACGGCGAGAAAATGTCGAAGAGTCGTGGAACTTTTGTTCGTGCCGCCACCTACCTGAAACATCTTGAACCAGGTTATCTCCGATATTATTACGCCACAAAGCTGAGTGCCAAAGTCGACGACATCGATTTAAATCTGGATGAATTTGTCAGCAAAATTAATGCGGATCTGGTTGGAAAAGTAGTCAATCTGGCGAGTCGTTCCGCAAAATTTGTGCAGCAGCAAGGACTTTCAGACACGTATCCGGAAGATGGGGGACTCTTTGCCCACGCGGCAAAAGAGGGTGACCTGATTGCGAGCGCGTATGAACTGTGCGATTACAGTCAAGCGATACGGCGAATCATGGCACTTGCCGATGGGGCTAACCCTTATGTTGAGCAGAATCGACCCTGGGAACTGAGCAAAGATCCTTCCAAACTCGGCCAACTTCAGGATGTTTGTACTGTCGCCCTAAATCTGTTTCGTCAAATCGCGATCTATCTCGCCCCGGTACTACCCCGGTTGGCCATACAGTGCGAACAGTTGCTCGGTGAACCGGTCACCGATTGGAAACAGTCGCAAACACCCCTTACCGGTAGCCCCGTTAATCCATTTAAGCATATGATCCATCGGATCGATAAACCCAAGGTTCAAGCCATGATTGATGAAAGCCGTGATGATGCGTTAGAAACCACCTCGGATAATGTGTCATCTGATAGCGGCGATGCCCTCGCCGCTGAACCGCTGGCTGAGGAAATTACGATCGATGATTTCGCGAAAGTCGACTTGCGCGTGGCCCGAGTCATCGCCGCAGAATCCATTCCAGAGGCTCGTAAGCTGCTGAAATTGACTCTGAGTTTGGGTGGTGCGCAACAACGAACGGTGTTTGCAGGTATCAAGGCTGCCTACCAGCCGGAAGCACTGGTTGGACGACTCGTCATCTGCGTCGCAAATCTTGCTCCTCGTAAAATGAAATTTGGGACCAGTGAGGGCATGGTCATTGCGTCCGGCCCGGGTAACAGCGAGGTGTTTCTACTCAGTCCCGATGAGGGCGCGGTGCCCGGACAGCGCGTTCACTAGACTAAAATAGAGCCTCGAGCCCCGGTGCTCTATCTATTCCATGTGCAATGGGCCTTGGTGCATTGGGACGATGACGGTTTCCCCCGCGCAAAAAAATAGTGACAGCCTGCCTTCATGTCAGACTGCCACTATGAACGTTATTGCCGGTCTCTGTTCGGGACCAACTGTCACTTTGCGCCGATTTCAATCCGGCGCGGTTTCGCACTTGCCGCTTTCGGTACACGCACCGTTAAAACACCAGCACTTAAACTCCCTTCAACATTCTCCACATCGATATCAAACGGAAACCGAATCATTCGATGGAAGGTGCCAGAAAGTCGTTCGCGGTGGTGGTACACCGGACCCTGATTCTCTTCTGAATTTTCAGTCCCTTTAGTCTCCTCCCCGGCAGCGTCCTGCTGCCCGGTCGCGCTGCGAGAGCTTTCTACGGTTAACTCTCGGCCTAAAGCGGTAATATCGACTTCGCCCCCGGTGGCACCCGGGACATCTAACGCCACAAAAAAATCGTCGTTTTCTTCCCAAACATCGATGGGCGGGTTTCCCCGTGCTCCTCGGACCTCTGGAAACGACTTATTGCGGGTCCCAAAAACATCCTGGATAATACAGTCCATGTCGGAGCGGAGTTGCTCGACCGGCCTTAAACTCTGGGTATGCATGCGTAACATGGCACTCCTCCTTTGGATTTTTTGCTATCTGAACAATAGCGCCTATGAAAAATAGGGGCATTGACTTTATCCGCTACCAACAGCCTCTCTAATGACTGCAGAGCGGTTGCTAGATACAAATGCAACGGCCGTGCCAAAGCAACGCAAATACCGTACAACCCCTTACTTTACAAGGGCTTAAGCCAATTTTTTATAATCCCAAACAGGGGCCGCGAGTGCCATTTTGGCAGCGTTTAGTTCTGGGCCTTGGAAGCTGCCATTTTGGCGGTATTGGTGATTATTTAGGAAACACAACCGCTTCGAGAAGAAAAACTGTACCAAACGCAAGGATTGGTCCGTTGCGGGCCGCTTTTGCGGCAATGAATTTTCTCCGCGAAGGCCGTTGAGAGGTTGAGGCGAGCCAACGGGCAATATATACTCGTCCGTTTATTCGATATGGGCTCTAGCCGATTTTTGCCGGTCGACCGTCGAAAAAGCGGGAGTTGCGGGAAAACACTACCCACCAAAAGCAGCACCATGCGTTTTACGCTGATCGACCGCATTGTGGAACTTGTTGCTGGCAAAGAGATTACTGCGGTTAAGAATCTTTCCTTGGCCGAGGAATACTTGGCGGACCATTTTCCCCTGTTTCCAGTGCTTCCTGGGGTTTTGATGCTCGAGGCAATGACACAAACTGGGGCGTGGTTGGTACGCCACGATGAGGATTTTGCCCACAGCGTCGTCCTTTTGAAAGAAGCTCGCAACCTCAAGTATGCGGATTTTGTTCAACCGGGCTCGCAACTGGTGCTAACGGCAAAGCAAGTGAAACAAGACGAACACACAACCACTTTTAAGGCGAACGGTACTGTCGATGGAAAAACGCATGTCAGTGCACGGCTTATTTTAGAGCGTTACAGCCTGGCAGACACCAACCCTGATGATGCCCCGCTGGACGAACGAGCAAGGAGTGACCTGCGGTGTCTCTTTCAGCGACTGTATCGCCCGCTTTCTACCGAGGAAATGCGGGCGCTTGGAAACTTGAACTGAGGCCCACAAAATCAAGTGGACTCGTATAACTTTTTACTGAACATGTAGGTTTACATACTGTACTATCAAAGAAACGGGAAGGAAGATTCTCGATGCCGTTAAAAGAAGATGTGTTTGAAAGAGTAAGAGATGCGCTTGTCGATGCCCTTGGTGTCGAGGACGATGAAGTTACTCCCGAAGCAACGCTTGTAGGTGATCTGGGAGCTGAATCCATTGACTTTTTAGATATCGTTTTTCGGCTTGAAAAGGGTTTTGATATAAAAATTCCTCGTGGAGAGCTATTTCCTGAAGATATCCTGACGAGCACCGAATATGTTGCTGACGGCAAAATCAATCCAGAGGGACTCGAAGAGCTAAAAAAACGGATGCCGTTTGCAGATTTGAGTAAATTCGAGGAAAACCCTGTTGTCCAGGAATTTGCAACGTCGTTAACCGTTCAAGATATGTGTAATTATGTAGAAAGCAAAGTCTGACCGAGACAGGCAGAAAGATTATAATCTCTGATGCGGTGGTTTTGGATTGATCGTTTTACCGAAATGGTTAGCGGACAGAAGGCGACCGCAATTAAAACAGTCTCGCTCTCTGAAGAACATCTTCATGACCACTTCTTGGGCATCCCGACGATGCCCAACTCCCTGATTCTCGAGGGCATGGCCCAAACTGCCGGAATGCTTGTCAGCGAATACAATGATTTTCGTGAACGAGTCATTCTGGCCAAAGTGCCGAAGTTGATGTATCACGGCCGTGCCGTACCTGGCGATACGCTGACATATCGGGCCAAGTTAGAAGCAATTGAAGAGAGCGGCGCGCGGACTACGGCCACCAGTCATATCGGCGATTGTTTGCAAGCCGAAGCTGAGATTCTCTTCGCGCACATTGACCGCGAGACAGCACATCGCCCCCTCTTCCGTTCCAATGATTTTGGAGATTTGCTAAGATCTTTGCAGCTATTTAACGTTGGCCAGAAAGCCGATGGTTCGAAACTGACTTTTCCCGAACACATCGAATAAATACTTTTTTGACTGAACTCCACTTTATCATCCACTGAATGATTTCTCATGAACCGTCGTGTGGTTGTCACCGGAATGGGATGTGTTACACCGCTAGGTACCAGTCCTGAGGACTTGTGGGGCCGCTTGCAGCGCGGCGAATCTGGCGTCGACTACACCCAATCTTTTGATGCCAGTCAATTTCCGACAACGTTCTCTGCTGAGGTTCGCAACTGGGACATTGCCGACGAAGGGGAAGACCCCGCCGTCTGGAAACAAAGGGGACGACATTCGCAATTTGCGGCAGGAGCTGCTAAACAAGCGGTCGTTCAATCTGGTTTTGCAAAAACAGTCGACCCTACCCGATTCGGTGTCTATTTGGGAAGCGGCGAGGGACAACAGGACTTCGAGACCTTCACGCGCATGGTGCTTTCTGCAATCGAGGAAAAAGACAAAATAGATGTCGCTGCTTTTATTAAAACGGGTATTGAGACTCTCTGTCCTATCGCTGAACTTGAGCAAGAACCCAACATGCCCTCAGGACATCTGGCCAGCATGTTCAATGCCCAGGGTCCCAATGCCAACTGTCTCACTGCCTGTGCAGCGAGTAGCCAGGCAATTGGCGAAGCCCGCGAACTGATTCGCCGAGGAGATGCGGATGTGATGCTCTCCGGCGGCACGCACAGTATGATCCACCCCTTTGGAGTAACGGGGTTCAATCTATTGACGGCACTCTCTACCCGCAATGACGATCCCCAAGGTGCATCACGACCTTTCGATCGTGATCGCGATGGCTTTGTTCTCGGGGAAGGCGCGGCCATGGTCGTCCTCGAGGAACTGGAGCATGCCAAGGCGCGCGGCGCACAAATCTACGGTGAAATCAAAGGATATGGTTCGACCGCAGATGCCTTTCGGATTACCGATACCCATCCGGAAGGCCGTGGGGCGATCAGTTGTATCCGCGCCGCATTTGCAGATGCTGGAATTTCTGCAGACCAAATTGATTACATCAATGCTCATGGCACCGGTACAAGCGTCAATGATAAGGTAGAAACACTTGCTATCAAAAAGGCCTTCGGTGAGTTGGCCTACAAGATACCGGTCTCAAGTACGAAAAGCATGATGGGGCATTTGATTGCCGCTGCTGGGGCCACAGAATTAATTGTCTGTCTTTTCGCAATGCGCGACAGCGTACTGCCACCCACGATCAACCAAGAGACTCCCGATCCGGACTGTGACTTAGACTATATCCCCAACCAGGTCCGAGAGGGGAAGTGTGATATGGCACTCTCCAACAGCTTCGGTTTTGGTGGCCAAAATATCTCACTCATTGTGGGCCGGTGCGATTGAGAGATTTTAAATGTCACGAGGTTCCGTAGCGGGCGGTCACATATCATAGGACATGTGTGTCGGGGGCGAGAAATCCCCAACAGGAAAGCTGTCCACCTCTTGCATCCGATCAGGGACCAATGGAAAGCGGGTTATCCTGGAAAAAATCTCGGGGACCCCGCGTGGTGTAATACGGATAAGTGACCGCGGCGGTCGGAGGACCAGCAGGCCCCACGTAGGCCCGTGGATTTTGATACGCTGACGGGCAAGCAAAATGGCGCGGCCGATTGGGATCAAAGTTTTCACCATATGCTGTCATACCGTTCTGTCCAATGCCCGACATGCCGCATACGCTACAATTCCCATTGCATCCCTCCTGACATCCCCGAGAGGGAAGTCGGGAACAGCCAACATTTCCTGCGAGAACCATCGTGGCAATTAACCCGAATAAGAATTTCTTCATGTTCGTTCCCGGTGCTACGCGAAATGTGCTGGCTCTAGAAGGCTCCAAATCACGAAGCCCGTTTCACTGATCTCGGGGCATTTAACGTCGTGAAAGCGGCGAGCACTTTAGATGCAAAGCACCCACTGATTATCGTATCGACGGAAAAACCGTTAAAATCCAGCGAATCCACAAAACCTTCCAGTCACGACAACAGGTACGCTTCGTTGGACCGAGGTGCAACTGTTGCCGTTAAGTCCCTACAGCATGGCAGTTTGGGCGCGCTAGACCAACGACGAGAGTTCCATGCGCGGACGCTAGCACATTGCGGGCCCAATCCTCCAGAGGAAGTTGGGGGGGCAGTGTTGCTGGCTAACAAACCGGCCCCCATGAATGACCCGGCCCGCCAGCGATGACGATCACGTATGCCACTCGGGCATTGGGGCCAATGAGCGGGTAGTGACTCTCTTATATCTTGTCTGGAGAGTCGGTTGTTAGAAATATCTCTAAAATAGTGGTAATTTAACCCGATCGACATGCATTCCGGGGGGCAAGAATACATCTACTCGGCGGGCCGATTTTGTTTAAAACGGTTCGCTCGATTTCATTTGATCGCTAAAATGACCGCCCGTTAGAAAATGGCTGTCTTGTCCGAGTCAACAGCGATCGCTAATTTGTATCTTCTATGGCTGCAACCATTCAATATATCGAACGCATCATCGAGAGATTCCAGAACGCTCATCAGGCAAATGCGAATACCGAAGCGCGCTTGGGAAATGTTATCGAGCTAAAGGCGTCCGTAGCCGATGAGGTGATGGTGACCGCCGATCTTCACGGTCACCGCACCAACTTCAACATTATTCGTCGGCTTGCCGATCTGGCAAATCATCCGAAACGGCATCTCATCCTGCAAGAGGTTTGCCATGGAGGACCCAAACACCCATACTCGGGCGATGCATGTCGCATCAAATGCTTGAAGATGTTGCTAAACTCAAAGTTGATTTTCCAAATCAAGTACACTTTCTGATGAGCAATCACGAGTGGGCCGAGTTAACCGACTATCCCATCATCAAGAATCAAAAGGTTTTAAACCTTATGTTTCGGACCGGGATGCAGGAAATGTATGGTCCGGCGACCGACAAAGTACGCGATGCCTACGTACCGTTTCTGCGAACATTACCCCTTGCTGTTCGTGTGGACAAGGGAATTTGGATTAGTCACACCCTTCCTGAAAATGTTCGCCGAAAGGGATTTGATCTGAGTCTTCTCGACGATGAATTAGGCGATGAAGACCTGGTAGAAAACGGACCTCTCTTCCATTTCATCTGGGGTCGTGATTTCAGTCAGGAAAATGCAGATGCTTTCGCAGCCAAAATTGATGCCGACATTCTTATCCACGGACATGAACCATCAGAGAACGGCTACGAAGTCCCCAATGCCCGGCAAGTTATTCTTGATAGCCATGGTGACCATGGTGTTTACGTAATGCTCCCAGTCGGTGAAAAACTCTCACAAAGCGATGTGGTAGAGCGGATTAAACCGCTGCAAAAGAATTGATTCTTTTCAATGGTGGGTCCGCCGGCTGTTCGCAAAGTGGCGGTATGCGGGGGTCCCGCTTGAGCGGGCGATATTTTCTCACCAGCGGATTCTAAACATGGGCGGGAAAAGGGCGGCTGACCCTTTTGGCACACCCTTTGCTCTTAAATAAATCGAGATATTTGTGAGAGTCGGGGCCGGAACAGGCCACGAAGAGTGTTGTGTTAAGAGAAATTTTGGGGCCGGCTGTGAAGAGGCTGGAACCACCGGTGGAGGAAACACTGGTAAAAAACAGTTAAAATTCGCTTTCTTTAGAGAAGAGGCATTCTCCGGGAAGCGAAAAGTTAGGAGCGGAGAAGAAGGCAGCGGAACAGAGAAGAAGGCAAACGGGCGACCCATTTCGCCCAAATACAGGCAAGTCAGGATACCGAGGGAAACGGACATCCTGACTTGCCTGTCTCTTTTTGATGTATCATTTTTGAACAGGTGTATTAAAATAATACCATAAAAGTCTCTCTTGAATCCCCTCTAAAGAACTATTATTTTGGCCTGTAATAATTATTCAGGGAAAAATATTGGGGGTTTTCAAATGGTAGCCCTCGGCTACCGGCGACCGATCTTGCGGAAAGCATCTTTAGCGGTACACCATCTTTAGCGGTACACATGGCGATTTGCAGGGTTTACTAATGGTGCCCCCAATATGCCACTCAGGCCCGTTAGGCGGAAATAGCCCAAGATGTCGCCAAAAATCGGTTTGATCTGTAACGACAAACTCTTTGCCATTTGCGAAATGCAACGAGGCAAAACGGGCCCGCTTTGGATGTTTCACTTGGGGTCTGTTTTAGTCGCGGGATATCTTTGGGGATTCTCCTCCCCGACATGGGCCGATACCGGCACCACTGAAACAATCGTCGAGCATATCAACCAGCAAATCTACGAGAGCTGGCAAGAAAACGAGGTCACCCCTTCCCCACCCTGTAGCGATGGGAAATGGTGTCGAAGGGTCTATCTCGATATTCTTGGACGGATTCCTTCCATCGAGGAACTCACCGAGTTTGTCGGCGACCGGTCG
>MPMF02129267.1_pt1 | contig 11170 bp, 25 predicted proteins | sample 1617271 | NCBI WGS metagenome assembly MPMF02 (sample SAMN05944812, study PRJNA350692) | marine metagenome | biome: marine; feature: ODZ; material: water; isolation source: 120 m water sample prefiltered with 30 um filter, filtered on to 0.2 um... | place: Pacific Ocean | collected 2012-04-09... | reverse complement strand
GTGTAAGATATGTGCTAGGAAAAGAGTTTTAAATAATTATTACAAAGATACACTGGGCACTTGTATTACCTGCGGAGCTGGTGAGGTAAAGTTGGTTGAGGGTGTATGTAAGAAATGTAAAAGAGTGATGAGGCAGGTGTCTGGACAGACCCTTTTAAATATGGTAGATTACCTTCAAGTTGGCGGAGAAAATGAAGAGAATTTTAAACTGGATTAAGAAATGGTTGGACTTATCACATGATGAACCTTGGAGTAAAGATGATTAAACCTTTTGTTTTATGCGCCTTTCCAGCGCTAGATATTTCTAGAAAGTTGAGGGAGTTTTGCGATGTCTAAACCAGATAAGATAGACACTCAGGGAATGACAGCAGCTGGGGTTGAGAATTCTAGTATGCTTAAGAGAGCTCATTATCCTGATGGGTATTCTCCCATGCCTGTTGTAACAAAGAGGATGCTTCCTAAAAATGAATCATTATATATTGAACTTAAAGAACTTATTGTTGAAACTGTTAATGAGGTATTAGATGAAAGAGGAAGATCGTAAGATGAAACCGGGAGAGGAGAATGATATAAAAGTTAAATCATTCAATGGTATTAGTGTTGATTTATTGAGGGGCGCATTGGGATCAGGATATAGGAAGGACTGGACAGAAGAACAAATAAATGAGTGGAAAGATTATGAAAGAGATATTATTAGAAGGAAAAGTTAAAACAGTATGGTCTACTGATCTATTAGGCGAAGTTATTGTCGAATATCATGATAAGGTTACTGCAGGTAACGGTAGAAAGGTAGATTTTCCTGAAGGAAAGGGTGAGGTTTGTTGTCAAATTTCATCCATTTTGTTTGAAAAGTTGCAACAGGCTGGTGTCAACACTCATTATATTAAGTTGGAAACTCCTACTAGAATGCGTTGCAAGAAGGTAGGTATTGTTCCTATTGAAGTTATTGTTAGAAATGTTGTTGCCGGTTCTCTTTGTAGACAAACTCATCTTCGTGAGGGTATACCACTTAATCCTCCTTTGGTTGAGTTTTATTTAAAGGATGATGATAAGAATGATCCACTTCTTACTATTGATAGGATGGAGCGTATGGGATATAATGAAATATTATATTCTCTTCTTATTTCTAATGCACTTAAAGTAAATGATGTATTGAAAGAGATTTTTTCTAATATGGATTTAGATTTAATTGATTTTAAATTAGAGTTTGGGAATGATCGTGAGAATGGTCATTTACTTCTTGCTGACGAATTGAGTCCTGATAGTATGAGATTGTGGAAGAAAGGAACTAGAGAGAGATTTGATAAGGATTTGTTTAGAAAGGAGGAGGGTAACATAGTAAATGCATATTGCTACATATTAAGTGAGTTAAGGAGATTGGATTAGTGGTCAACTCTTGGAGTCTCCTTTATGATGAATTAAATCTACAGAAACTTAGAAAAGAAATGAATTTTACAGTTTATTCTAGGGATGGATGTCCTTATTGCTCAAAGGTGGTTCAGGTTTTGCAGTTATCAGAGTTGAAACATGTAATTTATAAATTAGGTAGAGATTTTGATAGAGAGGGTTTCTATAGTCAGTTTGGTCAAGGATCTACCTTCCCTCAAGTGACATTAGACGGTACGAATTTAGGTGGATGTACTGAAACTGTTAAATATCTTAAAGAAAATAATCTGGTCTGATGAAAGACGATTTCGATTCTGTATATGATATGTTGGAGCATGCTATTGAGCATGCATTTCACGGTAAGATGCAACTTAAGTTTTATGAGTACTTAAAGTATCGTAAGACTAAGAAGGTGGAGATAGATGAATTTATTCAGAGTTCTACTGCTGTTGAGATAAGTGATATTGTATTACAATTGGAAGGATATATTAAAGGAGGGAAAGATTCGGATCATAAACAATTGAGAGAGGCTTATGGGCATATCCCTAAACCTCAAGCTAGAAAAATTAAGAATTACCTATATGGTATTCTTGCAGATGCATGGAAGTATTCATATGACAGGAAACCGGGAAGAAAAAGAAGATCTAAATAATGAAGATACTGAGATCAACAGAGGGGTTGAACTAGTATTGAGAAATAAAAAAGGGGGGAAGAGAAAGCCTAAAACATTTGAGGTGAATTTTTGTATCTTTAAGAGGGAGATTACTTTATCTCTTGATATTATTAAGCAACCCACTACCTAGGAGAAAATGGAAGACACTACCGTTGTTCTGGCACTATCATCTGTGATAAGTTTTATGTGTTTGTTGGTAGGAGGTTTGATAGGTTGGATAGCCAGAGAGAATCACTATCAGAAGCCAGGTTTTATACATCCAGAGTTTCTTGATGAGCATGGTAATCTATTACCTGATGACATTTTGGCTGTAACTTTTGTGAATGATCTACCAGAAACAGAAGAGGATTGACTTTCTCTAATAAATAAGTTAAAATGATTTGAGATGAGGTAGATGCATGGGTAAGATGATGACTAGTAGTGGAACACTTTCCGAAGGCGAAGAGAGTGATGCCAATTATATGGGTACAGGAAAGAAGAAGCCAGGTAGACCTAAGAAGAGTGCTCCTCCTGAAAGGCTTCCTCCCAATCCTTTTATTCATGAGATTTTGGATCTAGTTAGTAAGCAGAGAAGCGTTACTAAGAAGGTGGAAGTACTTCAAGAACATAGATGTGATGCTCTTGTGTCAGTTCTTATTTGGAATTTTGATGAGACAGTTATATCCTTAGTTCCAGAAGGTGAGGTTCCTTATGAGAGAAATGAGGTTCCAGTAGGTACAGATCACACTTCTCTACGTAAAGAGTGGAAGAATCTTTATCACTTTGTACAAGGAGGGAATAACTCTTTGAGTACTATTAGAAGGGAGACAATGTTTATTCAGGTTCTAGAGGGTTTGCATCCCACTGAGGCTGATCTTCTGTGTCTAGTTAAGGATGGGTTGCTTGCATCCAAGTATAAGATTACTAGAGGTGTTGTTGAGACCGCTTATCCTGACATAGTGTGGGGTGGAAGAGGTGGCTAATGTCTGGGTTTAAAGGAGAGGCTCCAAAGGATAAGAAGGACAAGGAGTTTGCTCTCAATGTAAATTACAATGAGGTTGATAAACTGATTAAGGAATATAAGAGGATAAAAAAGGCGGAGAAGTCGAACCTTAATACAATCCAGAAGCTGGGTGGTAAGAAGACAGAGGCTGATAGGTTAGTGGACGAATATGGTATTGATGATGAAGCTTTAGAATGAAACTAACACTTGATATATTCAATGACTTAACCAAGGCATTGAGGACTACCAATAAGAAGGGTGAAGAAATTTGGAAGGATGGTGCTGAAGTAAGAATAAATGTTGGAGGGACTTTTGTATCTGATAAGTTCATAAGTATAATCATTACTAATCCTCCCGAGGAAGTATGAACATTGCTATTATGTGCTCAGGAAATGGGAGCAATTTTGAAAATTTATTTCATAATCTTCCTCCCGAAGATGATATTATGGTGATGATTTATAATAAGAAGGGATGTGGGGCAGTTGAACGTGCTAATAGGTTGGGTGTCCCTGCTTGTTATATGGATAATAAAGATGAGTTAAGTATTATGGAATACTTTAGGGAGCTTAAGGTAGAGTTAGTGTGTCTTTGTGGGTGGATGAGAATAATATCTGATGAGTTGTTGAGGTTATACCCTATTATTAATGTCCATCCTTCTCTCCTGCCAAAATATAAGGGACTGAATGTGGTTCAAAGAGCTATGGATGCTGGTGAGGAGTATGCTGGAGCAACCGTTCATTGGGTCAATGAGTATTTGGATGGTGGTGAGATAATAAGACAGGGTAAAGTGAAGATTGATGGCACAGATAGTGTGGAAACCCTAACAGAAAAGATACATATAGTAGAATATAAAATATACTTGGAGGCAATACAAGATGTTAAGCAGCAACTATCGATTAACGTTGGTTGATATATGTGGTAGAATGATATCAGGACTACCAGTTACTCTGGATGAAAGAGTTTGGATGAATAAGTTGTGTGAGAAAAATATGAGTGCCAAGGAACTAGCTGGGGCTCTTACATGCCCAGATTTTGTAGGGGAAGAATTGTAAAGAAATGCGTGGAGTTGAAGACATCCCTTGACATATATATTATAGGATAGTAAAATATCTGTATCGTTCGTTACTCTTTTGAGTAATGCAAGGTAAGCCGACAGCAACGTTATCGTTGACTTATGTTATTTCCCTTACTTACACTCCTATCTGTATCTCCTCCGGACTATACGTTGCTTAATTGCAGCCAATATGACTGGTTAGTAGATGGGGTTAGGACATCAACACTCCTATCAAGATCGGAGAAGTTGGACTTAATTGTTCTTTTAAAAGAGAGTACAGAGGAAGGGTGTTTTTAGGGAGAGATATATAAGCGGGAGCCGACTTATTGGAACGGGCTAAAATCCAAACCAGTAGGAGCAAACCAATGGCGAAAGTCACTTATCGTGGTGTCCAGTATGACACTCAAGAAACCAAATCCTGTCAAGTAGTTGAGAAGCCTCTCATCTATCGCGGGATTAGGCACACAGAAGAAAAAGTTGTGTGTGCTAAGTGAGACAGAAAGGGAGCTTTACAGCTCCTTTTTTTTGTAGTAAAATAAAAATAAAGCTGCTATGGAAAAGGATAAATTAAAACTAATCACTAGAAACTTAAGGTTACTTGTTGATGCTTTAGAGAGTGAGGTGTATTCTGATGTGAAGGCATACACTGAAGGGACACAATATCAGGCTCCTTTGGCTGATTATGATGAAGTATATGAGGATGACGATGGGTAGAAATGATTGGAGATATACTGAAGACCGCTTAGAATTGAGAGGTGAATGTCTAAATATACTATTAAAGAGATTTGGAAGCGCTCACATAGACAAGGTGGGTTATTCTACTCAAGACATATATGAATGTGTAGATGTCTGGGTATCTCAAGGCAACAAACAAACTAATGGTTTGGTTGCATTTTTTCTAGGATATTTTGTTAAGGATGAGATCGACAAAGAAGACAGCGAAGTACATCATTAAACACTCTGATTTATTTTCAGAGGGGGAGATGTTATATGCAAAGAGAGTGCTGCATCAAAAAAAAGTAATGAAGTTATTGAGGAAAATACAAAATGGATCAAGTAAAACTGATATCAGTAACCCCTGATGCTGAGAGGCTGATGGCGAAAATAGCGAGGGTTTCGAATCCGTCAAATCAAGATAATCCTAATGTATCAGGACTTCTGAAGTATTGTATTGAACATGGACACTGGAGTGTCTTTGAGCAAGCCTTTATGACTGTGGAAATTAATACCACCAGAGGTTTGGCTGCTCAGATACTTAGACACAGGTCCTTTACCTTTCAAGAGTTTTCTCAGAGATATGCTGACACTAATCTGTTAGAGGAAATTATACCTCTTCCTGAACTTAGGAGACAGGACACAAAGAATAGGCAGAACTCAACTGATGATGTTGATCCCTACATTGTTCAAAAGTATAGTATCTTAATGGAAGATCACTTTAGACATTCTATGGATCTTTATAATAAAATGTTGGCTGATGGTATTGCCAAGGAGTGTGCTAGGTTTGTCCTTCCCCTTGCCACTCCCACCAGGATCTACATGACAGGCTCTGTAAGGTCTTGGATACATTATATCAATCTAAGGTCTGCACATGGGACACAGAAGGAGCACATGGATGTTGCAGAGATTTGTAGATGTATCTTCCTGTGTGAATTCCCATTAGTCGGTGAGGCATTAGATTGGGCAAGGATGATGTCTTGTCCAGACTGTGATGACGCTCCCTCTGTTACCATAAACTAAATAAAACTATACATTGAGGATTGAAATGCCAACTTATCCATTAATTAATAAGAATACTGGAGAGAAACAAGAACTCTCTATGACTATGAAAGATTATGATATATGGAGAAAAGAGAACCCTGATTGGGATAAGGATTGGTCGGCAGGTTGTGCTGGGGTAGGAGAAGTGGGTCATTGGTCTGATAAGATGAGCCGGACACATCCTGGATGGAATGATGTTTTACGTAAGGCATCCAAGGCTCCTGGATCTCAAGTCAGACCTTTATAGGAAATTTAACTTTTAATTCCAAAATCGGGCCGAAAAAATCCCAGGAAATTTTTTGACCCTATTACCTTTTTACATTCTCTATGTCAAGAAAAAAATCAGCAGGTATCAGTACAAATCCCGTCCCCAGTGGGATGAGCAGTAGGACAATGAAAAGAAAGAAACCGGTAAATTCTGATTACCTTAAGGATATAACTCCCCTTACAGATAATCAACAAAGATATTTTGATAGTTATAAAGAAGATAAAAATGTTGTAGCCTATGGCGTGGCTGGAACAGGTAAAACATTCATCGCTCTCTACAACGCTCTTCAAGATGTCTTGGATCCGAAATCTCCATATGAAAAGATATATGTTGTTAGGTCTCTTGTTAGTACCAGGGAAATTGGCTTTCTTCCTGGTGATCATGAAGACAAGTCTTCACTTTATCAGATCCCTTACAAACATATGGTGAAGTATATGTTCTCCATGCCTGATGAAGCTTCATTTAATATGCTTTATGCAAACCTAAAGGCACAGGGAACTATTGACTTCTGGAGTACTTCTTTTATCAGAGGTACAACCTTTGATAATACTATTGTTTTGGTTGATGAATTTCAAAACTTGAATTTTCATGAGCTTGATAGTATAATTACAAGGGTAGGAGAGAACTCTAAGATTATGTTTTGTGGTGATGCAACTCAAACTGATTTGGTTAAACAGAACGAAAAGAATGGCATCTTTGAATTTATGAGAGTTTTACAAAACATGCCATCCTTTGATATAATAGAGTTTAATGTAAATGATATCTGTAGAAGTGGTTTAGTTAAGGAGTATATTATTGCAAAACTTGAACTTGGAATGGAGTTGTAATGTTTAATCATGTTGAATTGAATCTTTGTCCTTTGGAGAGAGAAAATATAGATGGTGCAAGATACTATAAGATTCCTGATTTTGAGGAGTATGTTAAACTAGTATCCATCACTTCCATTATTAGTCACATCAATCGTGAGTTTTTTGATAATTGGAGAAAGAGAGTAGGTGTAGCTGAGGCTGATAAGATTACCAGACAGGCTACAAGTAGGGGAACAGATATGCATACCCTATGTGAATGTCACTTGATGAATAGAGATCTTCCTCCAGTTCAACCTTTGTCTGAGTATCTTTTTAAGCAAGCTAAACCACAATTAAGTCAAATAGATAATATACATGCTATTGAAGGTCCTCTTTATAGTCGTTACTTAGGAGTGGCTGGAACTGTTGACTGTATTGGGGAATATAATGGAGAACTTGCAATCATAGATTTCAAGACTTCTAAGAAACCTAAGAAACGTGAATGGATTGATGGTTATTTTGTGCAATGTGCAGCTTATGCTTGTATGTTACATGAAATGAAGGACATTCAAGTTAAAAAGTTTGTGATTATTATGTCTTGTGAAAATGGAGAAGTGGAGGTCTATGAAGAATATGATAAAAAAAGGTATATCAAATTACTCGATGAGTATATTAGAAAGTATATTAACGATAAACTCAAAGAATATGCAACAACCTGAAGAAAAAGATCTCAATAAGATGATTGAGAACAAGTTTTATTGTTCTAAGAAGTTTGCTGTAGAGATTGAGGATATTGTTAAGAATAATAATATGAGTTACATTGATTCTATTGTTTTCTTTTGTGAGAAAAACAGTTTAGATGTGGAAGTGATTCCTAAGTTAATGTCTAAACCTTTAAAGGAGAAGCTTAAAGCAGAGGCTATGGAATTAAACTTTCTTAAGAAGACTAGCTACGCTAAGCTTCCTGTATGAAAGTGACCCCATTCGACGCTTATAAATCTTATCTTGGTATTAAAAATCACTTCACTCAAAAGAAGTATGATTATGTAAAGTATTGCGGCAAGAGTAAGGCATCCCTTCAATCTTTTTATAAGAGGCGGGATCGTATGTGGTTTGAGAAGTTGAGTAGGCAGAAGAGTGATGAGGAAGTTATAGATTTCTTTGTGGCAAACTTTGTTACTTCCACAGATCCATCTACAATGTGGATTGGTGAGATAATAAAGAGTGGTGACAGAAATTATACAGAGTGGCAGAAAAGAAATCAATCACTATCTTATATCTTTAAGGAAGAGATGTCTGTATTTGATGGTGAAGATTTTAATAGTATGATTAAGTGTAGTAAGGGTAAACATCCTCCTTTATTGAAACATTATTTGAATGGAAGTATATGTATTGAGAGTATGGTAATCCTTAATAAGATACTTAATTTTAGCTCAGAATATGATAGAATATTGGAAGATCCTGTATGGGAAACCCTCTCTTTGAAATTGAAAAAGTATGAATCCTTCATAAATATCAGTGTGAGTAAGTATAGGGAATTGTTGAAGAATGTCATTCTTTGAGAGTGAAATGGTTCGTAAAAATCTTCAAGATATTGAAGATTTGCAAGATGAAGTTTTTGGTAATGTGATTCAGTTTCAATCGGCATCAAGAGCTGAGCAGTTGGATCATATTGAGTCATTAGAGGAGTTGCTTAATAAGCAGCAAGTTTTATACTTTAGGCTCCAGCATAGTGAAGATCCACATGCAAAGCGAATGCTTGAGAAAATCAAGGAAGGTGCTATTGAGTTCGGATTCGCAAAGGATACGGACATAGGTTATGTTTTCAGAAATATGATGGAGATGGTTTCGAAGATGAGAGAGCACCTTGCACCTGGTTGACAACCCCTTAACTTTTTATTATAATAATATGAGGGCGAAAATCCCTCCAATAAGCCAAATACACTTAATACGGAGTAAATACGTATGTCGTTCAGCGATTTAAAAAAGAAATCTTCCTTGGGGGACTTGACAAGCAAGCTAGTCAAGGAAGTAGAAAAAACCAATCCTCAATCTAATGTGGATGATCGATTTTGGAAACCAGAGGTTGACAAAGTTGGTAATGGATATGCAGTCCTTCGTTTTTTACCTGCACCAGAGGGAGAAGACATTCCTTGGGCTAAAATGTTTAGTCACGCATTTCAAGGACCAGGAGGTTGGTATATTGAAAACTCTTTGACCACTCTTCAAAAGCCTGATCCTCTTGGGGAATATAACAGGGAACTTTGGAACTCTGGAACAGAAGAGGCAAAAGATCAGGTTAGAAAGCAAAAGCGTAAGCTGTCTTTTTATACAAATGTTTATGTTGTTAAGGATCCAACCAATCCTGAAAATGAAGGTAAAGTTTTCCTTTATAAGTTTGGTAAGAAGATCTTTGATAAGATCATGGACGTAATGCAACCAGAGTTTGAGGATGAAGAAGCTATTAATCCATTCGATTTTTGGCAAGGAGCTAATTTTAAGCTTAAGATTGTTAGAAAGGATGGTTATTGGAACTATGATAAGTCTGAGTTTGATAATCCCTCTCCTTTATCAGAAACAGATGAGGAGTTGGAATCCATTTGGAATAAGAGCTACTCTTTGACAGCAATCACAGCTCCAGATCAGTTTAAGGATTATGAAACCCTTAAGAAGCGTTTGAATATGGTTCTGGGGAGGAATAAGAGACCTGTTATTGATGAACCTGAGGCACAGACTGTCCATCAACGGAGTGTCAGTGAGGAAGAGGTTCTTAAGAAGCTTGAAGCATCTTATAAGGAAAGTAAAGCAGTTCCTGAAGAGACCACTACTACTGATGATTTCAACAAAGCCATTTCATCTGATGAGGATGATGATACCTTGGACTACTTTGCTAAACTAGCAGATTCCTGAGGGAAAATCAACTTTTAGTTTGAGGATCGGGGCGATAAAAACGCCCCCATTTTTTTGCTGCAAAACCTCTTTTAGGTATTTTTACCTATTAGTTGTATAATCTAATTTTTTCCCCTTTCACTATATTGGAATTAACGTATTGAGAAGAACCTTTTTTATAAGGCATTATTCTTCCTAAGTCCGTTATTATTAGACCAACATATCGATCTTTCAAAATAAAGATATTTCTTCTATTATCTTGTTTTCTTGTTTCGTAGGTATAATTGGATATTTCATCAACTATGTTTGTAGCAATATTTTCTGTTTTCCGTCCTTCGTCATAATAAGTTATAGTATAGTTTTTGGGGACTTCGAACCCTTTTGATACTATAGTCCTTCCTAGGCTATTTTGTAGTAATTGGGTTTCATAGTGATGGGTAGAAAATATTTTTTCTTCTGTTTGGTACTTCTTGTGTAGATATTTGTTAAAAGCATCTTCTGTTAGAGGCCACTCCGTTTCAATATTCATGATATTATTTGAAAGAAGTATTAACCAGTCAAGATATGGAGTACCATACATTTTCTTCGCTACATTGTCTGGCCTATCATCACCAATAACTTTGTATTTGGTGAAATATGTTAATTCGTTGAGAATATCTTCTCTTATCTTTCCTCTCTTAAAGAGGTTTTTTACTAATATTGTGTCCGATATATTTTTGGCAGTCGCAATACGACTGACATACTCAAAGTTTGGAATATTGTTGAAGTAAGGTTTTGACATTTTTTATCCGTATCCCATGTGTTGAGGGCTTAGTTTATATTCATCCGCATAGATGGGACTGAGTTCATTGAATGACATAGTTACTTTATACTGTGTCATTGAACCCCCATCTCTATATGTAGCATAAGATCCACCAGGAGTATAATCGACATTGAATGCAGTCAGAGCACAGGTTTTAAATGTGTCCATATATGGATGTTGAGGGCCATCACCATCATTATCCTCTTTAGCTCTATTATTATAGATGTATTTTAATTTGAATACTCTAGGAGATAGGAGGAATAGATTAGAAGTGGATCTTTGAGGAGCCATATTTCTTTTAAAAGCTCTTATGATTTTTCTAATTATTTTTGCTTCATCTTCTTCTCTTGGAGTAAAGGTGAAATTGAAGTTGAATGTACGTAATCTAGGTCCATTGAATAATAGTTCCATATTAGGATTGATGACTTGACCAGTTTGTCTTCCCATAATATTTTTACCTATTGCTTGACCAGCAAAGTAGGAAATAATTCCTGCTTTTGTTGCAGGATCCTTCGATACCTTGTTGATTTGGCTTGCGATACTTTTAAATGTGCCCTTCATTACAGATCC
>MPMF02247898.1_pt1 | contig 11173 bp, 6 predicted proteins | sample 1617271 | NCBI WGS metagenome assembly MPMF02 (sample SAMN05944812, study PRJNA350692) | marine metagenome | biome: marine; feature: ODZ; material: water; isolation source: 120 m water sample prefiltered with 30 um filter, filtered on to 0.2 um... | place: Pacific Ocean | collected 2012-04-09... | reverse complement strand
GACAGTGACGACCGCTACCACGCGGCGACGGCTGCCTGGGCACTGGCAATGATCGACCCAGGTGATCCTGATCTGATCTCCAAAGGAGTTCCCCTCTTTGTCGAGACTCTCGACTCCGAAAATCCTAACGTCCGGCGTGAGGCTGCCGTCGCACTTGGAAAACTTGGCCAGCCCGCCAAAAGCGCACTGCCCGCGCTGAAAAAAGCGACCGGAGACAAAAATCCCGAGGCTGCAAAAGCAGCGACCGCAGCGATCAAAATTATTCAGGGCGGTTAGCCCGAGTGCTATTCTAAAAAACGGGCGGCGAAACACAGGGCATCACGATACTACTTGTTGTTGCTCTCTACTTGTTGTTGCTCTCTACTTGTTGTCGCCCTCTAACTGCTTGAATTGGTCATCGACTGCCTGCTTGACCTCTCCGCGCAATGCTTCGCTACTCTTTTTGGCCTGATCGGCTGTGTCTTTCACATTCTTTTTTATTGTGGAACTATTTTCCGTAGCCGTTTGGATGGTACTGTCGATGGTGTTTCCAATCTGCTCTCCAATCGTGGGCTTCGGTTTTTCGCAGCCAATAAATAAAAGAGCGGTTGCGACAAAACACCCGATTCCGGCATGACACATTTTCATAATAGGACTCCGTAGAAATAAGATATTCACAATATTTTTTGCGCAAGAAGCCGTGGAGTCTCTCTCCAGGACACCACCCGACTGGCCGAAATGGTACTCGGCAGTATGTCGCATCAAGACCACCCAGACAAGCAGCGATCGGCAACCTCCACAAAGACTCGTTGTCAGCGGCTTGTGCGAGCGATACCATGGGAAACACAAGCCAGGGCCGAGTGGCGGAATTGGCAGACGCACGGGACTTAAAATCCCGTGGGAGGTAACTCCCGTGAGGGTTCGATCCCCTCCTCGGCCATTTAGCTCTCTCACCGAGAGCGGCCAGGAATCTTTTCCTGCTGGCATTCCTGTACGTATTGGATTTGTTGTTCGCTCCAGCACGTGGCATACAAAGAATGTGCCTCACGCGGCTGCACGAGCAGGCTAAAACTAGACGTAAAAATAGAACACATATAGTAGGCGTAGAAATGAGCGGTAAACGACACCCGGGAATGTTTGCGATGAAGAAGCTCACGAAGGCGATTTTCCTTGCGATTTGTGTATGCCCAGTCGCGGCCACACTCGAAGCAGACGAGCCGCTCCCGTCCGTTAAGGGTGTCGCGGCCCAACCGCTCACGGCCCAGGTTCGGCGGGTTGCACAGTCTCTCAAGTTTCTCGGCCAGCCGTTGACCGAATTGCAACAGGCTTCCCTGCAAGCGGCAATGAAGGAAACAGATGAGAAAAAGACGATCCGTGCGATCCAGCGGGTACTCGATCCGCTTGTGCTTGCGGCGGTAAATATCAGTCCGGAAAGCCGCGTGAAGGTCGCTCCCGGGCCTGCAAAACGGAAATTGCTCCAACAGGGGTGGACCATGTTCCTGGTGAAGATCCATAACCAGGGGGGCGTAACGGCGCCGCTACGGGTGAGCAGCCCGAATTCTGAACCGGTCTACCGCCGGTCGAGCGGATCCTCAAAACCCTCTAAACCGATCAAGCCCGAGCAGATCAAGAATCGCTGGATGTCACTGGAGACCTATGACAAAAGGCCGATGATGCCAAAGCTGTCGGGGCTGGAACTCGAGTACCGCATTCTGATGATCTATAGCCGCGATGCGGGCAAGCGAGAGGCGACGCTGTCGTTCGACGTGGGGCAAGGGACGCAGGATCTAGGCTTTCGCAACGAACTGGCTCTGTTGTTCGACTGTGAGCCGGCAGTAGAGGTCGAACTGCGAGTACTCGAGAAGGATCTAAAGCCAACAACGGGGCAATTTATTATCCGTAATGCAAGCGGTCGTATTTTTCCCGCTCGCTCCAAGCGGCTCGCCCCCGATTTCTTTTTTCACGATCAGATCTATCGCCACAGTGGCGAAGTGGTGCTGCTGCCGGCCGGAGAGTATGAGGTGACCTACACGCGCGGACCGGAATACCGGATCCTCAAGAGAAACATCACGGTTCCCCGTGGTTCCCGACATCAAGAGACCTTCATTCTCAGGCGTTGGATCAAGCTGACAGACCATGATTGGTACTCGGGTGACCACCATATCCATGCTGCGGGTTGTGCGCATTACGAGACACCCTCCGAGGGCGTCGATCCCGATGCGATGATGCGGCACATCTTAGGTGAGGATCTCAATGTCGGCTGCGTTCTCTCGTGGGGACCGTGTTGGTATTATCAAAAAGAATTTTTCTCCGGGAAGATCGACAAGTCATCCCGTCCGGGCTACCTGATGCGCTACGATGTCGAGGTTTCTGGTTTTCCTTCGTCTCACGCCGGCCACCTCTGCCTCTTAAACCTTCAAGAGGACGATTATAGCTACGCCGAAGATGAAGCCTTCGATTGGACCTATGACGGCGAGAGTGGCCGGTTCGAGGGCCGCAAGACAGAACGGCTCGGCGAGTGGCCGAGTTGGAACCTTCCAATTCTCAAGTGGGGCAAAGCGCAAGGGGGTGTGGTTGGCTACTCGCATAGCGGTTGGGGGCTGGCGGTTCCCGAAACGTCATTGCCGAACTACCATGTGCCACCTTTCGACGGAATCGGGGCCAATGAGTACATCGTCGATGTGGTCCACGACGCTTGCGACTTTATCTCAGCCGTCGATACCCCGATCAGCTGGGAACTCAACATCTGGTACCACACGCTCAACTGTGGCTATCGCTGTCGCATTAGTGGCGAGACCGATTTCCCCTGCATTTATGGGGATCGAGTTGGCCTGGGGCGAGTCTATGTGAAACTCGATGATGAAAACAAAGAGGGAAGCCAACTCTCCTATGAAGGGTGGATTCGTGGCATCCGTGACGGTCGCAGCTATTGCAGTGACGGCCTGAGCCACCTGTTCGATTTTGAGATCAACGGTCTGGGTGTTGGCGAGCAGCGCGCCGCAGGCCAAGTTAGTACGCTCGAGGTGAAGAGTGGCGAGCCGCTGAAAATCAATGTCAAGGCGGCGGCCTTTCTTGGCGAGGAGCCGGATGAAGCGATCCGCAAAAAACCCCTGACCCAAAAACCGTATTGGCATCTTGAACGGGCCAGAATCGGAGATTCGCGGCGTGTTCCGGTGGAACTTATTGTCAACGGAGAGCCGGTCGAGCGCCAGGAAATTGTCGCCGACGGAAGTATCAACGAACTGAGTTTCGATTATCAGCCGACTCTCTCAAGCTGGATCGCGTTACGCATTCTGCCGGCTGCCCATACCAATCCGATCTTTGTTGAGCTTGATGGCAAACCAATCCGCGCAAGTAAGAAGAGTGCCAAGTGGTGTCTGGACTCCGTCGATGTCTGTTGGAAATCAAAGATGCCACAAATCCGCCAGCATGAGCGAGCGGCGGCAGCGGCAGCGTTTGAGGTTGCTCGCGAGGCCTACCGCAAAATCCTTGCTCAGTCGTATGACGATCTAGCAAAATAGCTTCACTGATTCGTCTGCAAAGCCGATGGTTCCAATGCTTCATCGCCCCGCTTCCGTCAAGCCTTGACTTTGACATCCAAATCGGACAAGGTTTCGGAGAGTGCGGCAGTTTTTGCGACATCGAAAGCCCAAAAGGATCACCATATGAAACCGGAGCGAGTGGCGAAAATTCTGGAAGTCGGTCCCTACCCGCCACCCCGAGCCGGCTGGTCGATTCGGATCGGCTTTGTTCGCGAGCGATTGGAAGAGATGGGGCACGATTCTCAAGCTTTGAACTTGGGAAAAAATCGCAAGATTCCCGACTCGCGATATATTACGGTCAATAGCGGCCTCGATTATCTCCTAAAAACGTTTCGTTATGCCGCTCGCGGTTACACCATGCATATGCACGCCAATGGAGACGGCCCGATCGGTTTTTTGCTGACGCTGATCGCGGCGGTCGCTGGATGCGTATTTTGTCGGCGGATCGTACTCACGATGCATGCCGGTACGCACCAACGCTACTTTCCGCGAGAGCGGAGCAAGTATTTTTTTCCAATCCTCTATTTCATGTTCAAGCTTCCAAAAGCGATCATTTGCAATAACGAGGCTGTAAAAGAAAAAATCGTCGAGTATGGTATTTCGCCCGAGAAGGTTTTTCCGATCCAGGCATTTGGAACTTCTTACATACAATCGGATCAACCAACCGGGGATGTTCCCCTGCCCGAAAAAGTAGAGGCGTTTTTTGCGGCTCACGATGCGGTCATCTTCACGTATGTCTTCATGCGAGAAGGTTTTTATTTGGACACCTTGATTGAAGGGCTCAAGCTGCTCAAAACAGAACGACCAAGCCTGGGATGTATTGTCGTCGGGTCCCTCGACGACAATGAGCCACCCGTTAAAAAACGGATCTTCGAACAGATCGATGCAGCGCGTTTGGAACCGAACCTTTGCTTTGCAGGCGATCTTTCGCACGAAGCGTTTATGAAACTGATGCAGAAATCAAAACTCTATTTGCGGACGCCGACCAGCGACGGTCAATGCAGCTCCGTCTTTGAATGCCTGCTGCTCGGTATCCCTGTTGTGGCGGCGGAAAACAATAACCGACCGGAGAGTGTGGTAACCTACCCCGCCGATGATCCTCAAGCAATGTGTGCGGCGGTTTGCGAGGTGTTGGCAAACCATTCCGACTACTGCAAGAAGATTGTTGCTCCCGAAGTTCGGGATACTGTGGGAGAGGAATCGCAACTTTTAATCGCCGCTGCCCTGGGAGAACCGATGCAGTGAGTGCGACAGAGCCAAACTTGAAAATGGATCGAAAAAGTCGCTCCAGCGAACGGATAATTGATTCCGATCAATTCCCGGATAAACATCATCGTCAGATGCCAAACAGCCCACCGCCTTCTCTGAAAGCCGTTTTCTCTTCGGCCACGCACCTCGCCTTTCTGACTTGTTTCGCGCCGGCAGGCAGCCATCTTCCCAGGAGACAACATGGCGTATGACGCAGTCATTGTTGGCTCAGGGCCCAACGGTCTGGCGGCCGCTATCACACTCGCTCGCGAAGGGCGACAAGTCCTCCTTCTCGAAGCGAAGGACCAAATCGGAGGCGGCTTGCGATCGGCGAACTGCAGCTTGCCGGGATTTGTGCACGACATCTGCTCGGCCATCCATCCCCTGGCAATGGCATCACCCTTCTTTGCCGAAGTGCGGCTGGAAGATTTTGGCTTGCAGTGGATCGATCCCGACCTTCCGGTCGCACACCCGATGGCTGACGGCACGGCGGCTGTACTTGAGCGATCACTGCCGGCCACCATGGACCGGTTCGGCACAGATGGCCAGCGATACGAACAGTTGATCCAACCTTTTCTCGATCATGCCGACAAGCTGTTGCCCCAACTTCTCGCACCGCCACTTTTTCCGAGCCGGCCCTTGCTTGTTGCCCGCTTTGCCCTCAAGGGGCTCCGGTCCGCCGAGCGAATCGCCCACCGCTATTTTTCAACCGATGCGGTCCGAGGAATGTTTGCCGGCATGGCCGCCCACAGCGTAAGACCACTCGATGCAAAACTTACAGCTGCCGTTGGGCTGATGTTCTGTATCACCGCACACGCCAGCGGATGGCCCCTGCCGAAAGGGGGCTCACAATCCATTGCAGATGCCATGCTCCGTTGTCTGGAAAGTCTGGGCGGAGAAGTAACGACCGGATGTCCCGTTGAGTCGATGGCCGATCTCCCTCCCGCCAAAGCAATCCTGTTTGACCTGACGCCTCAAGCGGTACAGCGGATTGCGGCCGATCAGCTTCCCGCTCGGTATTGCCGTAAACTCCAAGCGTTTCGTCACGGTCCGGGCGTGTTTAAGATCGACTGGGCACTCTCCGGGCCGATCCCCTGGAAAAACGAGGCGGCAAGACGCGCCGGCACGGTACACGTTGGTGGTACTTTTGAAGAGATTGCAAAAGCAGAAGCGGAAGCATGCTCAGGCACCGTACCTGAGCAACCGTTTGTCCTCCTGGCCCAACAAAGCCTCTTCGACCCATCGCGAGCCCCTGCGGGCAAACAGACCGGCTGGGCCTATTGCCATGTGCCCAGCGGGTGCAACGAGGATATGACCGAGAAGATTGAAACCCAGGTAGAACGTTTTGCGCCGGGATTTCGAGATTTAATTCTCCAGCGGCACACGATGAATCCGACTGAGCTGGAGAGCTACAATGCCAACTATCCGGGGGGCGACATTACGGGAGGGGTGCTGGAATTAGGACAATTTTTTGCAAGGCCCACATTGCGATTTCCACCCTATACGACGCCCAACAAAAAATTGTTTATCTGTTCGGCATCCACGCCACCGGGCGGCGGAGTCCATGGGATGTGTGGATTTCACGCCGCACAGACCGCGCTGCGGAAGGTTCTGCGAGATTAAGCGTGGCTTTTCCCAATAATCGGCCCGGGGTACCGGCCTGCGCCAGAAAACGTGCGACTATAAGTGTGCGGCTATAAATGTGCGGCTATGGCTCTCGGCAACGGACCAGACTCATCACCGCGAAGGATGTTCCGTAGGGCTGGTGGTAGTCGTAAAGAGGAAAGTCCCACCAGCAGCCATCTTTTTCCTGAAGCCCAAGCAGCAGGTGGGCGAGATGGGCCTTGTAGATGGCCTGCTTCTCAGCCGGCAATTCCAACATACATCCCGAAGCATAGTAGTAGGCGTAGTAGACAAAATAGCCCGCCACCGCAAAATAGGATTCGTGAGGAATCGGCCGCTTGCGGGCGATATCAAGCCACAACTTGCGTGCGAAAATACGGTCCAACCAGTCGATCAAGACCTGATCCGTTACAGCCTTATCGCCATCGCGGCGGAGAGCCAAGTTGCAAACCTGGCTGCGGCCCAGACTCCCGCCGGGCCGATTGATGGAATACATCGGCTTGAACCAGTGATGCGCGCCATACAGATAGCTGAAATCGGGCTTTCGCATGCGTTTGATCGAAACGACCGCTTTGTCGGTTACCGAATCGGGAACCTCAAAACCTTTTGCACGTGCCCGCTGCAGTTCAATCACACAGGTGGCGGCACTAAAACTGGTTACGATACTGGAGGGCCGCTTGGCGCCCACCGTAAAATCATAATACCCCCATCCCCCATTGATCGATTCATACCGCGTGAGCAGCTCAATCTGGTCACGCACGTATTGCGCGAGCTTTTCTGCCTTAGCTGAGTCATCTCCAGCACGATCCTGCAGAAGCATCAGGGTTTGCAGGCTGTACGCGTGCGCCCAGATATTGTAGAGGGCCGTCGCATTGGCCCGACGGACTTTAGGCAACTGTTCGAGGATCCACTTCTCACCCCGATCGATCGCCTGTTGGACTCTGTCGCGCGAGTCGCCAGACTGAATCATGGCGGTCACGGCCATACAGGTCACCGCAGCGCGAAATCCATGATGCGCACCAGGAACAGGCGCGTAGATGTCGAGCGCTTTTGTCCGCCGCGGACCACCCCAGGAACCATTTTTGTTTTGGGTGGCACAGAGATGGTCGACACCGCGCCGAATACTCTCCTCTATTTGGTCACGGCTCGGTGGCGCGATTGGAGCCGGTCGTGGGATCTCGATATCTTTTGGCGGGCGGTAGGAGTCAATTGGCGCAAGCGCACCGCTGTCGCTAGGTGCAGCGTCCTCTGCCGGAGCGGCAGCAATCAGGCCGAGAGCCGGCAGCAAAACTACCAGCAACAGGAACCATCGCTGCGGGGACCGATCAGTCAGGGTTTTTCGCGAGAATCTCATCACCCGGCTTGAGTCCTTTGAGAATTTCTACGCGGTCTCCCACGTGACGACCAGTCCGTACCTGCTGCTGCTCCTTCTCGCCTTCTTTATCGACCAGATAGACAAATTCCTCATCCTCATCTCCATCATTGCCCACTGCTGTGGTGGGAACCAGGATGGCATTCGGATGTTTATAAACCTCAATCACGGCTTTGCATGCCATGCCGGCAACAATGCCGCCCCCAAATCGATCCAACTCCACATCAATCTCAGCATCGAATTTGCCCGGCGACACCGGAATGGACGAAATCTGCTTCAGCGAACCGGTAACTTTATCGTGGGGCCGTGCAGAAGGCGTGAGAACAACATCATCTCCCACGTTGAGGTCACTGAGTTGTTTCTCTTCAATCGTTGCGCGGACAACCAGATCCTCATTCCGAACGATGGTCATCACAACGGCCCCTGGCGACACCGACGACCCGGAAACAAGTGCTTTTTCTTTAGCGGTGGCATCGGGCCACTGTCCGCGGACAGCCTGCCCGTAATACACCGTACCAGCGTGCGGAGCGTGCAACGTCAACAATTTGCGGTCGCTTACCATATGCGCGAGCTTTCGCTCCATCTTTTCCAGATCGACCTTCTGTTTTGCCAGAGCCAGTTCGCGATCCTTAATCGATGCGGGCAGCATAAATTCAGCTTTCTCCAAAGCGAGTGCCGCTTGTTGTTCTCGATGGCGAAAATCCTCCGCCTGTCGCGGCAGCACCACATTAAGAAATCGATCCTGAGCCGCAACAGCTTTTTTCAAACGATATTTTGCCGCATCGACTCCATGCTGGGCCCGCGTGAGAATGATCTCTTCGGTCTCCTCCGTCAAATCATCTGCCTTATACATTCGTTCCAGCTGTTCGAGTTCTTCTTTCTGGTACATCAGACCATTACGGGTCGATTTGAGTTGCTGCTCGATATCTTTGATCGATTCTTCCCGTTCAATCTCAATAAATCGCTGCATGTTTTCTTCAGCCTCATCCGCTGCCCGTTTTGCAGACTCCAACTCCTGTGGGACACTTTTACGAAGAGCCTCCAGCGAAGACTCCGCCTGCTCGAATGCAAGCTTTGTGCTGGAAATCTGCAATTCCAGATCTTCAATGGCCACATCAATCTTTTTTGTATCGAGATTGAGGACTGTATCATCCGCTTTTACCTGATCGCCATGGCCCGCTGCCGATTCCACTGAGAGCCCGCTCCAGACCTCGGGGCGGATGGAAATCTCGCTCGTCTCAACGGCCTCAAAAACCCCCTTGAGCGTTACCTTCACGCTCAGAGGCTCTGCCTTGACCGTAACGGTCTTCGGGGATTTGGATTCTTTCTTCTCATCTTCAGCGATTACAAAAGATGAAAAAAAGAACGAAAGCAATGTGCAGACAACCAAAGTCGTAGGGAGTTTATTTATCATTGTTTACTCAACATCAAAAGGCGCGTAGCTAAAACTGTTTCTACCGGGGGTCCATTGTAGATTCCCAGCGGTTCGTTGTGCAGGTCTCGAAAGTCTCTATTTTTACCCTCTGTGGCTTAGCCGAGGAGCCAATCGGCGGCCGCATCTGGCTGATCGATCGGTTTGCCCGCAAAAATCTCAGGCCGATCCGGCTTTCCGGTCGCTTCATAACAGCACCTTACCAGTGGCGGGCCGCAGATTCCCTCACCGGCAATCCACAGTTTGTGCGGGACCCGCAATGCCAATAAAAAGGGAACGTCACCATAGCGGACCGCACCGGGCAACATCATCGGGTCGTGGATGTCGGTGATCTCTGCAAAGCGAAAACCGTCCGTCCCGACAGCGAGCCTGTCAACGGTATCTTTTTGTGCCGCATTTCCCAAAACCGCCGCGGCCGCCGCGGCGATCGGCCCCACCTGGCGACCGATGCCCACCAGATTCACGCGGCTACCGGGACAGGCAGCAATCAACGAGAGCAGATCGTGAACCCGCTGGATGAACAGGGGGTCGTTGTAGCCGATCGTGTAGCCGAGCGAGTAGCGAACGTGTGGCACCTGACGTGCCTTGGTGAGCGGACCGCCCTGTAAAAAATCGCCCTGGTAGAGAAGATCGGCAGTCATGACCGGCATGCCGGCGGAAAGCAGGTGCGCCAGTGCCGGTACCGGCGCCCCGGAACGATCTTCCAGGGCCGACTTGCCCGCATCGTGGACCCAGATGGTAATCTGCTCGGATCTCTTTGTGGAAGATGTAGGCGTGTAAAGGATCGCGGGAATCTCCTCGCTCATTTTCGCGTAGCGTACCAGAAGTTTTTGGCGGAGATAATTTTTGTGTTTGGTTTTCTCGAGCAGTTTCTGCTCGATGGCACCTGCTGCCGGTGGCTTGCGACCGACCATCACCTCAAGCGCCCCGCCAACAACATCTCGATATTTGGCCAACGACTGCGAATCTTTGGGCGTCAATGCATCAACCTGCTTTTGGCGGGCAGTATTGAACGCCTCAAGGGCGCGGACTTCCGCTTCGGCGCCACAGGGCGGCTTGGGATGCCCCTTTCCCCAAACGGTCATTTCTTCGCGGCTGAGTGGTTTGTACTCCTTCTCAATGATCTGCGGCAGACCGAGATGAAAATGCTCGTCAAAAAAGGCATACATCATCGCCCGGCTGAGTGCATTGTAGTTGTGTTCGAAATCAAAATGTTTTCCACGGACGTTCTCCACCGCACCGAGAAGCGCGTAGAGCTTCTTCAGCTCCGGCAGTCCATCCGTCTCCAGATCCTTCGTCCAGTCGTTGGCCGCAGCGAGCCCCAACGGCCGGGGCGCCGTCAGCGCGGTAAATTCGATATTCCCGGTGCCGATCCGCAAGTAACAGGCATTTTCACAAGGGCAGCCCCCCTGCATCGATGTCGATGCCATCACGGCCGGAAACGCCGCCGCTATCCGATCGTCGATTGCGGTGAGTATGAAGGTCTGGGTACCGCCTCCGCTGGCGCCAGTGATTCCAATGCGGCTTGGATCGACTTCGGCAAGACCACTCAACCAATCGAGAGCCTTGAGTGAATTGAATGTCTGCAATCCCAGCGGACTGATGAGCCGCAGTTCCGCCTGTGCGCTAAAGAGGCCCCAGTGATCGGGCGACTCCATCTGAGGTCTCTGCCGGGTCCCGTGAGCAATCATTTCGATCGGCGCACTATCGGCATAGCCCAACATGTCGTAGTGAAAAACAATACAGCCCATGCGGGCAAGCGTGACGCATCGGCTCTGTAGCGGATGGTGACCGCTGGGGCGATTCTTTTCCGATCCCCATTTGAGTTCCTTGGCAAACTGCTCCTCGCTGTGGGCATGAAATCGTCCCTGCTGCCAGTGTCCATGCGGACAAAGGATGCCCGGAATTTTGCCCTCGATCTTCGAGGGCTTGTACAGGCTGCCAGTTACCCAGAGTCCCGGGCTACTTTGAAAGTAG
>MPMF02284112.1_pt1 | contig 11181 bp, 6 predicted proteins | sample 1617271 | NCBI WGS metagenome assembly MPMF02 (sample SAMN05944812, study PRJNA350692) | marine metagenome | biome: marine; feature: ODZ; material: water; isolation source: 120 m water sample prefiltered with 30 um filter, filtered on to 0.2 um... | place: Pacific Ocean | collected 2012-04-09... | reverse complement strand
CTTCAACTCGATCTGGCCGACCATCCCGAGCACCCGTTCGTCCACTTCAATATCGGGATGACGGCGTACCACACGGATGACCTCGACGCGGCGGCCAAACACCTCCAGAGCGCGATCGATTTCGCGGCGCCGACGGAGTCTCATGTTCGCAAAGCCTACGCGTTGCTCGCGGGCTGTCATCGTCGGCGCGGGGAGTTCGGGCAAGCGCGGGAGACATGTGACGCCGGCTTGGCCACGTCACCAGATGATCCGGAGCTGCTCTTCAACAGGGCCATCGCGAGCCACGAACTCCGCGACCATGCGGCGGCCGAGGAGAGCTATCTGCGCATCCTGGCCCTCGGCGATGGCGAGACATATCTTCGGAGCGTTGATTCAGGAATCGGGGGCTTCAAGACACGACACAATCTCGCGGTGCTTTACCGGGACATGGGGCGCGAGGCGGACGCTAAAGAGCAGCTCCGCCTTGCCGTAACCGAGGAACCGAATTTCCTCCCGAGCTGGCAGGCACTCGCGGAGTTGTCGGGTCCTGGTGACACCTCGCCGATCGAGGCTCTCGTTGACGCAACGTGCAACACGGGACAGACGCGCGGAACCGGAGAGCTGGTCCGCGCCAGGTTGCTCGCGAGCGCGGGCAGGCCTGACCAAGCCCTGACACATGCTCAGAACGCCTTGGCCGCCGCCCTCGGGCCCAACTGGACGCACGCTCAGCGCCTGCACGCGGAACTCCTCTCCCAGACGACATCTCCCTCGCCCTGACCCCGAGAAATGACAACGGCCCCGGCACGAGTGCCGGGGCCGTTGTGTCGCTCTAGACGGGCCTGCTACTCGACGCCGACCAACTCGACCTCAAAGGTGAGTTCCGCTCCACCGGGGATGACGCCCGGAATGCCCTTGGCGCCATAGCCGAGGTCGGCGGGGATTACGAGTTTGCGCTTGCCGCCGATCTTCATGGTCAGGACGCCCTCGTCCCACCCGGGAATGACACGGCCGACGCCGATGGCGAAGCCAATCGGGTCCGGGCCATGCTTGCGCGATGCGTCAAACTCTGTCCCGTCAGCGAGGCTACCTGCGTAGTGAACCAGGACGGTCTGGCCCTTCTCCGGGCTCGCGCCATCGCCCTCGATGATGTCTTCGTACTTGAGTCCACTCTCAGTCTCGATCATGACAGCGTCGTCTCCTTAGGTTGTGTGACGATTGGGTAAGCCTATTCCTTCACATCAACGAGTTCGACCTCGAAGACCAGCGTTTGGCCGCCCAGCGGATGGCCGCGCCCCGCGTCGTCGCCGTAGGCCAACTCGCACGGGATGATAAGCTTGCGCTTGCCGCCGACCTTCATGCTCATCAGGCCCTCGTCCCAGCCCTCGATGACCCGGCCCATGCCTAGTGGGAATTCAATCGGCTCGCCGCCATGGCGGTCGCTGGCGTCGAAGATGGTGCCGTCCATCAGCCGGCCGGTGTAGAGCGCCGCGATGGTATCGCCCTTCTTGGGCGACGCTCCCTCACCGACCTCGAGTTCGACGTACTTCAGCCCGCTGTCGGTCGTGACGACGCTGTCGGGGTGATCGGGCAGCAAGGGAAGCAGCACCGATGTCCACAACTCGTAGCCTGTCTCGTTGAGGTGGAGGCCATCGTCCTTGAACAGCTCGGGCTTGGGCCTGTCATCGTCGCCGATCATCGGCGTGTCAATGTCGACGAAGACCATGTCGTCTTCGACCTGCATGATGGCCTTCACGAGGTCGTTCGCCTTGCGCATGTCCTCGATCATCTCCCAGCGCGAGAGGCTGGGTTTGATCGCCACGAAGAGGATCGGCACGCCGGGGACGCCCTCGCGGATCTTCTCCACGAACAACAGGAAGTCCGCCGCGACGCGTTCGGGCGACTTGCCGGATGCGATGTCATTATCGCCTGCGTAAAGGACCACCGCGCGCGGCTTGTACGGGATGGCAATCCGGTCGGCGTAGTGGGTCGAATCGCCGATTTGCGAGCCTCCAAAGCCCCGGTTGGTCGTCTCAAGCGTTGGGAACCACTTGTCGAGGTCCCAGCCGACGATGCTCGAGCTGCCGATGAACAGCACCGCGCCCTCGGGCGGCGCGGCTTCGGCGTCCTTGGCTTCGAACTTACTGATCGTCTCTTCCCAGCGACTGTGGTCATCCTGCGCCACGACGGCCGCCCCTAACACCCAGACGACAACTAACACCACCAGCAACACGGGCTTCAACATAGTCAATCCTCACGTTCCTCTCAGTTAGCGTTCCGGCCAGCCCCGAACCGCTTTTTGGCCTCCGCGGGCGTCACGACGCGGTGGTAGATGCTGACGTCTCTCATGCGCCCGGTGACCTGGTATTGCGGCCCCACGCCGCCACTGTATTGGCCGACATGCAGCGCTCCGCCCCACGGGACGCTGTTCGGGCTGCACGGGACCCGCATCACCTCGCGGCCGTCCTGGATGATACTCGACTGCGAGCCATCGAAAGTGCCGACCAGGTGCGTCCAGCGGCCGACGACGGGCGTTCCGCCATCGCAATCAACGCCGCCGATGTGCCATCTGAATCTGGCGCCGAGTCGCTGCATGAACCAGCCCGCGACCGGCCAGTGCCCGCAACTCACCATCACCGGCATATCACCGGCTTCGTCGACGTAGATCCAAAACTCCACCGACAGCTTGTGCCCGATATCGTATTCGAGCCGGTGCGGGTAGGTTACGTGCCCACCGGCGCGCAGGTCAAGGAATCCGTCCGTGATCTTCGCCGCGCCTCGCGATACGCCGTCGGCCGAGCCGTCTGGGTATAGCGCCGCGCCCGCGTCCTGGGAGAAGGAGGCGGTGAACACCGGCTCGCGTATCTCGGGCAGCGCCGCCGCCTCGATCGGCTCGCTCAGCGCGCTCTCCTGGCCGCGCCGGTCGATGGCTTGCGTGCGGTAGGCGTGCTGCTCGCCGGGCGTCGGCGTTCCGTCGGCGTAGGTCGGCTGGCTGATGGGCGCTTCTGACATCAGTTCGGGCTCGCCGCCTGGGGCTGACCGATAGACGCGGTACTGGATGCCGAAGCCGGTGGCCGGCTCCCAGTCGAGGATGATCTGCCCTGGCGCGGCTGTCGCTCGCAGGCCCGATGGCGCATCCGGCGCCCGCGGAGTCGGGACGTCAACGCTCGTGCGAGACGCGGCGCTCTGCTCAGTCCCTCGCACGGCGAGTAGGGCATAGTGTTGCGTGCCTGAATCAGCCGCGTAGTCCGTGAAGCGGAACGGCGCGTTGTCCGAAACAAGCGTCGTCTCGCTCGGCGTGAAGCCCTCGTCGTCTCCTCGGTGCAGCTCTAGCGGCAGCCCTGTCACGTCCGCCGTCGGTTGCCACGCCAGCAGCACGGCGCCATCGGACGTCAGCGTCGCGTCAAGCCTCGGCGGCACAGCGGGCAGCGGCATCGTTCGCTGGCGTCGGCAGACGCCCCTGACGGTCTGCGCGCCGGGCATGTCCACCCTCGGTGACGACAGCGCGACGAACGCCGTCCGCCGGATGATTCGCAGCATCTGCTGGTAGTTAGGGTCGTCGGTCGATGCGAGCGTCGGCTTCGGCTCGCCTGAGAGGTCCAGCCTCGGTAGTGCGAGCGGGTGGAATCGATCCGGGGGCATGATCCGCTGATCCACCAGCGCCATGCCGCTAGGCGCCTTCCGGTCGCGGCACCAGCTCAGTCCCAATTCCCCATCCGCCTTCGCCATCGGCGCGCGCAGGATCCGACTCCATTCGGGCTTCTGCAGGTTCACCCAGTCGTTGCCGATGTGTCCCGCCGGGTGACACTCTGTGCAGCCCGCGCTCTGCATCGCCGCTGAGAGCGGCCCGCGCACGTCCATGATTGCGTTAACCGTCGCTTGCTGCGTGTAGTCCCAGGTCCCGTAGTAGTTGCTGTTGCCATCCATCCACGCCATCAGCAGGTCTCGCTCCGACTGGGCGAGGTCGGCGATCCGCTGGTCGTGTCCGGTCAGTAGCAGCTCCCCGAGATTCGCGGCGCCCGAGCCGATGGTCCGTGGCGGGAGGATGTCGGATGATGACACGTCGGAGTTGTGGCAGCGCAGGAAGCCTGACAGATCGTGCTTCAGCAGCGTCTCGTAGCTGATGTTGAACGCCCACGTCCATCCACCGGAGAGATCGATGCCGCCGTCGATTCCCTTCTCGCCTCCGTGGCAACTCACGCAGCGGCGGTCGAGGATGGGCTGCACCATCGTGGGGTAATCCACATATCCCGAGCCCCAGCTCTCCGGCGCGGGCGTGGCTGGGTCTTGCGTCAGAGCGATCGGGACGCTGCTCGTCTGCGGTGGCGCGTCCTCTTTGCGTTCGTGGCATCCGATGCACGTGCGAGTGACGCCGGGCTGAGCTTGGACGAAGGTCCTCATGCGCTGGACTTCGCGACCGTCCGCGTCGAGCGCCTCGAAGTAGATCGCTCTCCCCGCCGGCGCCTCGAAGTAGGCGGATCCATCCTCATGCACGGGCACCGTGCCGAGGAAGTTCTTGATGACATAGCTTCCCTGCCAGCTAACCAGGAACGCCTGGTTCCACCACCGTCCACCGGGCGGGATGCCGCTGATCCGGGCCGTCTCCTCCACGAGGCGCAGCTTCTTGACCTCACCCCGCTCAACGCCCGTCAGGCCCTGGTAGATATCGAGCACCACGAAGCGGCCCGGCTCCTCGGTTTCCTCCGCGGAGTGGACGTTCATCGGCGCGCGGTGCGGCTTCAGCAGCATGGGCGCGTAGCACGAGATCTCCGGGTCGGCATGGACGAGTTCGCGCCGGCCGAATCGGTCGACCAGCTCGATGATGCCATGCTTGCCGACGGCGTTGTTGGCGATCAGGCAGTCGTCCGCCGAGAGCGGGAACGGGTCGCTCGGGCCGGTCGTGAGGCCTTGGTCCATCTCCGCCGGGAACTCCGGCGTGAGGTTCGTGATCGCGCCGACATTGTTCTTGCCAAGCGCCGGATCGATGATGCCGATCGCGCCCGCGGCCTGACCGTTGTGAGGCGTGAGCGACGCGGCGATCAGGCCTGTCCCAGGAACCGGGCGCGCGTCGAGCACGGCCGTCGGCTTCGCGAGGTTGTTCGCGAACAGCGACTCCTCGCCCGTGCCGTCGGGGAACATCGTCCACAGGCTCTGCATGTAGAGCGCGGTTTTGTCGACATACTCCCAGCGCCCATAGACGATCCGCCCATCGGGCAGGATTGCCGGGTCGAACTCGGTGACGTTGTTCGACGAGATGCTCCGGATCCCGCTGCCATCTGCGTTCATCGCGTGCAGCGTGTCGACGCCCGAGTTGAAGCATGGCACCAGCGCCTTCGGCCGGGTCGAGCTGAACACGATGCGGCCATCCGGCAGGTAAGCCGGCGTGATGTCGTGGTACTTGTCGCTCTCGGTGAGACGGGTCAATCCCGTCCCGTCAACCCCGACCTCGTACACGCTCGTGACCGCGTTCTGCTCGGGCTTGTAGGCAAAGACGATCGTCGCGCCGTCCCAGGCGATGTCGGGGTCGCGGTAGACGCCCGCGCCCAGTGTCTCGGGCGTATCCGCGCTCACGATTGGGCGGACGGTTGGCTCCCCGAGACTCGCCGGATTCTCGCGGACGTGGATCCCTCCGCCGGGTCGCCACGTGTAGTAGTCGTCGTAGATGTGGCCGGCGAAGTACGGGTGACGCTTCACGAACAGCAGCGGCGAATCGATCATCGCGAGGTGAAGTCTGGCCCGGTGTTCTCGCGCCTGGCAATAGGCTTCGCGCCCCTCGGTCGCGGCCGGCAGATCCGTCTCGGCTTGGCCTGTCCGCCTGGCGAAGGTCCTGCACTCTTCGATCGTTGCGGTGACAGGCTCCGCGTAGGTGAAACCATCGAGGCGGTATGGCCCTTGCTCCCACGTGTAGATCGCAACGCCGCTCTCGGTTGGCTCGAGGTCTGGGGTGTCAACGGTAGCGGATGTCTCGGCGGGCACGAGTTGGATCGTCGCCGGACCGAGCCACACGGGTCCGCCATGTCCGGTCAGGCCGAGGGCACGCAGTTCCGCGGGCATGACGCCGCTTGGCCTGCGGACCACTTCCGACGCGAAACTCAGCCCCAGCGGCTTGCCGTCGGCCGGCAGTGGGATGCTGATCTCAACAGTACGGCCGCCATCGCCAACGCGCTCCGCGGGAACGCCACCGCCCTCACCAACGCGATAGGGCCTGTCAGCAGTGAACAACTCCGAGGTCGGCGACAGCGACGCTAGATCGGTCAGGGCATTGGGCGCCGTGATCGCGATGTGGGCCTGCGTTTCGTCCCGACACGCCCTCACCTGGAGCGTCATCGGGCCCTCGCGCCATGGGCCGAACACGGGGCCGACGGGGAAACTCGTCGCCGCGTCCCAGGCCTGCTCGTTCGCCTGCCCGTCAGGCGTGATCGGGGCACTTGCTACTGGCAGCGGCAACGTTGCGCTTCCGGCCGGGGTGACCATGTTCGGCCATTTGGCGACGCCGCCCGTCCGCGCGCGGCTGATCTCCCACGCCACTGTCCGCGCCTCGTCGAATTGCCAATACGCCTCGCGCTCAATCGATGCCGCCTGCGCAACGCCTGTGAGCATGAGTCCGATGCAAGACGCGACCGTCCACTTCGCGATGCTGCGTTGAGTCATCTATTCCGAGTCCTCGCTCAGTAGTCTCTCGCGCCACGGCGACTGAATGCCAGCTAGCTCCAATGCCTTCTTGAGCACCTCGGCGCTGCCGTCCGTCTCCTCAAACGCCCAGTACTTCTCCACCGCTTCACCCTCCGGCGGCGCCCCGCCTGCTTCGTACCGATCCGCCACCTCGGACGCGGCCAGCGCGCGGCTGTAGACCACCGCTTCGTCGATGCGCCCCACGAACGCGATGTAGTCGTCCTGGCGGCGTCCGATCGCCACCGGTTTGGCGCCCGGCACGCGCGCTCTGTTGATCGCCCGCGAGGCGACCGGCGTTCCGTTGTGGTAGACGTTCAGATCCGCTCCATCGTAGGTAAATGCGATGTGGTGCCACTCGTCGAGCGTCAGCACGTCATCGCTGAACGCGCCCAGCATATGCGCCTCGCCGCCGCCGATGTTCAGGTAAGCGCCGACCGTCTTGCTCTGCGTGCAGAGGCCCCAGTGCCCCTCCTGCCACTCGTTGTGGTTCTTGTTGATGATCCAGCGACGGTCGTCCCCGCCGGACGGGAAGCCGTCGAGGTAGATCCATGCCTCCGCCGTCAGCTCAGGAGCATCGAGCCCCGGTGAGTGAGGCTCCTCGATCTTCCCGCCGTCGCACTTCAGACCCGTGCCACGTTTGCCCTCAACAGGGACCGTGATGCCGAGGTGGTTGTTGTTCCACTCATGCCACTCGCGCTCGCATTGGTTGAAGCGCAGCGACGGCCCGGCGGTCGAGTAGATCACGTTGTCCTCGACCAAGTACTCCTTGCTGCCCTGGTCGAAGAAGATGCCGTTGTTCGAGCGGCTCGATTGCCGCGCTACCGGGCTGTAGTGAACGTCGTGGAGCACGTTGCCGCGCAGAACCGTCTGCGGCTGCAGCCCAAGCGTGTAGATGCAACCACCGTCGGCGAGCTTGTTCATGACATCGTGGATGTGGTTGTGCTCGATCACGTTTCCCTTGCACGCCGTTGGCGTCTCATTCCAACGCCAACCCACGGAGACGCCCGTGTATGGCAGGTCGTGGATCAGGTTGTTCCTGACGAGCGTGGTCTCGGCGAAACCCACCCACACGCCCACCGCGCCAAAGTACCCCTGCCCGCACGCGTGGATGTGATTGTTGGCGATCTCATTCTCCCGGATCAGGTCCTCTTCCGGGATTGAGTCCTTCACCCAGTCGTAGCCGGGGTAGTGTTCCCCGACCATGACGCCGTTGCCGGCGATGTCGGTGAACTCGCACCCCTCGATCGTGTTCCCAACGGACCCCTTGCGCAACCAGACGCCCCCCCCGCCCAGGTCGGCGAAGGTGCAGCCCGTGAAGTTGCAGAGACCCGCGTCGGTCATCACGAGGGCCGGCTCAACCGGCGTCCAGTTCGCGCCCCATGTCGGCGGCGGCGAGTGGAACGTGCCCTGGATTCCGGCGTGTCCCGCCTCGGGCAGCGGCCACCCGCAATGTGAGAAGGTGAGTCCCTCAAACGACAAGCCGGCTGATCCCTCGACCTCCACCAGCCGCTCCAAGTACGGCGCGATCACCTCAGCCTTGCCCATCTTCTCGCCCGGCAGAGGGTAGTAGGTCAACTCCCCCGAGTTGCGATCTAGGTACCATTCGCCGGGCTGGTCGAGCGCCTCCGGGACGTTCTCGAAGTAGCATCCCAGCCCGGCCTTGGGATTGATGGCCGGGTGGTGCTTCACGTGGGGCGGCCGCAAGATCACCACGCCGGTGTCCGCATCGATGGATTCCAGCAGCTTGCGGGTGATCGCCCACTCGCCGAAGACGACCACCTCCACGTCGGCCACGTTCGACCAATCGGCCACGTGCGCCGGGTCCAGCATGAGCTTGTGCTCGCTCAGGTCCTCGGCCTGCTCGGCGCCGGCGAGACGGTAGAACCACGGCGCAGCATCCGCATCCGGCGTCCGCGCGCGCGTTGCCCGGCGACCATTCACGAACAGCTCGCGGAAGTGCCACTCACCCGCGGCAACCTCGTCGATCCGCGCGCGCCACAGACCGTCTGCGCCGCGTTTCCATCCGCGAATCCGCCGGCCGCCACTGATGATGACCTCATGGCCCTCCCGCGCCGCCCACGTGCCCGTGTCTTCGGGGCCGAAGCGGAGGGGCTCGTCGAGTTCGTACCGACCCGCGCGGATCTCAATGCGCGTGCCCTCACCGACCGACGCCCTCGCCGCCTCCTGCGCGCGCGCCAGCGTGGCGAAGGGTTCTCTGGCGGATCCAGGATTCGCGTCATCGCCGCGCGTGGCGACGTGGTAGGTGACGTCGGCCGCCGCTATCGAGCCGATCAACAGGAGAGTCATCGTCGCGCATGAACGCATGGGTCATCGCACCTCCGAGCAGTCATGAGCAGTTCCGGACAGCGGGCTCGCGATCCTGCCTGCGCCTTGGGGAGGTCCCCTGCTGCCATGTGCGAACCTCCTTGGAGATCCTGATTCACGAATGGGTGGTGCCACATGCCAAGGGCAGCTCGTGGACGGTTGCTATCGCTGGATGACCTGGAGTGTCGGTCTCCCGCCTGGACGCCGGATGGGCGGGCCGTCGTCTTCACCGGGAAGATGGACGGCGTGTCGAAGATCTACTCCGTCGGACTCGACGGGATGGACCCCAAGCCGCTTACGGATGGGCCGCGCGACTACGATCCCGCTCCGTCGCCGGGCGGCGACCGGCTCGCGTTTACGCGGCAGGACGGCGACCATATCGTGCTCCACATAGCCAACGCGGACGGCTCCGATCTCGTCGGCGTCGCGGGGGGACCCTCGCGGAATGAGGAAGCCGCGTGGGCGCCGGACGGGCGTCGGATCGCGGTTCTGACAGACCGCGACTTCGGCGAGGACATCTGGATATTGGAGCGCGACGGCGATCACTCGATGACCAAGATCACCGACAGCACGTCCCATGACATGAACCCGGCGTGGTCTCCGAGCGGCGACCAGATCGCCTTTGCCAGTGACCGCGACGGCCCGTTCGGAATCTACGTGATGGACGCCGATGGCGCTAACGTCCGCCGGGCGGCGCCCGGACATGGGCGGTCTCCGGCATGGTCGCCGGACGGGAAGACCATTGCCTTCGAGGGCACCGAGGAACCCCAAAGCTCGCGCGGGCCGCTGCCGGTCGCTATCTGCCTGCTCGACATGGCCTCGGGTGACGTCGACTGGGTGGGCGAGGCCACCCTCGGTCACGAGCCGTCCTGGTCGCCCGACGGCAAGCTCATCGCCCACACGCACGGTCTCATGATTCGCGTGCTCGAGGTCGCCACTCGGACAGTCCATCTGCTTGCGAAGGGGGTGCCGGCATGACCGACCATCGGTTGAGCCGCAGAGACTTCATCACCACCGCCATGACCGCCGCCGCGGCAGCGGGGACGCTCGCGTCGGCCGTCGCTCAGGACGTGAACGAGCAAACCATCGACAAGCGCGTCCGCATCGGCGTGGTCGGCGGGGGGTTCGGCGCCGGATTCCACTGGCACGAGGATCCCAACTGCGAGGTCGCCGCCGTGAGTGATCTCATCCCGAACCGGCTGCAGAATCTGCAGAACCGATACGGGTGCGAGAAGACGTATCCGTCGCTTGAGGAAATGATCAGAGACGATACGATCGATGCGATCGCAGTCTTCACCGGCGCGACGGACCACGTGCGCCACGACATCGCCGTGATGAACTCGGGCAAGCACTGCATCTCGGCGGTGCCGGCGGGGGTCACGCTCGAGGAATGCGCGATGCTCATCGAGGCCAAAGAGCGCACGGGCATGAAGTACATGATGGCCGAGACGAGCTACTACCGCAACTCGACGATCACCATGCGTCGGATGGTTGACGACGGATCTTTCGGCGAGATCCTGTACTCAGAGGGAGAGTACTACCATCCCTCAATCGGCACGTCCTCAAGCGACCTCAGCCGCTGGCCCGAGAAGGGCCCGGATGCCCGCACGTGGCGCTGGGGCTTCCCGCCGATGATGTACCCCACCCACTCGACCGGCTTCCTGGTTGGCGCATCGCGCGAGCGGCTCGTGGAAGTGAGTTGCATCGGGACGGGGAGTCCGGAGGAAGCCTTCCAGGACAACGCCTACAACAGCCCGTTCTGCAACGAGTCCGCGCTGTTCAAGACCGACCGGGGCAACATGTTCCGCTGCAACGTGATGTGGAACATGTGGGCCCATGGCGAGCGCGCCCAGTGGTTCGGCGACAAGATGGCGTTGCTCATGCCGGGTTGGGCCGGCCAGCCCTACGCGATCCGCGGCGCCGACGGCACGAACATAGCGGCCCGGGCGGATTACGCGCATCTGTTGCCTGAGAAGATGCGCTACGACAGCGGTCATGGCGGTTCTCACTCCTTCATCAGCCACGAGTTCATCAGCGCCATCGCGGAGGATCGCGAACCGGCGGTCGATGTCTACGAAGCCGTCGCGATGACGGCGCCGGGGCTGGTGGCGCATGAATCGTCGTTCCGTGGCGGCGAGCAGCTAAGGGTACCGAACTTCGATCCCGCGTAGGGGGATGGCACTATGAAGAGAATCGCATTCATTGTAG
>MPMF02176366.1_pt1 | contig 11181 bp, 8 predicted proteins | sample 1617271 | NCBI WGS metagenome assembly MPMF02 (sample SAMN05944812, study PRJNA350692) | marine metagenome | biome: marine; feature: ODZ; material: water; isolation source: 120 m water sample prefiltered with 30 um filter, filtered on to 0.2 um... | place: Pacific Ocean | collected 2012-04-09... | reverse complement strand
TGATTAGTTCGTTTCCGCCTGCTTCATAGAGCCAGGCGTTTTGTTGTTGAGCGGTAAGACCAAATGGAACGGAGGTGCCGAAGGCAAATCCTGGATTTTTGCCGATGTAGTAGTAGCTGGCGGTATGACCACACTCAACGGAGCCAGCTTGAACCGCATCCAGCACTTCAAGGCCAGGAACGAGTTCGCCGCCGGCATAGGGCTTGATTTGAAAGTTGCCGCCGCTTAGTTCATTCACCCGTTGGCTGATTGTTTCGGCCCCGCCGTAAATCGTGTCTAGTGAGGGGGGCCAGCTGGTGGCCATGCGCCAGCGCACCTTCGGCTGGCTGCTCTTACTGTCGCTTTCTTCCTCTCTACGGATTGTGCAGGCACTGAGAATGCCTGCGCCGACGGCTGCTGAGACAGCCGTAGCACCAGACCCGAGTAGTTTTCGACGTTGCATACAGTTCTCTGGGTCGCTGCGATTTTACGGCGCATCTACAAGTTCAGGGCAACGACGTCAGTTGAAGAATTAAGGTTGGGGCTGCTTTTCGGGTTAGGGCTGTTTCTAAAGAGCACGCCTCCACAACATTGAGGCATGCTTAAAGGGTCTTGTTGGCATCACACGTCGTTCTTCAGCTGAACCGTGGTCGCGATGTGATTCTTGGTTTTTGCCGACGGTGATCTCGAGAATCGCACCGCGGCAGGCCGTTTTTGTCTGTTCGCGCTCTCGCCCTTAGGGCAACTGAAAGTGATGGCTCAAGATCCGATAGCAGAATGTTTTGAGCAGTTCATGGCCCAAAACTTTTACAGCAGGATCAGAGACTCTTCGTTTCTTTTTGACAGCTAAGTGTTTTTGTCTCTGTTGCGCCATTAAGCATTGAATATCAAGGTCAGTTTGGTAGTTTTTACATTTATGGCGGCTTTGCCTAAATCCGACCGGCCAACTGAAATCATGTAAGCCATTTCTGTTGGCACAATTGTAGTTGTGGCGATAAGTGGGATGTATCGAGTTGCTGTTCCAGGAGCTTAAATAGATCAAAGGAAGATTGGCTTATAGGCAGCATTCTTGGATTCTCAAAACAGGAAATGTTCAAGGCTTAGGTGATTGCCTCAAAGTCAATTTGTGTATTTTATCGGAACTTCATGTATCAGAAAATAATCCATGCCTATTAGCTGACCATCTCCTTAGCTTTTGCAGGAACTTGGATTTAAGGCAGCGGTAAATGTTGTTTATTGGCGGGGTGTTCACTCATAACCACCACCAGCTGCCGATCACAGCAGCTTGGCCGATGCGTAGGCCTTCTTGATTCCACAGGGTCCAAATGCGTGCATTCTTGATTAGAAACCTTCGCCCTTCCTGGTTAATACGGATCCCTTGATAGTCCTTGATTGCATCCTGTTGGAGCGCTTTGCCTAAGGCATTGGCGCGTGCATCTTGTTCGCTGGTTGGTGCTGTCAAGCGGGAAGGCATGCCGACCATCTCTGCCCAGCGCCGTCCCCACAGCTGAAGTGCTGCAGCATTGGCATAGCTGAGATTGGGATCGTGCCCGTCACTATGGGCCAGTACGGGCTGTCTTGTGGCAAACAGTTCCTGGCTGGCAAGACGTTGTGAAGGCTGCCGCCGCTCACATGCCAGAAGTGGGCGCTTGAAAGCTTGTTGGTGAGAGATTAAAAGCAGGTTCACCAGCTCCTGCTTCTCCGAAGATAGCCAGGGGGCTTCAGCCACCGGTCGCCATTGCCTGAAGCATGGCTTGCTGGGATAGGGATTGTCCCTGCTCCCTGAGATGATTCAGGAAAGTCTGACGGGCTTTGGGGAAGCGGGGTTCTTCGGCAAGGGGTAGATCTCCGGCTGCATCGAGCCCTGTGTCGCCTTCCATGGCTGGAGTAATCACCACCAGATCGGCATCGAGGTTGGAGTCGTAGTGCCACCATAAGCTCGGGTCCACAACGGCCGGATGGGGTGGTACAGGCAGGTCGTCGCTGCTGGTTGGCTCAGCAGGAACCTCATTCTTTTCGGCAGCTGTTTCAGCCAGTTTTGCGAGTGCATCACGCCGTTGTTCGGCTAGATCTGCAAGCAATTTGCTGCGGGTGCGACCGCGTAGCTGAAACAGCACAAAGGGGTCTTCACTGAAGCGATCCCCCATCAGGAAATAGATGGCACTGATGTGTTTGCAGGGATTGGCTTTATCTGGGCAGCTGCATTCACTGCGGACTTCCTGCAGCTTGAAGGGGAATAGACGTCGTCCACTGGCCGCAAATGCACGCTCGATGTCTGCCGGCATAATCCCTGCCAGCAACTGGGCAGACCAGCGCGCTTTCTGGGTAAGGGCTTCAAGTACATACTTCCAGTCTTCGTCGTTGAGGACATCGAGCCAGAGCTTCACCTTGTAGGGGTCTTCGCCGGTGCCCTGGACGCGGGCGTGTACTCGGCGACCCTCGAAGCGTATTGAGGTGACATTGCCCTCTCTGGCGTAGGTCCAGGCACGCTCAAGTCGCTTTTTGAAGCGGTAGGAATTAATCAATTCCATCCATTGCTCCACCCACCAAGGCTGTTGCCCTAGCCCCTCTTCCCCTAGGGCGGTTGTGATGCTGGTGTTGTTGGTGCTGCTTGTCATGACGTCATCTTTGAATCAGCTGTCTTCTAGGGCCACTAATTCGCGCAATTGACTGACGCCTAAGCCACCTAACCAGTCTTCTCCAGAGCCAATGATGTCTTCGGCAAGTCGAGATTTTTCGCGAATCATGCGATCAATTTTCTCTTCAACTGAGCCGCTGGTGATGAATTTGTGCACCATCACCCGATTGGTTTGCCCGATCCTGTAAGCGCGATCAGTGGCCTGGTTTTCTACGGCAGGATTCCACCAGCGATCGACATGAAACACATGGCTGGCCCGTGTGAGGTTTAGGCCTAGGCCACCGGCTTTGAGTGACAGCAGGAACAGTTGGGGTCCACGTGGATCCTCCTGGAAGCGATCAACCATGGCCTGACGTTCAGTTTTGCTTGTGCCGCCGTGCAGGAAGGGAACTTCAAAGCGCCAGCGTTGTTGCAGGTAGTCCTTAAGCAGATGACCCCATTCTGCGAATTGGGTGAACAACAGGGCGCGATCTCCTGCCTCGATCACTTCCTCAAGAATTTCTTCCAAACGCAGCAGCTTGGCGGAGCGGTCCATGAAGCTTTTTGCAACGGTTTTTTCTTTGAGGGCTAGGGCGGGATGGTTGCAGATTTGCTTCAGTCGGGTGAGCAGTCCGAGCACCTTGCCATGACGTTGACCCCTGGGTGCGCGGGCAATGGCCTCCAGTGTTTCATCCACTGTGTTGCGATAGAGGGCTGCCTGTTCTTTGCTCAGACCTACCCATTCGCTCAGCTCTACCTTTTCGGGTAGGTCGGAGATGATTGCCTTGTCGGTTTTTAGTCGTCTCAGGATGAAGGGACCAACACGGCCTTTGAGGTCTCGCAGGGAAGACATGTCGCCATAGCGCTCAATTGGCAGCCGGTAGCGCTGGCGGAAGAAGTCTTCTTCACCGAGAACCCTTGGGTTGAGGAAGTCCATCAGTGCCCAAAGTTCACTGACTCGGTTTTCTACGGGTGTGCCGGTAAGAGCAATCCTGAAGCGATTGTTTTTGTCTGGGCGGCCCATATCGCGTGCTGCTTGGCTCTGTTTGGCGTTGGGGTTCTTAATGGCTTGGGCTTCATCGATGACCACTCCTTGCCAGTCGACGGTTTCCAGGAGCTCACTATCTCGCTGCAGGAGCCCGTAACTGGTGAGAACGAGGTCTAAGCCTTTGAGTGCTTTTTTTAAGGCGGCGGGGGTAGAGGGCCGACGCGGCCCATAGTGTTCGCGGACGTTTAACTCTGGTGTGAAGGCCAATGCCTCTCGCTTCCAGTTGGTGAGTACGGACGTGGGAGCGATAAGCAATACCGGCCGTTTGAGTTCCTGTTCCGCCTTGAGGTGTTGCAGGAATGCCAGTAGTTGGATCGTTTTGCCTAGGCCCATGTCGTCGGCTAGGCATGCCCCTTGATCGAAGCGATGCAGGAAGGCCAGCCAACCCAGACCCCTTTCCTGATAAGGCCTTAGCTGACCGCAGAAGCCTTCGGGAGCAGGTAGGGGGTCGGGAGCTTTTTGCTGGTGGTACTGCTCCAACACCGCCTGTAGTCGTGGACCGGCCTCAAAGCGGTGAACGGGCAGTCTCATCAGCGTGTCGCCGTCAGTTGCGGTAAGGCGCAAGGCATCGTCGAGGCTGATGCCTGGATTGACGCTGCAGAAGTGTTCCGCATGCTTGAGATCGTTGGGGCGTAATTCGATCCAGGCGCCCTTGTGGTTGACAAGCGGGCTGCGCCTGCTTGCTAGTCGCTCCAGTTCGCGAAGCGTCAGGGTGACGCCACCGATCATTAGCTCCCAACTCCAGTCGAGGGTTTCGCCCAAAGTGAAACCTCTAGATCTCTCCGATAGCTCCGCCTTGATCGCTAGGCCTAGGCGACTGGCCAGCCCTCCCGAGAGGCTGGCAGGTAATTCCACGCCAACGCCAACATCACGCAGTTGTGCGGCTGCAGTGCGCACCAGTACAAAGGCTTCTGCAGGGGTGAGCTGCATTGCTTCTGGTGTGGCGCTGTCGAGGCCTCTTTCGATCGGTGCAAACACCGTGAGGGCTCGCCCCATGCCTTCCAGTAGCACCTCGCCTGGATGTTCCACACGGATTTCGCCTAGTTGCAGGACCTTGGGACCAGCTGCCCAGGCTGCTGCGGCCGGTACTTTGATGGTGGGATCAGCCTCAGCCTGTAAGGCGAAGCGCAGTTCCCAGAGGTCTTCCCCTTCGCCGGGGGTGAAGAGTTCTAAGCAGGCCCTGGCTGGTGCGACGTTGCCAGCGACGCCTTCTCGCCAATGGTTGCTTGCTGTAGCTAGACGTTCGGCTTCCTCATCGGGGAGGTTGATCACGCCGCTGTCCGACCCCAGTGCTTCCTGCCAGGCTGTGAGCAATGGGTCTAGTCCTTGTTCACTCGCTTCAAACCCGGTGCGCAGTTGGGCATCCAAGAGTTCTTCCAGCAGGCTGGCTACGCGAAGGCGACCGCTGCGGGGTCGGCATGAAGCCACAGGGTTAGCGGCTCGCATCGCCTCTGGTCTTAGGCGGGTCATTCGGTTGCTACGCCTTCCGGTGGGCTCCCGCCAGGGGAGGGCGCAGGTGGCCACTAAGGGAAGCTGAGCGGCAAGGTCTTCGAGGCGGCGGCGATCATCTTCACGGTTGAGTAGCGGTGTCCAGCGTGCTCGATGGGGATAGCCCTCTCCCTTGCTGAGTTCCACCTGGGGTAGCCAACGTCCGCGAGCAATCATGCTCAGGGCCCAGCGCTGTAGATGGCTCCACCAGCGCAATTCATCGGCCAGATCAGGATGATCTCCTGAAAGAGGCAGTTTCGAAAGCCAGGCCGTTGCGGCAGCAGGTTCCACTGCCAGGCCTTGCACCTGCCAGGGCCACCATTCAGTCTGTTTAGGAATGGGTTCGCCTGCTTGTAAGGGCAGTCCTGTCCAACTTGTTTTGTGGTCTTTGGCTTCGTCGGATTCAGTCGATACGTTCTTAGCTTTGCTTCGCGGTTTGACTGTTCGGCTAGGCAGGGTCAGACATGCTGTGGCGTCGATGATTTCATCGGGCAGTAGATCGCGCTCAATGAGCCAGGCACGTAGATCGTCTGGGCTGAGGGTGAAGGGGTGGAGTGCGGGAGTAGCTGCTGGTCCTGCTGGGGTAGCGACTCGCCATGTATCTGCCCACACAAGGAGCGCAGGGCGACCGGAGCTGGTCGGAGTACGAATGGCTGGAAGCCAGGTGGCGTGCAGCAGGCTCATGGCCGCGACGCAAAAAGTATGTGTTGGGTTTCTTGGAGCAGGAGTGCACTGCCGATCAACGGCAACCATCCACGCAGGAGTTCCACAACCAATCATGCCAGGGCGCCGGTCCCTTAGCTATGGCCAGCTGCTTTCGAGGGGGGTGCGGCTGTGGATTGCGCAAGTTACAGCTGCAATAGAGCAAGCCACAGCCCTAGCAGCGCAAGGCCATTGCCAGTTTGAAGGGCAGGTTTAACAGGGCTGCAGGCATGCCTGAAGTTGGCATTGCCCAAGCGAATGCAAGTGCATCTGGGCCCAATCCATGGGGACGGTTGGGGTGGCGGCCAACCTCATATGGAGGTCCAAAGGCGATCATGGCTGGTGGATCCTTGTTCCACGTCCGAATTCTTCATGGCCGTTGCAAGATCGTTGCGTTCTGGTGAGTCGGGACCTCGCACTGGGGCAGAGATCCGCAGTGCTTTTCTGACATTTTTTGCTGAGCGTGCCCATCAGGTGATTCCTAGTGCTTCGTTGGTTCCTGAAGATCCCACGGTGCTATTAACCATCGCTGGAATGCTGCCGTTTAAGCCCGTTTTCATGGGTCAGGCTGAACGCCCTGCGCCGCGGGCCACCAGTAGCCAGAAATGTATTCGCACGAATGACATCGAGAACGTGGGTCGCACAGCGCGGCATCACACGTTTTTTGAGATGCTTGGCAACTTCTCTTTTGGCGATTACTTCAAGCAACAAGCGATTGAGTGGGCCTGGGAGCTCACTACAGATGTGTTTGGACTTGATCCAAAGAATTTGGTGGTGAGCGTATTTCGAGAGGACGATGAGGCTGAGGCCATCTGGCGAGATGTGGTGGGGGTGAACCCCAAGCGCATCATTCGTATGGATGAGGCTGATAATTTTTGGGCTTCAGGGCCGACTGGCCCCTGTGGACCTTGTTCGGAGATCTATTACGACTTCAAGCCTGATCTGGGCAACGACGACATTGATCTGGAAGACGACGGTCGTTTTGTTGAGTTCTACAACCTGGTTTTTATGCAATACAACCGCGACGGGGAGGGCAATCTCACCCCACTCGCGAACCGCAATATTGATACCGGCATGGGCTTGGAGCGGATGGCTCAGATTTTGCAGGGCGTACCTAATAACTATGAAACTGACATTATTTACCCATTGATCGAGACAGCTGCTGGGCTGGCTGGTCTCGATTATCAAAAGCTTGATGACAAGGGGAAGACCAGCTTCAAGGTGATCGGCGATCACAGCCGCGCGATAACGCATCTGATCTGTGATGGTGTGACTGCTAGCAACCTTGGCCGCGGTTACATCATGAGGCGCTTGCTACGCAGGGTGGTGCGTCATGGGCGGCTGGTCGGGATCGAGAAGCCTTTCCTGCAGGCAATGGGGGAAGCGGCTATTGCCTTAATGGTGGAGGCTTACCCCCAGCTTGAGGAGCGCCGAAAGGTGATTCTGGCGGAACTCAATCGCGAGGAGGCCCGCTTCTTGGAAACGTTGGAGCGTGGAGAGAAGTTGCTGGCTGATGTGTTGGTTGCTAAGCCCCAGATGATTTCAGGGGCCCAGGCCTTTGAGTTGTACGACACCTATGGCTTTCCTTTGGAACTCACCCAGGAGATTGCTGAAGAGCATGGTTTGACTGTGGACCTCCAAGGATTTGAGCAAGCGATGGATCAGCAACGTCAGCGGGCTAAGGCCGCTGCAGTGAGCATTGATCTCACGCTGCAAGGGGCGCTCGAGCAAATGGCTGCTGAGTTGGAGGCCACCCGCTTCACGGGCTATGAGGCTTTGGAGCAGTCCTGCTGTGTCTTGGCCCTAGTCGTGAATGGGGAGTCGGCCGCACGAGCCAGCGCTGGTGACAGTGTGCAGATCGTGCTCGATACCACGCCCTTCTACGGTGAAAGTGGCGGCCAGGTGGGTGATCACGGTGTGCTCTCGGGTGAAGGATCCGGCGGCAATGGTGTGATCGTGACTGTTGACGATGTGAGTCGTCATCGCAACGTATTTGTGCATTTTGGTCGTATTGAGCGCGGCACGTTAGCCCTGGGCGACCTGGTCAACGCTCAGGTGGATCAGGCCTGTCGTCGCCGTGCCCAGGCCAATCACACCGCAACTCACCTTTTGCAGGCGGCGCTCAAGCAGGTCGTTGATTCAGGGATCGGCCAGGCAGGTTCTCTGGTGGACTTCGATCGCTTGCGCTTCGACTTCCACTGTTCGCGAGCTGTTACGGCCAAGGAACTCGAGCAGATTGAGGTTTTGATTAACGGTTGGATCACGGAATCTCATGATCTGATTGTTGAGGAGATGGTGATCGAGGAGGCCAAGGCTGCCGGTGCTGTGGCGATGTTCGGTGAGAAGTACGCCGATGTGGTGCGTGTGGTGGATGTGCCAGGTGTGTCGATGGAACTGTGCGGCGGCACCCATGTGGCCAATACAGCTGAGATCGGCTTGTTCAAGATCGTTGCTGAGAGCAGTGTTGCTGCTGGAATTCGGCGGATTGAGGCGGTAGCCGGTCCGGCGGTGCTGGCTTATCTCAATGAGCGCGATGAGGTGGTAAAGCAGCTCGGTGATTGCTTTAAGGCGCAGCCCGGCGAGATCGTTGAGCGCGTCTCGGCGTTGCAGGAGGAACTGAAGAGCAGCCAAAAAGCGTTGACTGCAGCACGGGCTGAATTAGCTGTCGCGAAGTCAGCTGCTTTAGTGGCCAAGGCTGTGGCTGTGGGACCATTCCAGTTGCTGGTGCAACGACTCGATTGCGTTGACGGCGCGGGTCTTCAGGGAGCAGCTCAGAGTCTTGTAGACGAGCTTGGCGAGGGCTCGGCAGTGGTGCTCGGCGGATTGCCGGACCCGGCTGACCTGGGCAAGGTGATTCTGGTAGCGGCCTTCGGCAAGCAGGTGATCGCGGACGGCCAGTTGGCCGGAAAGTTCATCGGTGGCATTGCCAAGCGTTGTGGCGGCGGCGGCGGCGGTCGCCCCAATCTGGCTCAGGCGGGCGGACGCGATGGATCGGCCCTCGATGGAGCATTGGAGGCCGCAAAGGTTGAGCTGAAGCAAGCCTTGGGCTGAGCTTTTCATTGAAGGGTGACGGCTTCTCTAAGTCCTTTATTATTGGGTCGTAAGTCATCACATAACCTTAAATTGGTTTGCATATTGAGGCAATAAAAGATATCCGATCTTCTGACTTAGGGCTGGATTCTCAAGGATATGGCCGATGACTTGAGAATAGCAATCTGCCTTGTTGCCGTAAATGCTCTATGCTAATTTGGGAGGAGAAAGGATGCGTTTTGAAAAAAATATTGCAACTGAAATCGTTTATCTTGGGAGGCAAGGGCTAGGCGAAGAGATTAATTTTTCGAATCTCGGAGTGCCTCTGTGCAGGCATTTGATGCTTGGAATTTAATATAAGTAAAACGTTATTTGCTATTGACTGATTTCACAAGTCATTCATTTTTCTTATCGAGCTTCTTGAGTTGTTGGGCAGTTTGCGAAATGTAGTTGTTCAGACTTGTTAAGTCTTTGAGCACCTTGTCCAATAAGATATCGTCTCCTTTGTATGCGGCATTAATGCAATCAAGTAGCAATGTGATCCCTTTGTTGGCATTACGGGCTCGCTGACTAACCAGAGAAAGAAGCTCGATCAGTAGCTCTGAGTCATAGATCAGTGCTTTGAGTAGATCGTCACCGCTGACTTGGAGCAGTTCGGCTGGGCCATCGACAACTCGTACGTCAGTGGAGTGGGTGCCACCACCAAATAGGCCCATTTCCCCTAAAATTGCTTCGGCTTCAACCACCGTCAATGTGTGCGGTGATTGACCTTGGTGTTGGATCTGAATCGCTACCTTTCCCCGAGTCAGCAGAAGCAGGTGCTTAGCTGGGGCGTCTTGCTTGAGGAGTAGCTCTCCTTGCTTGGCATGCACGGTTGTGGGGTGGAGTTCATTGGTGTGGGTCGCCAGCAGTAACTTCAGTCGCTCGCGGACTCGCTGAAGTTGAGGTTCTTGTCCCCACATGGCTGCCGTGGATGGCTTTCATTATCTTGGGATGGCTGGCAACACCTTGCAGAGCTAATGCATGCTGTTCCTTTAGGAGGAAATTTTTTTACATAGAATAGTGATATAGGCAAGTGGACATCTTTTTTCAAGCTGATTGGATTTTGACCAGCTCTTTAGATCAAGACTGAACGTGTCTTCTCATTAATTTTATGCAGTACTATAGAATTATTTTTTCGTGAAAAGATTGAATGCTTTCAAGGTTGAGTTCATATTTTTAGCGGAACCATCAAATTCCACCCCATTGAGGATGGCCACTGCTGAAAACTACGTAAATGTCGTCTCTCACTAAGACTGTATTGGATACCTGTTGCAGGCTGAAGTCGTCAATGGCCACGATTGTGATGCATTGGGAATACAAGGTGGACTACGAAGCTCTTGGGCAGCATCGACAAACGCCAGTTCAAGAAGTTCTATGGGCTGGGATAGAGCAAGCCAATGCCTCTAATCACCACTCCAAGGTTTAAGACAGTCGCTTGGCGCTTGATCCACTTGCCCTTTACTACTATCCATGCCCAAGACTGCTAATAACCATCGTGATGCCAGTCGTTCTGAACAGCCAGCTCTTGTTGTATTAGCTGGGAACAGCTTTGTCTTGAGATCGACTGTTGTTATGAGGAATAGTTCATGCTTAGTGTGTGAGTGGAGGTTGACCAATGTGCCAATAATTGATTCTTGTTGATGAGTGATTTAGGAGTTGCATTACTATTCAATAACTAAAAATAATCAAAAATGGCTGTTTTCAGCGTTGGGCAGTTGCAGGCTGTGCAATTTTTTTCGGCTTTAACAACTGATGAGTGTGAGCAATTATTGGATCGCCATCTTGAGTCCAGTCATGGTGCTGAACAGGTTTTCGTGATGGAGCAAGACTGGGGGGAGTCGGTCTTTCTGTTGTGCTCAGGCATGGCCAAAGTCCGCACTTATACGGCTGATGGCGAAGAAGTTGTGATGTCAGTGTTGGGGGAGGGGGATTTGTTTGGTGAGATGGCTGCTCTTGATGCAGCACCTAGGTCTGCTGATGTTGTGGCCTTAACGCCAGTGAAGCTTTTGAAGATGAGAGCGTCGCCTTTTGTGGCTTTGCTGCGCAAGGAAGTGGGTTTTGCGCTTGCCCTTGCTCAGCTTGAGGCATCTCGCTTGCGGGATCTCAATCAGCGTTTCGCAATCCAGACCAGTGATGCCACGACGCGTTTACTCAATGCATTGGCTTACTTGGCCCGTAAGAGTTCTTCTGCCGATGATCCCCAAGTGGCGATTCCACCTTTAGCCCAAAGTGAGCTGGGTCTCATGTCAGGTTTGTCCAGGGAGACTACCTCCCG
>MPMF02149335.1_pt1 | contig 11193 bp, 8 predicted proteins | sample 1617271 | NCBI WGS metagenome assembly MPMF02 (sample SAMN05944812, study PRJNA350692) | marine metagenome | biome: marine; feature: ODZ; material: water; isolation source: 120 m water sample prefiltered with 30 um filter, filtered on to 0.2 um... | place: Pacific Ocean | collected 2012-04-09... | reverse complement strand
CATGAAGCATGCCATTGGCTGGCTACATATCAAGGATTATCGGCATCCGGGCAAGAGGACGAGGATAGAGCATGTTGATGAGGAGGCGCTGCGACATTTTGTGCCGGCCAAAATGGGACAGAGTGGTCACGAGATGATTCTTGAGGATTTTCGCGAACGGTTACCGAAACTGACCAAGCGGCTCAAGCGGCGGGGAATTCCCGGTGTGTTCGTGGATCTCGAACCACACCTGAAGGGTGGTGGGCAATTTGGAGGTTTCAGCGGTCCAGACGGCTTGGGGGTCGCCTTGCGTTCGCTCTGTCAGATACTCGATTTTGTCAGAATCGGTTACCATCTCCGTGACTTTGAGGATGTGCGGGCAACGCGGGGATTCTAAAATCGCATCGCCAAATTTCTGTTGGTCTTTCCTTCAGCTAGCGAATGATTGGCCTGCGGTGAGATTCACAGAACCCGTTTCTCTGCTGAAAGTTCAGGGTATGGACACACGCCCGAATGACGGCACACAAAAAACATCCCGCTTGAGTCTCTAAACTCAATCAAAATAGGCTTTTGCAGATCGTGATAGCATCGCGTATCGGGCAGTGGGCGCTCTGTGGGCAGCTGTCAGTGTCTTGGTGAGAGACAGACTGTTCGAAAAAACGGCTGTATATCTGTGCCGATTTTGTCGATTACACCAAGGCGGGCGGTGGTGTGCGCTCTGTTGGAGAATCTGCGTATTGATTCTGGCAGGGTGTCCTTCCGCTCGGTAACCACCGACACATGAACGACACGACGAGTTTTGGAATGGACATAAACTGTTGGTGATAAACAGGATATGTAAATTGCTGTCTCCTGTGACAGGGAGAGTGGAGAAAAAAGCAACGCCGTAAAACCCTGCGGGCGGTATTGCGTACTATTATTTAGGATGCTCCAGCAAGAAACCATCGCCTCGAGCCTTTAGGTGGGGAATCATCTGGCTCGGCGCATTCGTTTAATTTTGAGGATGAGACCACTATGGCGAGAAAAGACGAAATTTTACGTATTCGCGATGTTCTTCTTGTCCGTCGCGATGCACTTCGCCGGGCACTCTCTGGTGATTTGAGCCTTTTATCCGAATTGCGGGACCAGGGAACGGGCGATGTGATTGATGCAGCACTTGACTCGGCACAGGGCGAAATCAACTCGCAGTTGGCTGAAGTCGAAAGTCGCGAGTTGGCTAATATTGAAAAGGCGTTGGATAAAATTCGGGAAGGTAGTTTTGGTAAATGTGAATACTGTCCGAAAAAAATTCCTCTCGCCAGGCTCAAGGCGCTTCCTTATGCCACGACCTGTATTGATTGCCAGCGACTTTCTGAAGAAGGGCGTTTGGATACCAGTGGAGATGCTGATTGGAGTCGTGTGTTGGATTCTGGCAATGATAAGGAAGCGACGTTCAGTGACATTGAAATGGACGTATCTTGATTTCAGCTAGTCCAATGAGCTATAAACACGGGCTCCACTGAGTCAACGGATTGCCGACCAAACTGCGGTATTCCATTATCTAGAGATCTTTGGCCTCCGCAAAGAATACATTAGGGGATGATGGTTATGGTGCCACCGGAAGCACCCCTGCTACAAAGAGTTTGGCAGACAGCGGTATTCAGTTGTTTTCTTCTTTTTATCTGTGGCGGCTTGTTTTGTGGTGGCACAGTACAGGCTCAGGCACCCTCTCGAGGCCTTTCCGAGCAAGATCGCCAAAGGCTCTACCAGGAACTATCTGTTGAAACTTCTGCGATTCAACGCCAGGCAGGTGTTCTGAGGAAAGTCATCAAGCTGGTACGTCCGGCTGTGGTACACATTGAGGTCGACCCGGGAGGCCGTAAGAATAGACACCTGGACGAGACAGGATCCGGAGTCATTATCAAAGAAGGAAACGATTATTATATCCTCACAAATCGACATCTTGTTCACTATGCTGATCCGAATGAGATCATCATTCGTCTGTCGGATGGGCGGGAGATACAGCCCGACAAGGTCTGGACCGATGCTGGTACGGATGTTGCGGTCATGCACGTCAAGAGCAAGCGATTGGTGGCTGCCCGGATCGGTGACAGTGACAAGACGGAGATTGGAGATTACATCATCGCGATTGGAAGTCCTTTTGGATTGAACCATTCCGTCACGCATGGGATCGTCAGTGCGAAGGGTCGCCGCGACTTGGAACTGGCGACCGACGGTGTTGAGTATCAAGACTTTCTTCAAATTGACGCTTCGATCAATCCCGGAAACAGTGGTGGTCCCCTCGTTAATTTGCGTGGGGAAGTGGTGGGAATCAATACTGCGATTGCAAGTACTTCGGGGCGCAACGAAGGGATTGGTTTTACAATTCCTGTCAACATGGTAATGGCCATCGCGCGACAATTGATTGCTCATGGTACAGTCGAGCGCGGCTTTCTTGGGGTTAGTCTTGATTCGCGGTTTGGCGCTGCCGCTGCTGCTGATCTGGGGCTCGATTCGCCTCAGGGGGCGCGCGTGAAGGCAGTCACTTTTGACTCAGCCGCGGCAAAGGCAGAACTCCGAGAGGGTGATGTCATTTTGCGTTTTGATCAAACCTGGATTGAGAGTGACCTCCATCTCATCAATCAAGTCAGCCTGACACAGGTTGGAAATCCGGTTCCCTTGCTAGTTTACCGTGATGGGAAGACCGTCCAATTAGTGGTTACCGTTGGCAAGCGACCTTAATGGGTCAGGGCGTTCACTTGCCGCCGGATGCAGTCAGGGCTTTTTGGCGGTCTTGGTGAGACCTCTCAAGATACAGTCCATGACGGCCGAGGCATCCACGTCAGTGGCAACATCCATATTGGCTCGCCATTGAGGATGTTCGCGACGATCAAAAACGGTTTCCCCGAGCGTTAATTCTCCAAGAGTTTCCACATCCCCTGACATTGCTTCGGTTTTGAATAATTCGGGGTGCAGGGCTGCAACGAAGGCCACCGCATGATGTAAGTGGATCCCCTCCAGTCCTAGCACCATGTGATGGGATCGGAAGACATATGGAAGAAGGGTTCTTAATAATTTCCCCGATGGCGTCGTTATATCGGGAACTTCATCCATTTGATCATAGGTCATGATCACTTGTTGCGTGACATCCAGCGGTATGAGCGTCTTAGTCGTAGCAGAGTGAAAAACTGTTTTTGCAGATTCAGGGTCGCAATAGATATTGAATTGAGAAGATGGAGTGACGTCGCCGATGTTCAAACCACCACCCATGATGTGAATTTGACCTATAAAGTCTGCCAGATCTGGTTCACGGGCCAAGGCACGTGCTATATTTGTTAACGGTCCGAGTGAGATAATGGTGACATCATTCGGTGCTTTGCGGACCTCCTCGCAGATGACTTTTTCCGCAGGATGCGGATGGTGCAACACCGAGACTTCTAAGATGGTATCACCGAGTCCGTTTGCTCCGTAGAGTGTCCGCAGATTTCCTAGATGCCCTTTGTCGGTCTCTCGTGCCACTCCAATCCGAGGAAATCGAGGAGGGTCCAACTGCTCGATGATCGCCTGTACATTGCGGGTGGCCTGTTGGGCAGATACTGAGCCGGCTGTCGCTGTCACAGCGACGATTTCGATTTCGGGCTCAAACAGGGCTAGACAAAGAGCAACGAGGGCGTCGATGTTCGGGTCGACGTCAAGAATGATCTTCCGGGCCATTCGATTGTCTCGTCAATAATCCCACATGTGAGGCGCAAAGAATCTCGTTGACCGATGGGAAGGCCCATCCACTGCCGATTCTAGATAGCGATGGAGATGATAACAAGGGGAAATTGGGCCTGCAGCATGCTGTCCTGAATTGTAACTTGAGTTTACAATCAGCGCGGCGGTGGTTGGATGTCCTGCAAAAAGATTTGGGAGAGATGTTGTGATCGAAAATATTTTGGGTCGCGTTTCGTCAGGCGAAGACTTGTCGATGGAAGAAATGGCCGATTCGATTGGCAGTATTATGCAGGGGAAGTGGAGTGATTCTCAAATTGCAGTTTTATTGACTGCCTTGAGGGTTAAGGGAGAGACTGTAGCGGAAATTGCTGGTGCTGCAATGGCGATGCGATCGCATATGACGCGCATTCATTCGACACGGACTGGCATCGTCGATACCTGTGGGACCGGTGGAGATGGCTCCGGTACATTCAACATTTCGACAGCCGCTGCGTTTGTCATTGCCGGGAGTGGTGTACCTGTTGCCAAGCATGGTAATCGCAGTATTACGAGTAAGACCGGATCTGCCGATGTTTTAGCAGCCTTAGGGATTCAGATCGACGCGCCCGTTCTTGTCGTAGAGCGGTGCCTCGACGAAATTGGTATCTGCTTCTGTTTTGCTCCTCTTTTGCATCCGTCGATGAAAAATGTGGCGACAGTTCGAAAGAGCCTTGGTGTTCCCACCATCTTTAACATGCTTGGACCACTTTGTAATCCAGCATCAGCACCCTATCAGCTTCTTGGCGTTGGCAAACTAGAGATTCGCCAACTGCTGGCCGAGGCTTTGAATCTACTCGGTACTCAACGAGCACTGATTGTGACAGGCGAAGATGGTCTCGATGAAGTGACGCTTGCCGGAGCTACGCACGTGCTGGAGGTGCGTGATGGACAGGTTACCGATTTTGACTGGCGGCCCGCTGATTTTGATCTTGCAGAAGGAACACTTGAGGAGCTTTGTGTTGAAAATCCAGAACAAAGTGCGGCAATGATCCGCGAAGTACTTTCTGGCCAGAAGGGCAGGGCGCGTGATATTGTGCTTGCAAATGCTGCTGCTGCCTTATGGATTGCCGGGTGCGCCCCGACTCCAAGTCGCTGTGCAGAGATGGCTGCCGCTGCGATCGATGATGGATCTGCGGCAAAGATTTTGGAGCGACTCGCTGAATGGACTTCGGCCTCACAGGGATAATTTCCAGAGTGCGGCTACAACTCCAGCGTCGGTCGATTGCATTGGGAGGAGGAGTACACACGAAAAGAGAAACGGGTGGGGCCGATCTGAGGAGTTATTGCATTAAAAATGGGTCGTCGGTTCCATTGTCCGATCTTTCCATCCATACAGACGATTGTTAGAATCGGTTATCCTTGGACGAACTAGGTGCTGCGTTTGTATGCACGTTCTCGTCACATCATTTTTCCACGACAAGATATAAAAGGAGCCCCAGATGGCAAAACCTGGACGTATTGCGAAAAAGGCCAATCATGGTAAGCGGCCCGCAAACAGTAAGGCCCGTAAATCCAAGCGAAGAAGGGTAAAGACCTAGCGTGGCAAGTAAAGATCCGCTGATACCATTTTCTAAGTACGACGTGGATGTCGTCATCGCGGATATCGACAAAATCCGTACATACAATCCACAGCGGCATGAGATCGAGCAACTCACAGCAGTTGTCTTTGAAGATTTGGAATCCAAGTCGATTGTGGGGTACGTTGAGACATCAATGGACGATTTCTGGGTCCGGGGGCATATGCCCGGCCTCCCGCTCATGCCGGGTGTGTTGATGTGCGAAGCGGCAGCCCAACTCGCTTCCTATTTCGTACAAAAGTATGACATGATGGGATGTGAGATGATGGGCTTTGGGGGCATGGATGATGTGCGGTTTCGGGGGGCCGTTCGACCGGGCGATCGTTTGGTGATTCAATGCCAGCAAAAAAAGGTGCGGCGAGGTGCAGTCATCGTCTGCCAATTCATGGGATTCGTCAATGAAAACCGGGTAGTTGAAGGTGTGATTCGGGGAATTCCTTTGCCTGCCGAAGAATTGCGGAAGATGAGTACAACTTGACCATTGCCCCCTCTGGTGGCCGTTGGTCCGATGGCTGCATTGTTGCCTGCATCCTCCATAGTAGTTTGCCAAGTTTGGTCGGCATGTTATGGAGTGTCAGCCGGATACAGTCGTTTTGCTCAAGGATCTTTTCCTGGCAAAGAGTAGAGAAAAGACAGAGCAGGATACGATTTTGAAGAGGGTCCGATGGGACGCAGAGCACTTGGCAAATGGGATAAAACGCTTGATTTGAGCAGCCATCTCGTTCTTTGGGATGACCTGCCATCCATCGGGTCCCAACTGCCGATGTTCGATGTATCCCAGCCACTGGAAGTTGAGGTCGGTACCGGTAAGGGATTATTTCTCAAAAATGCAGCGATCGCAGTGCCAGAGAGAAATTTTCTTGGCATCGAGATTTCGCGGAAATATGCTCGTTTTTCTGCCGCCAAACTTGCGAGGCATGATTTGAAAAATGCTTGTGTTGTGCATGCCGATGGACAACGAGTTTTTTGCGAAAACATTCCCACCGATGCATTGGTCGCAGTCCACATCTATTTTCCAGATCCCTGGTGGAAAAAACGGCACCACAAACGACGGATCATGACCGAGTCGTTTGTGGGCGAGATTGCTCGAACCTTGAAACCTGGCGGAAGATTACATTTCTGGACGGATGTCGCCCAAGTGTTTCAGAACGCCCTGGAGGTGCTGGCCAATGAAAGTGCGCTCAGCGGACCGGAGAAAGTCGTCCCCCAAGAGGCCGAGCACGATCTTGATTACCGCACGCACTTCGAACGCCGGATGCGGCTATCCGGAGTGGAAATCCATCGCGTGGAATTCATAAAAAAATAAAGCGGACTGCCCGGATCAATTCATGATATGTTCGGTGTCATAGGTCCGGGACTTGTTCTTGCTATCTGAATTCGCGAGGGCAATTTGATAAAGATGTTGTCCGCTGGGAGTTGGATATTCACCTGTGATGCACGCTTGGCACAACTTGCTCGCATCCATTTTGATGGCTCTGGCGATCGAACTGACCGGTAAATAGCGTAGTGAATCCGCGCCAAGTGATTCAGCCATTTTCATGTGCGATTCAGCATTCAACCCCGAATCTTTGACAAACTCGGGGGCAAACAATTCTGCGATTCTTGACATGTCGATGCCATAGAAGCAAGGTGCTAAAATAGGGGGGCAAGCAACCCGGACGTGAATCTCACGAGCACCACCAAACTTGCGGATACGTTCGATCAGGACTCGCATTGTGGTTGATCGCACAATTGAATCTTCAACGAGAAGTATCCGCTTGCCTCGTAAAACTTCTGGTAAAGGAGTGTATTTGGTTTCGGCTTTTTGTTTCCGTCCCGTGCTTCCTTCAATAAAGGTTCGGCCCGAGTAGCGATTTCGGATCAGGCCTTCCAGGGAGGGAAGTTTGAGACGATAGGCCATGGCATCGGCAGCAGCCTTGCTGGTATCGGGCACTGGGACGACGACAGTATTTTCATCAAGGGGGACAGAGTCATCTGCCAGTTCAAGTCGTGCAAGTTCTTCACCGAGGGCCTTCCGTGAAAGGTAAACACTTCGTTCATCCAGGGTACTGGCAACGTTTGCAAAATAGACCCACTCAAAGAAACAGTGAGCCTGTCGTCGGCTTTCTGCAAATGTTTCGATATTAAATTTGCCGTTGATGATCGTGATTGCCTGCCCAGGCAAAAGAGATTTGATGTCTTCAGGGGCAAAACCTAAATTTAACAGCGCCACACTTTCACTTGCCGCAGCAAATAGGGGTCCTTTTTTTGCATAGGTCATTGGCTTAATCCCCAAGGGATCCCTAGCCACAATCATATCTCCCACCGCATTGATCAGCGCGAGACTATAGGCTCCATCAAACCGCTCCCCGAATTGCCTGCAGACCTCGATCAATGAGGGTGCATTGTCTCCCGACGAGACACGACAGATCTCGTGCATAATAATTTCGGTGTCGGTATCTCGAGCTAAGTAATTGTCCTCGTCAAGAAGCAGTTCAGCGCGCAACTCCTGGTAGTTTGCTAATTGACCATTGAACGCAAAACTAAACCACTTATGTTTTTTGATGTGATGTCGTTCAAAAGGTTGTGCATAGCTGCGGTCATCCTGTCCACAAGTGGCATAGCGAACGTGGCCGATTGCTGCGCGACCGGCATATTTCTGCATCAGGCTCTCATGCTTGGCCTGATGGGACAGGCGGAAAACTTCGGTGACAGTACCGGTTTCTTTGTGGGTGTCGATGAGCTGTTTGCGATGCGGGCTGAACGTTGTAAATCCGGCGGCTAGCTGACCGCGGTTTTGCACATCGAGTAGCATTCGCGGCATGAGTCGCGATACTTCTTCTGGATCGCTACAGAGCGAACTCCGCTCCTTGCCGGGAAGGTGATAAATTGCGACGACGCCGCACTCGTGATGAATTTCGCTCATAGAATCTCTGGCAAAGGCATCCTGCACACCATCACAGATGATTGGTGGAAAAGAAGTAGCAGCCAACCGCTCGGGGCACCGATACCACAAGTCCCACAACTGGCTATTGTACGGTGTTGAGAGACCTTCCTCAAGCGATCGCGACTTGGGGATTTTTGGCAATCGATTGAAGGCTCGTTATTTTCATTGCTTTTAGATAAGGAGAGACAACGACACTCCAAGAGAATCCCTTGCCGTTGGCTCTTGAATTCTGGTGGGAGTGTGGGGGGGGCAGTTTGCCCCTCTCCCAAGAACTTTCTACTCGATTTTGCTGCCATGGTGATCTTGATAGTGGGAAACCACTGCGACACAATGAGAATGCGGGTTTTTCTTGCTGAAAGACGATTCTTGTGCCGCTATACAGCTTGAGCAGTTCAAAATGATCGCTAGACGATTTCAGAGTGTATTTTTGCTTATCAACAAAAACTCCTGGCAGGTGTAATGGATCATGGTGGACCTCCTGCGCCAGGAAATCGCGGCAGAAGCGGACCTTTTGGTCGTCAAAGTGGGCACCCGCGTGCTGACCGGAGAGGATGGTTTGCTGAATTATGACCGCATTGCCGGACTGTCCGAGCAGATCCATTGGGCAATGCAACATGGTCGCAAGTTGGTCTTGGTCAGTTCGGGGGCTGTGGGTGCTGGTATGGGGCAGTTGGGTTTGACGCAGCGTCCTACCGACTTGTCACAACTGCAGGCTGTAGCAGCAGTTGGACAGTCGCGGTTGGTGGAGGCTTACGATAAAGCGCTCGGACACCATGGTCGCTGTGCAGCACAGGTCCTACTAACTGCGGAGGATATGGACGACCGGGTTCGTTATCTAAACGTTCGTAATACGCTGCTTGCCTTGATGGAATACGGTGCAGTTCCGATCGTCAACGAAAATGATACCGTGGCGGTCGATGAATTATTAGGAACTTTTGGTGACAATGATCGACTCGCTGCGCTACTCACGCAGTTACTCCGAGCGCCCCTCCTAGTGCTCCTTTCGGATGTTGAAGGATTGTACGATGGAGCACCGGATGATCCCAAATCTAAGGTGATTTCAAATGTGACGGCGATCGATGATTCTGTAAGAAGGCTTGTTCAGCCAAGTACGTTCGGCGTTGGACGCGGGGGGATGGCGAGTAAACTCGAAGCGGCTCGTATCGCGACTGCTGCGGGGGAGAGCGTGATCCTTGCCAGCGGTTTTATAGCTGGCAATCTCGAAGCGATTCTTTCCGGCGAGCCGGTGGGAACTCTTTTTGTTCCCCAGGGTCAGAGTGTGTCACTGCGTAAACGTTGGATTGGATACACGGTTCAACCTCGCGGGTGGCTGGTTATTGATCCTGGGGCTCAGCGGGCACTGGTTCAGCAGGGACGAAGCCTCCTCCCGATAGGTGTCGTTGCGATGCGGGGCAATTATCAAAAAGGAGATGTGGTTGTCATCGAGGATAAAGCGGGATTGGAAATTGCTCGCGGGCTCACAAATTATAGTGCAGAGGATCTTGGAAAGATCAAAGGTTTAAAAAGTGATGCAATAGCAGCAGTTCTGTCTCACTGTCCATACGCAGAAGTCGTTCACCGCGACAATCTTGTTGTGACCACCCAGGAACTTTGAGAAGAGTGCCACTAGATGATCCGTTTAACGGATCATTACACGGTAGGGAAGCATCGTGTTCACGGGTTGTCGGAACAGATGTTGGATTATCTCCAGATCCGCCAAGGCATTGACCCAATCGGGTGCAAGTGTTTGCAAATAGGCGTTGCGAGCTTTCGTCTCGAGTGACTGGCGACTGAGAAGTTGCTCCAGAAAGCTCTTCGGCTTTGGAAGTATCAGCATTTCGATTTTCTTGTCTGTGGGTAAACCGGCGGCTTTTTTTGCTGCCACGATGGCATCATGCAGGGTGCCTACTTTATCAACGAGGCCGAGTTTCTTGGCTTGTCTGCCTGTAAACACTTTGCCTTCAGCCAGTTGTCGCATTTTTGCCAATTCCATTTTGCGACTCTGAGCTGCCTTAGTGGTAAATTGGTGATAAATCTCCTCCATCATTTTTTGGAGAGATTCTCGTTCACTCGTCGAATAGGGAGTAACGATTGAAAATAAGCCACTGCTCTTTCCGCGGCTGACGATGTCGGTCGTAATCCCCATTTTCTGGAGGGTGTCTCCCAGAGCGATCTTCCCGCCAATCACACCGATCGAACCGGTAAGGGTACTTGGTTGTGCAAAGATAGTGTCCGCAGCCATGGCAATATAGTATCCACCGCTAGCGGCCATATCTCCCATACTGGCAATGACCGGTTTTTTAGATTGTCGAATTTGGTGCCAGATGAGATCACTCGCCAGTGCCGAACCCCCGGGACTGTCGATTCGCAGTACGATCGCTTTCACCTCGTCGTCATTTGCAGCTTTTTTCAGAGCTTCAATCAATGTGTTTGCAGCGACACTGTTTCCGCCTAGAAAGCTGATTGCGCTATCATCATTCACAATTACTCCCGCAGCATAGATAAGAGCTATCTTTTCGCCACGCGGAGAGGAGGAACTGGATGAGTCGTTGATCAGAAGATTCATCAGTTTCATCATTCCAGCGAACCCAGAAAAGTCAGTGTCTTGTTTTTTCTTGCCATAATTTTTGACGATTGTGACTTTGCTATTTTTCGTTCCCTCTAAAATGGCAGCATCGAATTGGTTGCCGTAAGCGACATGATCAATCAGTCCAGCCTTTTTGGCATCTGCTGCCATAAAGAGGCCGGTGTCTAATAGTTCTCGTATCCGTTGTGGATCTAGTTTGCGGGCATTGGCAATAGCACTGACGAGTTGTTCGTAAAGATCACTGACGATCGATTCATATTGTTTCCGGAGTTCGGGACTCATCGAGGAACGGGTATAGGGCTCACCCGCGCCTTTGAAATCCCCTACCTGAAGGATCTCCGCTTTTGCGCCAATCTTCTCTAAGAGACCTTTGTAGAAATTGATCTCTG